>Ga0116168_1002350_pt1 | contig 12108 bp, 9 predicted proteins | sample AD_UKC129_MetaG_FD_89795 | JGI IMG/M metagenome (GOLD analysis project Ga0116168, IMG submission 89795) | Active sludge microbial communities of municipal wastewater-treating anaerobic digesters from Canada - AD_UKC129_MetaG | ecosystem: Engineered > Bioreactor > Anaerobic > Digestate | place...
AAGTCTTGAAATCGGACCCAAAAAGGCATAAGATCAATTATAACAGGCGCAACTGGCATATAGTGTTTTTGGCAAACACCATTTTCGTGTGGGGCTATTGTTACCAGAGGTGGGGTCATGCCGACCCGTTCTTCGCGAGAGTCTCTTTCCGCTTCTCGGCAGCCAGAAACGATCGGCCTTCCTTCCCGACTTCGCCGCGAACTGCGGACGATTGAGGCGATGATCCACATCTACTGCCGCAAAAAGCACCCCTATCAGGGGAAAGTATGTCCTGATTGCCAAGAGCTTCTCCATTATGCCGCCTGTCGTTTGGAACATTGTCCTTTCGGGTCGAACAAGCCCACCTGTGCTCGTTGCCCTATCCACTGTTACCGGCCCGCGATGAGAGAAAAAATCCGCCAAGTTATGCGGCTTGCCGGCCCCTGGATGCTCCTTTATCACCCCTATTTGTGCATGAGACACTACCTCGATGAGTGGCTTATCGCGCCACCGGAACGGCCCCGAAGGGAAGCTTGAGGGTCTTCCTGTGATAGCTGACCCTGGGCGAGGTGGCAAGCGAGCGCAATGTCGATTGACGTCCTGGCGGAAAATCGCCATACTTCCTCAAGGTTGCCCATTCTCTTTGGGACAGGGGGTAACCTGCGCAATGGCGACACGACCCCACGGTTGATCCGGCCGGGTGGTGGCTGTGTCAGGTAAGGTGATGGTGATTTGAGCAGACCACGTACTGCGTGAACTTGAGAGACGGCAATGGCGAACGAGAACGGGTTTGATCTTCGAGAGTACTGTTTGGACCTTGCGAAACGGGCCAAGGCGGCGTCGGTAGAGTTGGCACGTCTCAGCGGTGGGGTCAAGCAACGGTGGCTCCAGCGAGCTGCGCGGCTTCTCAAAGAACGCGTGATCGCCCTTACGGAGGCCAATCATAAGGACCTGGCTGCTGCGCCCTCCTTTGGCTTGACAGAGGCTCAGATTGATCGGCTAAAACTGACTGGGCCACGAATCGAAGCGATGGCTAAGGCCCTAGAGGAAGTGGCCCTCCTCCCGGAGCCAATTGGCGAGGTGATTTGGTCGTCGGTCCGTCCCAACGGTTTGTTGGTTCAAAAAGTTCGCGTACCGTTGGGGGTAATCTTTTTCATTTATGAATCGCGGCCGAACGTCACGGCCGATGCGGCGGCCCTTTGTGTGAAGAGTGGCAACGCCGTGATTCTCCGCGGGGGAAAAGAAGCTGCCAACTCAAACCGGGCGATTGTCGATATCATGCTTGAAGCCGGGGCCGACGTAGGTTTGCCCGTCGATGCGATTCAACTTGTGGCAACTCCCGATCGGGAAGCGGTGGGGCACCTGTTGAATCTCCCGGAGTACATCGATTTGACCATTCCGCGCGGTGGAGAAAGCCTGATCCGTCGCGTGACTGCCGAGGCCAAGATGCCCGTCATGAAGCATTTCGCGGGGAATTGCCACGTCTATATTGATGCCTCGGCCGATCCCGACATGGCGGAGCGGATTGTCATCAATGCCAAATGCCAGCGGATGGGTGTGTGCAATGCCGCGGAATCGTTGGTCTTTCATCGGGCAGTGGCCGACACGTTGCTACCGCGGATTTTGCAGGCCCTGAGCGAACGGGGGATCGAAATCCGTGGCGATGAGGAGACCTGTGCCCGATTTCCTGCCGCCAAACCCGCCATCGAGGACGACTATTTTGCGGAATACCTGGGGCCCATCATTTCGGTAAAGGTGGTTGACGATCTCGACGCCGCCATTGAGCACATCAACCATTACAGTTCCAAGCACACGGAGGCCATTGTGACGCGGGACCTCCTGGCCGCCCAAGAATTCGCGCAGCGGATTGACAGTTCCGCCGTCATGATCAATGCCAGCACGCGATTCAATGATGGCGGTGAGTTTGGCCTTGGCGCGGAGATCGGAATCAGTACAGATAAGTTTCACGCCCGTGGTCCATGCGGAATCAACGAGTTGACTAGCTACAAGTACGTGGTGATAGGTAACGGTCAAGTTCGGGAATGAGGGGCAGTAATCGGTGTTTGCCCACGCTGGCGATGTCTCGCCGAGCGAACGGATGGGAGTCTGTTTCGAAAAGTCCCCCTCTCCCCCCGGGAGAGGGCTGGGGTGAGGGCAAGCGAGGGTCGGAGTCGATCGGGAAAACCGGGCAGCGGTTCGAGCCAGCCTCACCCCAGACCCCTCGCCCGCCGAACGGGTGAGGGGGAAATTATGGGATAGGCTCCAAATAAAATATCCTTGGGAGGATGCACCGGGGATGAGTGAGTTCGGAGACAGTGGCACGGTTGCCTGAGTTGCGGAGGATCGCATGTCATCCGACGAAGTGCTGACACAGGCGGAAATTGAAAGTCTGCTCGCATCGGTAGGCAAGGGCAAGAGTGCACCTTCTCCCACGCCGTCGCCGCAACCAGCGGCCCCCAGTCCTAAGACCCCGGCGGCGCCGCCCTCTGCACCGCCGCGCAAAAGTCGGGAGAAGATCATTCCCTATGATTTCAAGCGTCCGGAGCGCGTGGGAAAAGAGCAAATGCGCTCGCTCCAGACGCTGCACGAGGGGTTCAGCCGAAACTTCGCGGCCAGCCTCTCGGCCATGCTCCGATCCATGGTCGAGGTGAAGCTGACTAGCGTGGATCAATTGACCTACAGCGAGTTCGTGTTCAGTTTGGACAATCCCACGTGCTTCAACCTCATTAAGGCCGAGCCGCTGGAAGGCCATATCATCCTGGATTTGAATCCCACCATCCTTTACCCGATGATCGATCGGCTGCTGGGCGGTGGCCGAGAGCCGACCCCGATCACGCGGCGGCCGCTTTCCGAGATCGAACGACGACTGGTGGGGCGGATCACAAACCTGTTTCTCGATGAATTGAAAAAGGCATGGGAAAACATCCTGCCGCTGCAAATGGAGGTCGTCCGCGTCGAGAGTAATCCTCAGCTTGTCCAAATTGTCCCGCCCAACGAGGTTGTGGTGCTCGTCAGCTTTGAATTGGCCCTAGGGGAAATCCGTGGCATGGCCAATTTGTGTATCCCCTACAACACCATTGAACGGATTTCCAACAAGCTTTCGGCCAACAGTTGGGCCTCCTATGGCAAGCGACAGACCACGCCTGATGCCGCCGAACGGATTGGGCGACTTTTGCGGACCTCGACCGTTCAAGTGGTGGTGGAGCTGGCCAAGACGCACATCACCACCGAGGACCTGATTGGTCTCCGCGTGGGCGACATCATCACCACGCGCAAGGATATTCACACGCCGTTGGTCGTTAAGGTGGAAGGGATTCCCAAGTTTTTGGCTCGGCCGGGGATTTTCAAGGGGCACAAGGCGATTTGCATCGAGGAGATCGTCACCGATCCCACCCAGGCGCTTACCGACTGAGTCTCAGCGAAGGGGCGAATTCAACCCGCGCGGGCCATGGGGATTCCCAGGTCCGAGGCTACGGACTTGGTCGGCTTCGTATCCTGTGAGAAGGCCTTTGGGCGGGGCCGACCATTGTGGCGGCGCTGCGTGAATCCGGCGATGCGACCCGCCACGGAGGGCCACACCTGACGCTCCGGGACGGCGGCCAAGGTCTCGCGGGTGATAAGCGCCAGGTGCCGCGCGAGCGTCGTGCTGCGGCGGTCGCACCAGCGCCAGAAGAAGGCCTCTGCGTCTCGAGCTGCCGCATATCCCAGCGAGGCTGGTTCCGTCGCTGGGTCACTGGATACCCAACAATGCGGTTCCAGCACCGTGACCGCCCCAGCCCGCAACAGCCGCAACCCGAGATCGGCAAACACCCAACGCTCCCCGACGGACTCGTCGGCCCCGTGGAGTGCGTGGAGGCTGGCCGCTCGGAAAATCGCCCCCGAGAAATGCGGGAGTACTTGGGTCCGATGACACAATTGAGTCTCACGCAGGGAGATGCCGCGTTGGAGATAAATCAATCGGCCGGCACTGTCGTAACCCATTCCCGCCGCCAAGATGCGATCGGGATGCTGCTGGTCCAGGGTTACTGGGATAACGGCCCCAATTCGGGAATCCTGGAAGTGCGGCATGGCCGACTCCGCCCAGCCAGCATGAACACAACTGCCGGCGGGCAGGACATGGATCAACGGGGTTTTGGCCGCCTCAATACCTAGGTTAATTGCCTGGGAGAGACTGACTTCCGGTCCCGCCTGGAGAAAGGTTACTTCCCCCGCCAATCCGTAGGGGTCGGGATACGCCTCGTCGAGCACCACAATGACATTGCAGTCATCTGGTTTGTGTTCCAAGACCGATACAAGCGTTTCTTCCATCCTCGCGAGTGTGCGGACGACGGGGATAATTACCGAAAGTCGCAACACGGGTAAACCCTCGTCAGAAACAAACCCTCAAAGATGCCAACTAGACAGTGTTGCTTTTTGGAGTTCGCGTCAAGATCGTGGCTGTTCTCACGATTTTGGGGGTCCGGCAAGGCGTAGGAGCTCCCTCCTTTGACCTGGCACAATCTGCCCGCGCCATTTTATGTCGGCCATTTAATTCCAGGAGTTTATTAGGATTCCCAATGAACCGCCTGGCCTTCCCTTCCTAACACTCGAGACGCTGAGATGTCCCGAGGGTCTGGCTCCGGGAGCCTTCCCGGCCGACACAGCAGTTTATCTATATAGCCCGCGTAACGCAAATACCCTGCCTTGTTTTTTCTGGTTAAATCATCCCAAATTGGCTCGCGGTGCCAATCCCGATGAGAAGGGATGAGCCGCTCATCGAATGGCCAAGGCAAAAACGGCTGATATCCCAGGGCGGTGATCAGCTTTTGGCTATTCATCGTGACGTTTCCTGCCCGTGGTGGAATGGGCCCCGCCATTCTCCGAGGTATGCCAAATAGCAGATCAGGGTCATACCCACCGACGGCGTTAATGATTTGTCCGATTTGATAGAGACTGAGTCGCGTCGGACCGCCCGCATGGTAGATCCCCGACAGGGGCCTGCGGAGGGCCTCGAAGCAGACGCGGCTGAGACAATCGACGTAGGTGGGAGTGCGGACTTCATCGAGATAGAGGGTCGCTGGTCGGCCTGCCGCAAAGCGGGATTCGATCCAATCGATGGCCCCGGCATGTCCGTTGGGGCTACGTCCCATCGGTAAAGAAATCCTCAGGACACACGCGCTGGGATCGGTTTCGAGGAGGATTTGTTCGGCCACAGCCATGGTCTTACCGTAAACCGTGACGGGGTCGGGAGGATCGGTTTCCACGTAGTCTCCGCCTTTTTTGCCGGAGAAGACCAAATCCACAGAAAGACGAACCAGCCGGACCTTTTCACGGCCGGCGGCGGCCAGGATGTTCTTTAATCCCTCGACGTTGATCGTCCAAGCCACACGTGGATCGAGTTCACAAGGCTTAAGGGCGCAATTGCCGACGGCGTCCAGAACCGCCGCAAAACGATACTCGCGGAAAAGCCGCTCCAGGCCGTGGCGATCCTCGATGTTACAGGCCAGAATCCCTTCTCCCCGCACGTGGTGATTGTTGCCCGGACGTAGTCCCCAAACTCGTCCCGGATAACGGGCGACCAACCAGCGAAAGGCATGAAACCCAGCCACCCCGGCCAAGCCCGTTACCAGGATGGGAAGCGGAGGCTCGTGATTAGGCCCCGTGTGCCAAGTGGGCGAAGGGGCTTCCTGGCGGGAAGGTCCTCCCGCACTCGACTGCGTCCATGAGGTGATGGGTTCTGAAACGGAAGCCACGTCAGTTACGAGTTTCCGAAGAAGGAGTTTCGGCAGGTAAAGGACCAAAAGGAAGGGCGGAGGCCTGCGGCGAAGAGCGATCGGCATCCGGCCGTCGAAGTGACCCCATGACAGCATTTTGGCCATTCTGGGCAGCACTCCCCAAGACGCCCCTTTGATAGGCGGCACAGACGATGGTATCGGCGGGGATGTCAGAGGGCAGGCTGTACCGCTTTCGGAAGGCCTCGGCCAATGGGGCCGCGATTTCATTGCGACGCTCCCAAGAAAGCCACTCCCGCCTATGGACGTACAAAAGTAGTGCCCGGACAACGCTGGGGTGAAACTCCAACCGATGTGGAAGAAGCTCCGCCACGGCTGCAATCTCGGGGTGATCGGCCAAAGGAATGGCCTGAAGCGTAGAGACGCGGTCGATAATCACCATCGTTTTGCACGCTAGGTCACCGAGCCTTTGGAATCGGCGATTGAGCATCATCGTAAGAAGCCCCACCCATCCCGTGAAAAATGGTTGCAAGTCTGCCGCGCGGAGCAAGTTTCTCATCAACGCCTGAAAGGGCGTGATGGGTAAGCCCTCCACCGTGACGACACGCAGGCCAAGGGCCCATTTGCCGAACGTCCGGCCATTCCAAACACTTTCCAGAATCCCCCCATAAAGCCAAAAAATACAAAAAATGGAGACGAGAAAAACGAAGTCGATAATTTCCTCCAGCATGGGAAAGTAAAACGTGAGAAATACCAGCGCGAACGAGGTTGCCATGAAGATGACAAATTGACATATGCAGTCGATAAGAAACGCCGGAATCCGATGTGCCGGACCGGCGAGATAATAACGAAAGACAATGTTTTCCGGAGTGATTAGCTCAATGGTGGTATCAAGTTTGTCATTATTAGGGGCTTCCATCATCGGGACTATGGTAGCCTTTTTAAAGATTCTCAGCCAGTAGTTTGCGTCGCCAAATCGATGTTTTCGACGCTGAAATTATTAAAGGGTTAAGGAATCTGTTCGGTCTATCGAGGTCAAAGGCACAGGTCGGGCAAGAGCCCATCCCACAACCTCCCCTCTCCCGTTCGGCGGGAGAGGGGTGGGGGGTGAGGGTGGCTCGAATCGCTGCGAGTTTTCTCGATCGACTCCGACGGTCGCTTGCCCTCACCCCAACCCTCTCCCAGATGGAGAGGGAACATTGCGATAGGCTCTAACCTTACCCGACCTGGATGCTCTCGGATTTCCCGTCACAATGATGTGGCAAGGTCTGCCACTACCAAAACACTATTCCACCTTGGGCTGACCTTCGATGTCCAGGCATATAACCGTAGCCACGGCATCGACCGGTTGTTGCGGCAGATCGGTAATGACCACGCCGCTGGATGTCTTTTCCACCTTTAAAGGTGCTCCCGTTGCGAGAAGATATGCCTTGACCGGCGTGTTGGTCAGGCCAGACAACTCCAAACGATGGTCCTCCGGCCACTGGAAGACGTGGAGATAAAGCCGCGTTGTCTTGCCATCGATGGCCTTTTGGGTGCAGCGGCCCCACGGAAGCTGATTGGGCCAAGGGCTCGCTTGAGTGGCATAGATAGATTCGCCATTGACCTTCATCCATCGGCCCACACCTTGCAATCGTTCCACGGAAGCGGCCGGGATCTCGCCCTCCGCGGTCGGTCCGACATTGAGAAGGTAATTCCCTCCCTTGGACGCGCAGTCAATAAGATTGCGGATCAAGGTCTCTGTGCTTTTCCAATCGTGGTCATCGAACTTGAAGCCCCAGGTGTGATTCATCGTCATGCACGATTCCCAATCGATTCCCGGCAGTCCCCCCGGCGGAATCTGCTGCTCCGGTGTTCCAAAATCGCCGACGTATTCTTGATCATCCCGGTTCAGACCCTCCATCCCCTTGCGGCCTTTGCCCACACGATTGTTGATGATCAACGTGGGTTCAAGCTGACGCAGATAGGCGTAGATTTCCCGGCCATCCTCTTCGGTGTACCAATCGGGCCATTCGCCATCGAACCACAACACTTCCGGGCGGCAGCTCTCGAGGAGTTCCCGCAGTTGGGCCTTCATGTAATCGAGGTATTCGCGTTTTCGGCCATCGCGGATTTTCGTTGGGTTATACGCCCGATCGCTTCCCCGCATTTGCGCCGGGTGATGCCAATCCATGATGGAGTAATAGGTGCAGAAATGCAGGCCTTGCTTGCGACATTCGTCGGCTAAGGGCTTAAGGAGGTCCTTTCCCCACGGCGTGGCATCGACCACGTCGTAATCGGTGACTTTGGAATCGAAGAGGCAGAAGCCATCGTGGTGCTTGGAAGTGATGACAATATATTTCATGCCGGCGTCTTTGGCGATTCTCACCCATTCAGCCGGATCGTACTTGACTGGGTTGAACTGTTTGGTCAACTTCTCGTATTCTTCGACGGGGATGTTAGCGCCGTTCATGATCCATTCGCCCGCCGTGTTGACCGGCTTACCATTCCATCGCCCCCCAGGGATAGCATAGATGCCCCAGTGGATGAACATGCCGAAGCGGGCTTCACGCCACCATTTCATACGGCCATCGCGTTCCTGAGGCAATTCCTTGGGAATAACAACCGCCGACGGCTCTGAGGCATTGATCTCTCGGGAGACTGATAGTGTGGCGATCAAGCACAGGCACAACATCACGCCGAAGATGGGTCTTGTCATAAAAAGCTCTCCTATTGTGGGGTAGAGATGGGCCAGGTCTTCAGATTACATCCCTCGACAACCTCGACGGCCGTCAGAAGGAACTCACGAAGCTTCAGTTTAGGTTCAGCGCCTTGAGGAAAGCAAGTAGTGCGATCTTCTCGGTCCTTGACATTGCTTTTTAAGTGGGTTAGTATTACGATTTCTTAAAACGTAATACCAACCCAAGCCGAGGACGAAAGGGAACAACAATGGATCGGCGACGCGGTTTTACGCTGGTGGAACTCCTAGTTGTGATTGCCATCATTGGATTGTTGATTGCGCTTCTCTTGCCCGCCGTGCAAGCCGCCAGAGAGGCGGCCCGCCGGATGAGTTGTACAAATAACCTTAAACAAATCGGCCTGGCGCTCCATAACTTCCATGATGTTCATAAATCGTTTCCCATCGGCTCGCCGAACAAGGTTTGTCCCGGTTACGAAACCATCCCCGATTGGCAGTACCGCTGGGGCCCGTTGGCGATGCTAACCCCGTACATGGAACAGTTCAATGTCTATCAGTCGCTCAACTTGAATGTTCCCCTATACGGCCACACGGGCGTCTTCAATGGCCCGGGGGTAGGCGTCCATCCCAGCAACCAGCAAGCGGTCAAACAGGAGATCAGTTTCTTCTATTGCCCCAGCGACAAGCGGCAAAAGGTGCAACCCGAGTTCGGCGCGACGAGTTATCTGGCCTGTTGGGGTCGCGGGGCCCCCACCGAAAGCGGAACGGCCATCTTCGATGGAGACGGCCTGTTTATGCAGAATAAGGCCGTTACGTTCGCCGACATCACCGATGGCACAAGCAATACGGCGGCTTTTTCCGAGAGTCTTCTTCCCGACAGTAACATGAGCGAACCCGCCATTCTTACCCAGTGGAACAAGGATGTGGTCATCGTGGGGGCATCCAGCAGGTCGGACCCGTTTTTGACCGTGGAGTGGTGTACGCGATTTGACCAACCTGTCGCTTCGCGTCCCAACCGCGGTGCCCGCTGGGTCGATGGTTTTGTTCTCTACACGGCCTACTATCACTGGTGGGAACCGAACTCACGGATTCCGGATTGTGCCAAATGGTCACCGCTGCGTTCATTATGGCAAATGGCGCGGAGCCACCATCCGGGCGGTGTCAACGTGGCCTTCGCCGATGGGTCGGTTCGCTTCGTCAGTCAAACGGTCGATCTAGAGGCGTGGCGGGCCTTGGGGTCCCGCAACGGCGGTGAAGTACCGGGAAACTTCTGAACCGTACAGCTCTTGAGTTCGTTCTCGATTTGGCCACACGTACAACACTCTTGGGGTTGACTAGGAGGTTCCAAATGATCAGGCTTGGTGGAGTCTTTCGCGCTTTTTTGGTAGTGGGACTGTTGACCTGGGCGGTGGGCGCATCCGCACATCAGATCTGGATTGAGGCCCCTTCCACAGCGGCGGCAAATGTTCCGGTCGCGCTGGAGGTCTGTTTTGGCCATTCGGGCGAAAGATCGACAGGACCGATCTTGGTGGACAATCGGCCGAAGCTGGCGGCCGTGGTCAAAACACCTGATGGTCAAGAAGAGGCCTTATCTCTCGGATTAAATGAGGATGGATACCCCGCCCAGTTCCAGGCCAGACAAGCGGGGTTTTATCACCTTGGAGCTGTACTCGAAACTGGGATCATTGAGCGCGAGCTTCATCAAATCCCGCCGAAGACGAGAATCGTCATGATGGGCAAGGCGATCGTGGCCGTTGGTGAGGCCCGCGAAGGCCTTTCCCTGGCGGTGGGCCATCCCCTGGAGATTTTGCCCGTTACCAATCCTTGCGGTCTTCGTGTGGGAGATAAAATCACCCTGCGGATTGTCTATAAGGGGAAGCCCATCGGCGGACCGGATGTCCTCGTTCGTGTGGGAACTTTGGGACCAAATCCTAAGGATGACCCGCAACTAACTGAGCGGGAATGGGCGATCGAAGGATATCCCGATTCGCGGGGAGAGGTCTCGTTCCCCCTGATTGCGGCGGGCCAGCATGTGGTGTTTCTCCGCTATATGGATGAAACGCCTGGGGAATATGCGGGGACCTTGTCGTTCTCCAGCGATTTCAGTCACTTGCAGCCAGGCGACCGGTACGAGCGGACTCTTTATATGACGACTCTGACTTTCCAGGTTCAACCTTGAGGGGAACGGCCGAACACCCAGGGGAAGCGTGCCATCATCTTGGCAAAAGCAAAAAGTCAGGAGAGGGGCAAGGGGCCACGAAACGCGGCCCACGGTGTGTGGGATTTGTGATTGAAGAAAGAATCAGAAAGAGGGCGGCTTATCCGCCGCGGCGCTGTTCCTTGCGTCGTCGGCGGAGTTCTTTTTCACGGAGCTTTTTCAGTCGGGCCTTCTCTTCGGGACGCAGGCGTTTTCCCGTGCCGACTTTTGGCTTGGAGAGCATCGCTTCCGGATTCGTAGCGGCCTGTCGCATGAGCGTTTGCAGCATTTGCACGCGTCCACGCATCCCTTGACCGGCCAGTTTTCGCATGATGTCGGCAATGGGCTCAAAGACCCGGACAAGCTCTGCCACGTCATGAGGGGCGACACCCGCCCCGGCAGCGATCCGGCGACGCCGACTCAGGTCGATGATCTCCGGCTTGCGGCGTTCCTCGGGCGTCATGGAATCAATGATACCCCGAAGGCGTCGCAAGGAGTGTTCGGCATCAACGTCGTCCATTTCGTTGACCAACTGGCTCATGCCGGGGATGAGTGACATCATCTGGTTGATAGGACCGAGGCGACGCATCTGATCGAGGAGGTTGCGGAAGTCCTCGAGGGTGAATTGCCCTTGCTGCAAGCGCTCTTGTTGGCGCCGCATTTCCTCCTGATCGATCTTTTGCTGCGCCTGTTCAATGAGCGTCATGAGATCGCCCTGGCCCAGAATCCGGCTGGCGATCCGATCCGGGTGAAACTCCTCGAGGGCGTCCGTCCCTTCGCCGGTCCCAATGAACTTGATCGGCACGCCCGTCACGTACTTGACCGAGAGGGCCGCACCACCGCGGGCATCGCCGTCAAGCTTGGTCAAAATGACCCCGTTGAGCTTGAGTGCCTCATGGAACGCCTTGGCGCTGTTGACGGCGTCCTGGCCTGTCATCGCGTCCACCACCAGGAACACCTCGTCGGGCTGGATCTGGCGGTCGATGATGGCCAACTGTTGCATGAGGGCCTCGTCGATGTGAAGACGACCAGCCGTGTCGAGGATCGCCACATCGGCCCCCAGTGCCGACATTTGACGCAGCGCATTTCGGCAAACCGGGAGGGGATCAGTAGCACCTTTTTCCACATAGACCGGGACACCGATCTTTTCCCCAAGTACTTGAAGCTGCTCGATGGCGGCGGGTCTTTGAAGGTCGGCTGCCACCAAAAGGGGTTTGCGGCCCTTCATCTGAAGGTATCGGCCCAACTTGGCGGCCGTCGTCGTTTTACCTGATCCCTGAAGCCCGCAGAGCATGATCGTGGCCCCGCTGGGCTTGAGCCGCAGCTCGTGATCCACCGGGCCCATCAGGGCGACAAGCTGTTCATAAACAATCGCCAGGAGTTGGTGCGTTGGACGGAGCGACTGAAGGACCCGTGCGCCAAGGGCCTCTTGGGAGACCTTCTCCAGGAAGGCTTTGACCACAGGCAGACTGACATCCGCCTCGAGGAGGGCCTGCTGGACCATCCGCAGCCCCTCCCGCATGTTCGCCTCGGTCAATTTCCCC
>Ga0116168_1002354_pt1 | contig 12100 bp, 11 predicted proteins | sample AD_UKC129_MetaG_FD_89795 | JGI IMG/M metagenome (GOLD analysis project Ga0116168, IMG submission 89795) | Active sludge microbial communities of municipal wastewater-treating anaerobic digesters from Canada - AD_UKC129_MetaG | ecosystem: Engineered > Bioreactor > Anaerobic > Digestate | place...
ACTCGGGCTGCGCTCATCGTGGAAGGGGCACAGTCCCTTGAGCGATCCGACGCCGGCCGACTTCAGCGCGACACGTTCGCCCACGATGTCGGCGATGTTGGTGCGCGCCTTGACCTCGTCGACGTCAGCCTGCGCGATGCGCGCCATCAGAGACCCTCGACCGGCCAGAGCCCGTCGATCGGCTCGGGCAGCGCGTAGCCGGCAGGAGCCACATCACGGCGGGCGCTCGACCAGAGACCCAGCTCGCGCAGGTCGACGGGGCCGACCAGCCGCGCGTGCCATTCGATCGCGAACCGATCGGTGAGGCTTGCGACCTGGTCGACGATTACGCGGCGGCGCGCGGCGTCGGTCTGCGCCGCGCGGAAGTCTTCGCCGTGCAGCCGGTCGAGGTGCTCGGGGCGCTCGGCGAGGGCCGTCGCGAGACGTTTGAGCACGCGGCGCTGCTCTTTGTAGAGGCCCTTGCGCCCGTCGATCGAGACGACGAACGCGCCGATGATGCCCTTCAGCACCGCCATCTCGGCCTCGACGACGCGCGGCACCACCACGCGTCCCCGATAACGGGTGAGCACCGGCGCGGAGTAATGCTCGCGCGTCGCCGTCGTCGCCGCCCGCGCGAAGCGCCCGATGAGGTCGGAGGTGAGGTTCTTCAGCCCGGCGACCGACGCGCGGTCGCCCGTGAACGAGGTGAGCCACTCGGGCAGCTGGGTGAGGCGGTAGAGGGCATCGGCGAGCTCGTCGCGGCTGAACCCGTAGCCCACCCAGGTCTGGATGGCCGTGAGCAGCGCCTCGCGCTCGCGCCCGTCCGAGAGGCGGGCGGGGTCGAGATAACCGTTGAGCACGGCGTCTTCGAAGTCGTGCACCGAATAGGCGATGTCGTCGGAGAGGTCCATCACCTCGGCCTCGATACAGCGCAGACGCCCCGGCGCGCCCTCGCGCATCCACCGGAAGACGTGCTCGTCTTCGGGGTAGACGCCGAACTTGTCGCGCCCGCCCGGATCGGGCACCGAGTGCTCGACGGTCCACGGGTACTTGCACGTCGCGTCGAGGCTCGCGCGGGTGAGGTTCAGACCCACGCTCTGCCCGTCGGGGGCCAGCACCTTCGGTTCGAGGCGCGACAGGAGGCGCAGGGTCTGCGCGTTCCCCTCGAACCCGCCGATGTCGGCGGCCCACTCGTTGAGCGCACGCTCGCCGTTGTGACCGAACGGCGGGTGGCCGATGTCGTGACTGAGGCACGCCGTGTCGACGACGTCGGGCGAGAGCTCGAGCGCGATCGCCAGTTCACGGCCGACCTGCGCCACCTCGAGCGAGTGGGTGAGCCGGTTGCGCGCGAAATCGGCCGGGCTCGCGGGGCTCAGCACCTGTGTCTTCGACGCGAGACGGCGCAGCGCCGCCGAGTGCAGCACGCGAGCGCGATCGCGGGCGAAGCTGTCGCGGCGCGAGCGGTGGGTTTCGGGCAGCAGGCGCGCGGCGTCGTGCTCGTCGTAGCCGGCGGGGCGGCCGGGCAGCGCGCCGAGGCCCCCGCCCTCACCCGCCACTGGTGTCCAGTTCGGCTTCGGCGAGGGTGCGCGCGTCGTCGCCGTCCATCTCACGGGTCTCGAGCCAGCGGTCGGGCAAGGCGGGGCGCTTCGGTGTGCCGGCCCGGCCGCGCTGGCCCTCGGCCGCCGCGCCCGGGTAGGGCGCATCGTGGTCGAGGGTGGCGAGCAGGTCGTCGATCTCAGCGAGGGTCGAAGCGGTCGCGAGCGCGGCGCGCGTGTCGCCGCCCACCGGATAGCCCTTGAAGTACCACGCGACGTGCTTGCGGATGTCGCGGCATCCACGCCCCTCATCGTCGAAGAACTCGACCAGCAGCTCGGCGTGACGGCGGAACGCACCCACCACGAACCCGAGGGTCGCGTCGGGACGGATGCCGGGGGCACCGAACGCGGCGGCGAGATCGCCGAACAGCCACGGCCGGCCGAGGCAGCCGCGGCCGACCACGACGCCGTCGCAGCCGGTCTCGGCCATCATGCGCACGGCATCGGCACCCGACCAGATGTCACCGTTGCCGAGCACCGGAATGCTCGTGACGGCCTGCTTGAGCGCGGCGATGGCCGACCAGTCGGCCGTGCCCGAGTAGAACTCCGACGCGGTGCGGGCGTGCAGGGCGACCGCGGCCACGCCGGCGTCTTCGGCGATACGGCCCGCGTCGAGGAACGTCAGGTGATCGGGGTCGATGCCCTTGCGCATCTTGATCGTGAGGGGCACATCGCCCGCCGCGCGCGCGGCCCGGGTGACGATCTCACGGAAGAGGTCGGTCTTCCACGGCAGCGCGGCGCCGCCGCCCTTGCGGGTGACCTTGGGCACGGGGCATCCGAAGTTCAGGTCGATGTGATCGGCGCGATCTTCATCGACGAGCAGCCGCACGGCCGCCTCGGTCGTCGCCGGGTCGACGCCGTACAGCTGGATCGACCGAGGCGTCTCGGACTCGTGGTGCGTGATGAGGCGCATCGTCGTGGCGTTGCGCTCGACGAGCGCGCGCGTCGTGATCATCTCGCTGACGTACAGGCCCGCACCGTACTCGCGGCACAGGCGCCGGAACGCCGTGTTGGTGATGCCCGCCATCGGCGCCAGCACGACGGGCGCATCGAGCACGAGGGGCCCGATCCGCAGCGCCGCCGGCGTCGCCGCATCGCCGGTCGCGGGCGACGTGCGATCCGTGACGGCGGGGGCGGTGGTGAGCGTGGACATCCTCTCCATTCTCCCAGAATCCGCCGCACCGCCGCGCCGCCCGCGGGCCTATCGTGGAGAACATGGCCGACACTCTCACCGCGGACATCCGCGACATCCCCTACCAGGGCGCCGACGGCGCCGAGCACACCCTCGCCGAGTTCGGCGAAAAGGCGCTGCTGATCGTCAACGTCGCCTCGAAGTGCGGCCTCACCCCGCAGTACGAGCAGCTCGAACAGCTGCAGAAGACGTACGGCGACCGCGGCCTGCAGGTGATCGGCTTTCCGTGCAACCAGTTCATGGGGCAGGAGCCCGGCTCGATGGACGAGATCCTCGAGTACTGCTCGGTGACCTACGGGGTCACGTTCCCGATCGCCGACAAGGTGAAGGTGAACGGTTCGCACGCGGCGCCCCTCTACAAGGCGCTCAAGAAGACCCGCAACGCCGAAGGCGCGAAGGGCCCGGTCATGTGGAACTTCGAGAAGTTCCTCGTGACCGCAGACGGCACCGTGCACCGGTTCCGCCCGCAGACCAAGCCCGACGCCCCCGAGGTCGTCGCCGCGATCGAGGCGGGTCTTCCCGCCTGATCAGGCCTGCTTCTCGCCCCACACCTGACGGGCGATCTGGGCGAACGCCTCGGGCGGCTGCGCACCGCTGACGCCGTACTTGCCGTCGATGACGAAGAACGGCACACCCTGGATGCCATAGGCCTGCGCCTGCGCCTGGTCGGCGCGGACGTCAGCGAGGTGCCGCCCGGATTCGAGCGCCTCGCGCGCGGCGTCGGCGTCGAGCCCCGCCTCGGCGGCGAGGTCGACGAGGTCGTCGACCCGCCCGACGTGGCGTCCCTCGGTGAAGTACGCGGCCATGAGCCGCTCCGCCATCGGCAGCTGTGCGCCCTGCGCCTTGGCGAAGTGCAGCAGCTCGTGGGCCTTCACCGTGTTCGTGTGCTGTAAGAGGTCGAAGCGGTACTCGAGGCCCGCGTTCGCGGCGACACCGGTGACGTTCTCGAGCATTTCGCTCACCCGCTCGCGCGGCATGCCCTTGTGGCCGGCGAGGAAGTCGAGCTCGTCACCTTCGAAGTCGACCGGGGTATCGGGCGAGAGTTCGAACGAGTGGTACGTCACCTCGACGGCGGGCGCGTCGGCGTCCGTCGCCGTCTCGGCGAGCCCCTTCTCGAGATTGCGCTTGCCGATGTAGCACCAGGGGCAGGCGATGTCACTCCACACGTCGATTTTGATGGCATCCGTCACACAGGTCGTAACCGCACGGCGCCCCGCGCGTATTCCCGACTCGGCATGATTTTCTCGCGCCGCGTTCGTGCCGCGTTGCGCCGGTTACGTCGTGGGGGCGTCGACCGCGCCGCCGAACCTGCGGTCGCGGTCGAGGTAGAGCTGGATCGCGTGCCACAGGTCGGTGCGCGAGAAGTCGGGCCAGAGGGTGTTGAGGAACACCATCTCGGCGTACGCCGACTCCCACAGCAGAAAGTTCGACGTGCGCTGCTCGCCGCTCGATCGCAGAAAGAGATCCACGTCGGGCATGTCGGGCACGTACAGGTGCCGGCGCAGCGTCTTCTCGGTGATCGCCGAGGGTTTCAGCCTTCCCGCCGCGATCTCGTCGCCCATCGCGCGCATCGCGTCGATGATCTCGTGGCGCCCGCCGTAGTTGATGCACATCGTGAGCGTCAGGGTGTCGTTGCCGCGCGTAAGCTGCTCGGCGTATTGCAGCTCTTTGATGACCGACCCCCACAGGCGCGGCTTGCGCCCCGCCCAGCGGATGCGTACGCCCCACTCGTTGAGCTGGTCGCGGCGGCGGTGCAGCACGTCGCGGTTGTAGCCCATCAGAAAGCGCACCTCGTCGGGAGAGCGCGCCCAGTTCTCGGTCGAGAAGGCGTAGACGCTCAAGTGCTTCACGCCCGCCTGGATCGCCCCCGCCACGACGTCGAGCAGCACTTCTTCGCCGGCTCGGTGCCCCTCGATGCGGGTCAGCCCCCGCCGGTTCGCCCAGCGGCCGTTGCCGTCCATGACGATCGCGACGTGACCGGGCACGCCGCCTTTCGGGAACGCGGGCGGGTACACGCCGGTCCAGTCGAGCGGCCGGTAGGGCACCGCGTCGCGGTGGGTGTAGGGCTTGGGGGTCACCGACGGGTCTCCAGATGCGAGAGGTGGGAGAGGGAACGGATGCCACGCTCGAGGTGGTACTGGGTGTACGCGGCCACGAGGCCCGACGCGGCCGCCGTGGCGGCGCTCGTCGCGGCATCCACGACGCTCCACTCCCCCGCGATCAGCGCACTGAGCAGCTGCCGCGTCTCGGGGCGCACCCGCGCCGAACCGGCCGGCGCGCAGTCGCCGCAGACGCTGCCGCCCAGTTGCGCGACGAACCAGTCGTGCGGCCCCTCGGCCCCGCACCGCGCGCAGGCGTCGAGCGCGGGCGCCCAGCCCGAGAGCGCCATCGCGCGCAGCAGGTACGAATCGAGCACCGAGCGGGGGGCGTGGCCGCCGAGCGAGAGCGTGCGGAGCCCCCCGACGAGCAGCAGGTACTGCTGCGGCGTCGCCTCGGCCTCGTTCAACCGATCGGCCGTCTCGACCATCGCGTGCGCAGCGGTGTAGCTGTCGTAGTCGGCCGCGATCGGTGCCCCGTACGACCCCAGCGACTCGGCCTGCTGCACGATGTCGAGGGTTCTGCCCTGGTAGAGCTGCACATCGGCGACCATGAAGGGTTCGAGGCGCGCCCCGAACCGCGACGACGTGCGACGCACACCTTTCGCGACGGCGCGCACCTTGCCGTGCCGACGGCTCAGCATCGTGACGATGCGGTCTGCCTCACCCAGCTTGTGGGTGCGCAAGACCACGACTTCGTCGCGGTATGTCGGCATCCCTCCATTATCCCTGTGGGCACCGACACGGGCCGCAGCGGCGCGGCCCCGATGCACCGGACGGCACGGCGAGAGGGGCGAGAATGGAGGGGTGAACGAACCCGTCTTCGTGATCCCGCTCTGGGCCGACCTCCTCGCCGTCGGTCTCGGCGGCGTTCAGGGGGCGCTGTTCGCGTCGGGATTCTCCGACGACGGCACCGGCGGGCGCCGCCTCGACCTGCTCGGCGTCGCGATCATCGGCATCCTCATGGGCATGGGCGGCGGCCTCATCCGCGACCTGCTGCTGAACGTCACCCCGACGACGCTGCAGAGCAACTGGTACCTGCTCACCGCGACGGGCGCGGCGCTCGTCGGCATGCTGCTCGCGAACGTCTTCCAGCGGTTGAACGGTGTCATCGTCGCCCTGGATGCCGTGGTGATCGGCCTCTTCGGCGCGTTCGGCACCTCGAAAGCGCTCGTCCTCGGCCTGCCGGTCGTGCCGGCGGTGTTCGTGGGCGTCTGCGCCGCCGTCGGCGGAGGCATCCTGCGCGACGTGATCATGGGACTGCCGGTCGCCGTGATGCACGTGGGCTCGCTCTACGCGGTCGCTGCGGGCGCCGGCTGCGCCGTCCTCGCCGGCGCCGTCACGCTCGGCGCGCCGGTGGCTGCGGCGGCCGTCGCCGGGGTGATCGTGACGACGGTCATCCGCCTGCTCGCGGTGATCTTCGACATCTCGCTGCCCGAGCAGCGGGCCCTGCACCGCCGCAAGGTCGCGCTCGAGACGACCTCGATCCCGGTCATCCGCCCCGCCGCCGACTGACCCGCCGCCCCCGGCGAGACACCGGTTGTGCGCCGAGACACCGGTTCATCCGCGGTGTCTCGGCACACAGAAGGTGTCTCGGCGCAGAGCGATTCCCGACGCACGGGGTGGCCGTGCGGGCGGGCGGTCAGACGGCGGCGAGGGCGCCCGCGGCGGAGCGGGTGCGGATCGCGCGGTTCACGCCCGACACGATCGCCTTCAGCGACGCGGTGGAGATGTCGCCGTCGATCCCGACGCCCCAGAGGCGTTCGCCGTCGACCTGCAGGTCGACGTAGGCCGCCGCCTGCGCGTCGCCGCCCGCCGAGAGCGTGTGCTCGACGTAGTCGTACAGCGTGATCTCGAAGCCCTGCTCGCGCACGACCTCGAGGAAAGCCGACACGGGCCCGTTGCCGACGCCGCGGGTCGCGACCTCGCCCTCGCCGTCGCGCAGCGTCACGTCGAGCGTCACCTCGCCCGACATGTCGCTCTGCGTGCGGGTCGAGAGCAGCTCGAACCGGCCCCACTTCTCGGCCGCGTCGGCTGCGGGCAGGTACTCGTCGCTGAACGCGGCCCAGATCTGCTCACTCGAGACCTCGCCACCCTCGGCATCCGTCTTCGCCTGCACGACCCCCGAGAACTCGATCTGGAGCTTCCGCGGCAGGTCGAGGGCGTGGTCGGTCTTCAGCAGGTAGGCGACGCCGCCCTTGCCCGACTGCGAGTTGACCCGGATGACCGCCTCGTACGAGCGGCCGAGGTCCTTCGGGTCGATGGGCAGGTAGGGCACGGCCCACTCGATCTCGTCGACCGTGACGCCGGATGCCTCGGCCCGGGCATCCATCGCCTCGAACCCCTTCTTGATGGCGTCTTGATGCGACCCGCTGAACGCCGTGAAGACGAGGTCGCCCGCCCAGGGGCTCCGCTCGTGCACGCGCAGCTGGTTGCAGTATTCGGCGGTGCGCTTGACCTGGTCGATGTCGCCGAAGTCGATCTCGGGGTCGACGCCCTGGGTCAGCAGGTTCACCCCGAGCGCGACCAGGTCGACGTTGCCGGTGCGCTCGCCGTTGCCGAAGAGGCACCCTTCGATGCGGTCGGCGCCGGCCATGTAGCCGAGCTCTGCGGCGGCGATCGCGGTGCCGCGGTCGTTGTGCGGGTGCAGCGACAGGATGATGTTCTCGCGGTGCGCGAGGCGGCGGCTCATCCACTCGATCGAGTCGGCGTAGACGTTGGGCGTCGCCATCTCGACCGTCGAGGGCAGGTTGATGATGACCTTGCGCTCGGGAGTCGGCTCGAAGACCTCGATCACCTGGTTGCAGATGTCGAGGGCGAACTCGAGCTCGGTGCCGGTGTACGACTCGGGCGAGTATTCGTAGAAGACCCGCGTCTGCGGAATGCGCTTCTCGAACTCACGGCACAGGCGCGCGCCGTTCAGGGCGATGTCGACGATGCCCTGCTTGTCGCTGCGGAAGACGACCTCGCGCTGCAGCACGCTCGTCGAGTTGTACAGGTGCACGATGGCCTGTCGCGCCCCGGCGATCGCCTCGTAGGTGCGCTCGATGAGGTGCTCGCGCGCCTGCGTCAGCACCTGGATCGTCACGTCGTCGGGGATCGCCCCGTCGTCGATCAGCTGACGCACGAAGTCGAAATCGGTCTGGGATGCCGAGGGGAAGCCCACCTCGATCTCCTTATAGCCCATGCTCACGAGCAGGTCGAACATGATGCGCTTGCGCTCGGGGCTCATCGGGTCGATGAGGGCTTGGTTGCCGTCGCGCAGGTCGACCGCGCACCAGCGCGGCGCTTTCGTGATGCGGGCGTCGGGCCACGTGCGGTCGGGCAGGTCCACACGGATCTGCTCGTGGTACGGGCGGTACTTGTGTACCGGCATGCCGGAGGGCTTCTGGGTGTTGTCCATGATGGTCGCTTCTGTCTCGTCGGATCTGGCGGGCCAGTGGTCGTCGCACCAACGACAAGCTCCGCGACGAGGAAGGCCCTAGATCGAGGCCTCGTCGCGGCAGCTAAGGAGAAGCTGGCCGAAGCGCATGGGGACAGGATACACCCGCTGCGCCGTCGTCACGAACAGATCACTTCATCATAGATCGCTCATAGGCGAGACATATGACGGAGCGTTGGACTGTGTTCACGGAACACTCACGAGACCACAGGAGACGATGATGAGACGACGTACCAAGATCGCTGCGGGAGTGATCACCGCGACCCTGCTGCTCGCGGGATGCGGGGCGACCACCCTCGAGGCGGCCAGCACCTCGACGCCGACCGCGGTGGTCTCGACCGCCGCGACCGTCGAGACGACCTCGACGGTGAGTTCGACCGTCGAAGGGGTCGACGTCGACTGGAGCACGCTCCCCACCACCGAGGTGACGCTGACCGATGCGGGAACGACCATCACCGCGGCGGGCACCTACGTGCTGTCGGGATCGACGACGGGCCAGGTGGTCGTCAACTCCGACGGAGCGGTGCGCCTCGTGCTGAACGGCGTGACGATCGCGAGCTCGGCCGGCGCGGCCATCCAGGTCGACGGCGCGGAACTCACCGTGATCGAACTGGCGGAGGGCTCCACGAACACCGTGAGCGATGCCGCCACGCGCAGCGACGAATCGATCGACGGCGCCATCTACTCGTCGGACGACCTCTACATCACGGGTTCCGGTTCGCTCTCGGTGACCTCGAACTTCGCCGACGCGATCGTCGGCAAGGACGACCTGTCGATCCTCGGCGGCACGATCGCCGTGACGAGCGTCGACGACGGCATCCGCGGAAAAGACTCGCTGACGATCACCGGCGGAACGATCACCATCGACGCCGCGCAAGACGCGCTGAAGTCGAGCAACGACACCGATGCGGGCAAGGGCGTGCTCACGATCACCGGCGGCCAGCTGACGATCCGCGCCGGTGACGACGCGATCAAGGCCGAGCAGTCCCTCTCGATCACGGGGGGCACGATCGACATCCAGACCTCCGTCGAGGGGATCGAAGCGCCCGTGATCGTGATCGACGGCGGCACGATCACCCTGAACGCCTCGGACGACGGCATCAACGCCTCGGCCTCGGCGATCGTCACCTCGGGCCTGAGCATCACGATCAACGGCGGCGACATCTCGATCACGATGGGGTCGGGCGACACCGACGCGATCGACAGCAACGGCGATCTCACGATCACGGGTGGAACGCTCAACATCACCGCCCAGTCGCCGTTCGACTACGACGGCACCGGCACGCTGACCGGCGGCACCATCACCGTCAACGGCGAGAGCGTCACCGCCCTCACGAACCAGATGATGGGCGGAGGCGGCGGCGGCGGTCGCCCCTGACCCGGCCCTTCGCGCAAAAGAGCGGCGGGAGCATCCTCAGAAGGATGCTCCCGCCGCTCTTTTGCGTCAGAACCCGAGTCGGCCGAGCTGCTTCGGGTCGCGCTGCCACTCCTTGGCCACCCGCACATGGAGCTTCAGGAACACCTTGGTGCCGACGAGCGGCTCGATCTGCGCGCGCGCACGCGCGCCGACCGATGCGAGCCGCGAGCCCTTGTGACCGATGATGATCGCCTTCTGGCTGTCGCGTTCGACGACGACACTCGCATAGATGTCGGTCATCGACCCGGTCTCGCGCTCGGAGATGTCGTCGATCGTCACGGCGATCGAGTGCGGCAGCTCGTCGCGCACCCCGTCGAGGGCTGCTTCGCGGATGATCTCGGCGATGCGGTCTTCGAGCGACTCGTCGGTGACGACGCCCGCTTCGTAGAGCGCGGGGCCCTGGGGCATGAGCGCGAGCAGCTCATCGGCGAGCACGTCGAGCTGGCCGTGCCCGTCGACCGAGACGGGCGCGATCGCCGAGAGCGGGATGACAGCGGCCCAGTCTTCGCGCAGACTGTCGGCCTCCATGAGCCGCTCGGTGATCTGCTCGCGGGAGGCGATGTCGGTCTTGGTCACGACGGCGACCTTCTTCGCCCGCGGGTACCCGTCGAGCGATGCGGCGATGCGCCGATCTCCCGGGCCGACCTTCTCGGTGGCGGGCACCAGAAAGCAGATCACGTCGACGTCGCCGAGCACCTGCTCGACGAGGTCGTTGAGTCGCTGACCGAGCAGCGTCCGCGGTTTGTGGATGCCGGGGGTGTCGACGATCACGAGCTGCCCCGCGGGCCGGTTCACGATCCCACGGATCGCGCGGCGCGTGGTCTGCGGCTTGTCGGAGGTGATCGCCACCTTCTCGCCGACGAGGGCGTTGGTGAGCGTGGACTTGCCGACGTTCGGCCTTCCCACGAAGGTCACGAATCCGGAGCGGTGGTCGGTCATCTGTCTTCGCCTTTCTGCACCGCGATGGCGCCGGTGCGCGGGGCGCGGGTCTGCGAGGGGGTGCCGCCGAAAGCGGCATCGGCGGCCGCGAGGGCGCTGCTGCGCTCGACGAACACGGTGGCAAGGCCGCGGCCACGCCCCCGCGAGGTACCGCCGGTGAGCACGAGTCCGCCGTATTCGACGCGGGCGCCGGGGAGCGGCACACGCTCGAGCAGCTTGCCGAGCAGCCCGCCGATCGAGTCGACGTCGTCGTCGTCGAGCTCGACGCCGAACAACTCCCCCACCTCGTCGAGGCCGAGGCGCGCACTCACGCGGTACCGGCCGTCGCCGAGGTCGACGATCTCGCTCGATCGCGGGTCGTACTCGTCGGCGATCTCGCCGACGAGCTCTTCGATGAGGTCTTCGAGCGTCACGAGCCCCGACACGCCGCCGTACTCGTCGACGACGAGGCACACGTGCACGGCATCCCGCTTCATCTGCTGCAGGAGCGTCTCGGCCTTCATCGATTCGGGCACGAAGACGGCGGGGCGGGCGATCTGCATGACGGGCGCGTCGCGCCACGCCGACTCGTCGCGGAAGGCGAACTGCACGAGGTCTTTCAGGTAGACGACGCCCGTGATGTCGTCGCCGTCCGAGATCGGCACGCGCGAGACGCCCTTGTCGAGGAAGAGCTGCATCGCCTGCTGGGTGGTGGCCGAGGCATCCATCGTCACCATGTCGGTGCGGGGCACCATGACGGCGCGCACGAACGTGTCGGTGAAGTCGAACACCGAGTGGATGAGTTCGCGATCGTCTTCTTCGATGAGATCTTGCGAGGCGGCCTCATCGACCATCGACAGCAGCTGCTCTTCGCTCGCGAACGAGGTGCCGCGGTGGATGCCGGGGGTCACGCGGTCGCCGAGCACGACCAGCAGGTGCGCGAGGGGGCCGAGCACGATGCGGGCGCCGCGGACGATGGGCGCGCCGCCGCGCAGCAGGCCCCGCGCATGCTGGCGACCGACGGCGCGGGGGCTCGCGCCCACGAGCACGAACGAGACCGCGGTCATGAGCACGGCGGCGGCCAGCAACGCCCACCAGATGTTGTCGAAGATGATCGTGAACGCCGCGGTGACGATGACCGCCGCGGCCGTCTCGGCGAGGATGCGGATGAACACGACGGCATTGCCGTGCGCCTCGGGGTCGGCGGCGATACGGGCGAGCGCCGCGCCGTTGCGGCCCGACGCCGACAGGTCGAGCAGGTCGGCGCGCGAGGTGACCCCGAGGGCCGCGTCGAGCGCCGCCATGAGGCCGCCGAGGGCGACGAGCAGTCCCGCCGCCACCAGCAGGAGGATTGCGGTCACGGGCGTCGGCGGCGTTCGTCGGCGTGGAAGGCGGCGATGAGCTCGCGCTGCAGGCCGAACATCTCGCGCTCTTCGTCGGGTTCGGCGTGGTCGAAGCCGA
>Ga0116168_1002356_pt1 | contig 12086 bp, 10 predicted proteins | sample AD_UKC129_MetaG_FD_89795 | JGI IMG/M metagenome (GOLD analysis project Ga0116168, IMG submission 89795) | Active sludge microbial communities of municipal wastewater-treating anaerobic digesters from Canada - AD_UKC129_MetaG | ecosystem: Engineered > Bioreactor > Anaerobic > Digestate | place...
TTCAATCTCTTCATTCGTGGATAACCACCTTCTTCGGCAATACATACCAATGTGCTCTCATCCCATTTTATTGAAAGTTGGGGTGATTCTGCATCAATTTGATTGCTACTCCCACAAGAAAAACAACATATGAGAGCAAGACAAAATGCTAATCTTTTAAGATATTGCATATCTCACTATTTACTTGCTTGATTCGTTGTTCATCCATCTTGATCATTTCCCTGTCGTAAGTCATCAAACCGTTGACTTCAACCTCCACATCGGTAGTCTGGGTGTAAACTGCTGCAGAGAAACCATGTTTAATCAGTGTCTTAAGCTGCTCGGCATATTCCACATACTGATCGGTAACTTCTTTGGAACTGTTGAACTGCACATATCCCCAATTACGGTCGGGTTCCCACAAATGCCCTTTTACAGCCCATCCAATTCCGCCATATTCGCCTAAAACGGTTGGCCGTTGACCGTCATACAAATACAATTCGGGGTGTGGATAATTATGCAAATCCAACATATCCCCTACAGGATAATGATTGCCCCCACTAGCCGGATTAACCAAGCGGGAAGGATCGTATTGTTTGGTCCATTCCGCTATTTCTTTCGTTTTAAATTGACCCCATGCTTCATTGAAAGGAACCCAAACGCCTACACAAGGATAGGAATACAGAAAATCGATGATTTCTTTCCATTCCTTGCGATAATTTGCTTCGGATTCGGGAGAACGGAGCCATTCCACACCATTGAAATATTGACGTGGCTGCCAATGGGGACCACGATCTCCATTGGGCATATCCTGCCAAACAATCATGCCCAACCGGTCACAGTGCATATACCAGCGTGCAGGTTCAACCTTCACGTGTTTGCGGATCATGTTAAACCCAAGATCCTTGGTTTTCTGAATATCGAATTTCAGAGCATCGTCGGTAGGAGCGGTATATAAACCGTCAGGCCACCAACCCTGATCGAGAGGACCAAACTGGAACAAATCTTTGTTGTTCAATTGCAAACGAACAATCCCCTTATTATCTCGTTTTATCGAGTATTTACGCATGGCCGCATAACTGTTTACTTTATCCTGCGGTTTATTGTCGCTCCATAACGTAATTTCCAAATCATAAAGAAATGGGCTATCGGGAGACCACAGCTTTACCTGCTCCGGCATCGTAATCTCAACCGGAAGATGATTGATGGAACGACCGGAAGCAATAACTTGCGAACCATCCATTACTTTTACTTCTATTTTATCCAATGCAGATACTTCATTTACCGATGCTTCCACGGTAAGTATGTTTTTATCGATATCCGGAGTAATTTTTACATTCGTAATATATTTTTCCGGGACAGGCTCCAACCAAACTGTCTGCCAAATACCGGTTACTGATGTATACCAAATGCCTTCGGGCCTATTTACCTGTTTCCCGCGAGGTTGATAACCATCGTTGGTCGGATCCCAGACTTTTACAACCAACGTATTGGACCCACTTTTTAACGCCGACGTTATATCGAAAGAGAAAGGCGTGTAACCACCGGTATGTCGACCGACTTTAATATCGTTTACCCACACATCGGCTTTCCAATCCACTGCACCAAAATGCAACAATATCTGATTATTTTTCCATTTTGAAGGAATGGTAAATTCTCGCTGATACCATAATTCGTTTTCCCTACCTACCTTTTTCTGTACACCGGATAAGCTTGATTCTATTGCAAACGGAACCAAAATTTTGCCGTCGAATGTTGAAGGTGTTTGCTTTCCTATAGGAAGTATGGCATAATTCCACAAGCCATTCAGGTTTTGCCATTCCGCACGTTCCATAATCGGACGGGGATATTCAGGCAATAAATTGTTCACATCGATTTGCGATGCCCATCGGGTTTTAATCTTATCGCCGGCCGGCTGCCACCGGGCAAAAGCAGAAAAGGTCATCAGCCAACCCATACATACAAGAAGTCTTACTTTCATTTTCATTTTAATGCAAAAATTGAATTTATATGTGAGTCTGCTTTAAAAAGTCCAAAATACTGAAAATTAATTTTGTAAAAACCTGACTTTTAAGTTGATTTTTTGCTTATTTTCGATAAATAAGACTTATTTAAGTGGACTCAATAATAAAATGCCCAAATTAGATGGAACTGGTCCGGCGGGACAGGGTCCCGGAACCGGCCGAAAAATAGGGAAATGCAATATTTTGTCCAACGAAGAAAAATTGAAACTGTTGGGAACAGGTATGGGAAAACGCCGAAATAGTGGCGGTGGAGAAGGATAAAAGAAACGCTTGAAAAGCGGAGAAAAATTTATAACAACTAAAACAATTAAAAAAAGGAGGTAATTATGCCTGGATTAAACAGAAAGGGACCTCTCGGAGAAGGTCCAAGAACAGGAAGAGGATTAGGCCGTTGCAATCCTCAAAACAAAGGTAAAACGGAAGAAGAAATTTTGCAGAGTCGTATGGAAAACAATTTCAATGAGGAATTTTTCTACGGCCGCGATCAGCAACAAGGTTATGGGATGGGTCGCAGACGAGGCAGAGGTAACGGATACGGATTGGGGCGGGGGCAAGGTCCTCGTCAGGGAAGGAATCGATGAAATTTAAGAAGGTTGTACGACAAAACATACAGTCTTTATCAAAGTCGAATTAATTTTATCAACTAATTATATATTAATAATTTATATATGAAACGCGTATTTGCCATTCCATTGGAAAATGGAATTTTATGTCAACATTTTGGTCATTGCCAACAATTTGCTTTTGTTGAAGTCGATAAGGGTTCGATTATAAAAGAAAGCTTGGTTACTCCGCCTCCACACGAACCGGGATTGCTGCCGGCATGGTTGGCCGAAAAAGGGGTTACCGATATTATTGCTTCCGGAATAGGACAAAGAGCCATCAATTTACTTCAACAACACCATATCAAGGTATATATGGGAGCTCAGCAAAAAAGTCCTGCCGAACTGGTTTCCGATTGGATGGAACAATCGCTTACTACCGGTGTCAATGCCTGTGATCACTAAAAAACGAAAATAATGAGGTCTGATTATCGATGTTATTTTTGTTTTGCCCGGCTTTTTGAAAATTTAATCGAAAAGACCAATCTTACACCCGAAGAAAAGCAATGCTTTGCAAGTCAAATGTTTGGACTATTCCATTCGGAAAAGGATGGATTTTCAGTTCCTTATTTGTCGCGAGAGGTGCACCTTCTTTTCAAAAAATACAGTGACAACGACGATCCGTATAAATGGGTAAAACGTCAAAGCAACGATATGGTTTTAAGCAGGTATGACGATTTGAAAAAGACAGTCACGACATCTGCTGATCCTTTCGTCACGGCATTAAAACTGGCCATTGCAGGAAATATCATCGATTATGGTATTCCACAACATTTTGATTTAGATGAAACCATCGGGAAAGTGCTGGCTTCCGATTTTGCCATCGACCATTCAAAAGATTTAAAACAATCGTTGTCTGAAGCAAAATCGGTGTTGTATATTGGGGATAACGCGGGGGAAATCGTATTTGATAAACTATTTATCGAAACCATTCATCATCCCGATTTGTGGTATGCTGTTCGAGGGGCTCCTATTATCAATGACGTAACACTGGAAGATGCAAATTATGTGCAAATGAATGAGGTGGCTCATGTGATCGAAAATGGATATGATGCTCCTTCTACCATGCTGTCGCATTGTTCGAAAGAGTTTAAAGACCTTTTTTCACGGGCAGATATTGTTATTTCGAAGGGACAGGGCAATTTGGAAAGTTTGTTGCATGAATCAAGCAAAAAAATCTACTTTCTTCTCATGGTAAAATGTGATGTCATAGCCGATATTTTAGGTGTAAAAAAGGGACAATTTGTAGTTGCACGAAACGTAGTTGAAAATGAAAATTGCCATAGCAAGCGGAAAGGGAGGCACAGGCAAAACGTTTGTCTCGACCAATCTTTTTTGGACGGCGCAACATTTCGGAATTCCGACAACGCTGATTGATTGCGATGCCGAAGAACCGAATGTAAGGGAGTTTCTCGACGGAGAAGAACAATTGGTGGAGCATGTATATCAAAACGTTCCCCACATTGATCCGGAAAAATGTACCTTTTGCGGAAAATGCGCCGAATACTGTAACTACAATGCGATTCTGTTTTTGCCGGAAAATCGCTTCATAAAGGTATTGTCAGACCTATGCCACGATTGTGGAGCATGTTCATATGCTTGTGAATACGAAGCTGTAATCGAGCAAAAAAAACAGATCGGTACAGTTAAGATCTTTGATTTCGATGGTTTTTCTCATATTATTGAAAGTCGTTCTGAAGTAGGGGTATATTCACCCGTTTCGGTTATCAAAAAAGCCATAAAGGAAGCTGATTCCCAACATTTGATTTTGCTAGATACTCCTCCCGGAATTTCCTGCCCGTTCGTTGCGACAGTGGAGCAAGCCGATTTTATCATTTTGGTTGCTGAACCCACTCCATTCGGGCTGCACGATTTAAAACTTTCCGTAAGTACGCTACGGCAACTTCAAAAACCTTTCGGCGTAATCGTCAACAAATCGGGGTTGGGCAATCGTGCTGTTTATCAATGGTTAGACGAAAACAAGATTCCGTTACTTCTTGAAATTCCTTTCGACAAAGATATTGCCCGAACGTATTCGGAAGGTAAAATTCTTTCACAGGAAAATGAGGCATATCGGAAAATATTTCAACAGGTATTGAATATAATGATGCACACGCATTGGTCATGACAGAAATAGCTATTCTCAGCGGAAAAGGCGGAACAGGAAAAACAAGTCTGAGTGCCGCTCTCGCCACCATCAACCATCAGACCGTAGTTGCCGATTGTGATGTAGATACGGCCAATCTGTATTTGATCTTACAGCCTGAAAATTATGTCGAAGAAAAATTTTTAACGGGACACAAAGCTGTGATCGATTACAGTTCTTGTAATCAATGTGAAATATGCATCGATTATTGCCGCTTCGATGCCATTGCTTATGTAAATGGACGTGTTACTATTTCCGAAACAGCTTGCGATGGGTGCAAACTCTGTTCGCGGGTTTGTCCATCGCAATCTATAACGATGGTTCCCGGCGATAAAAGTTATTGGTATATTGGGAATTATCGTAATGGGAAGCTCATCCACGCCCGCTTGGCGCCGGGAGAAGAAAATTCCGGAAAACTTGTCAACGTGGTGCGTGAACAAGCCCGGAAAACTGCCGAAGAAACCGGATGGGAGACGCTGATCATCGACGGACCTCCGGGAACAGGATGTCCGGTTATTTCTACCCTCACGGGAGTTGACAAAACCATTATCGTAACCGAACCTACGCGATCCGGGTTTCACGATTTGAAACGCATCGTAGAATTGACAAACACATTTAATATTCCGACTTATATAGTCGTCAATAAATACGATTTGAATGAAAACATGACTGACCAAATCCTTACATGGTGCTCCGATGCGGGAATTCCTGTGGTAGGTAAAATTCCTTTTGATCCTCAAATAGTTGAAGCCATGCTCCAATGCAAAAGTATTGTCGAATGGGCTCCCGAAACACAAGCTGCAAAAGAAATACATGCCATTTACCAACAAGTGGTGAACAATGGAACGATCCGGAAGTCTGCAAAGGATTAATTTTGTCGGCAAGCATATAGAAAATCGTCGGATAACATTAACCGCTTAAATAATTTAACACAAATGAATCCAAAAAAAATTATCATAATCGGAGGTTCCGCGGCAGGACCAAAAGCCGCTTCAAGAGCCCGCAGGCGTAGTAAGAGACTCTAAATTCTTTCTCAATGCAAAAAATATCAATGCTGTCGTCAATACGGAAGTTACTGCGATTGATCGAAAAAACAAACGCATCGAATTCACCAACTTGCTCACCGGCGAAAAAGGCAGCGATAGTTACGACAAGCTTGTTATTGCTACCGGAGCTTCTGCCCGTAAACCACCTGTACCCGGAATTGAACTTGAAGGAGTAACTACTTTGCATTCCTTATCGGATGCCGATTATTTGAGACAAATTCGAGATAAAGGTGAAATTAAAAAAGCTGTCGTGATAGGTGGTGGATTAATTGGTATTGAAACCTGTGAAGCACTTCATTTGGCAGGTATAGAAATTACCATCATCGAATTGTTGCCGCAATTGCTCACATTCCTGGATAAAGGGATGGCACGGCTGGTAGAAAAATATTTACAAACCAAAGCCAACGTTATACTGAAAAATGGGGTAACCGCATTTTTAGGCGAAAATGGGAAACTTACCGCCGTAAAATTACAAAACGGAACAGAAATTCCCTGTGAATTAGCGGTGGTTGCAATTGGAGTATCTCCAAATATAAAACTGGCCAAGGATGCCGGAATTGAAATTGGCCATACCGGAGGTATTAAGGTGAATGAATATATGCAGACAAATGATCCGGATATTTATGCTGCGGGCGATTGCGTTGAAATTCCCAATCTGATCACGGGAAAATCAGTCCATGCACCCTATGGCGATTTAGCCAATTTGGAAGGACGAGTGGCCGGAGAAAATGTAATTACAGGCAATGTGGCCAAATTTCCCGGAACAATTCAAACGGGAATATGCAAAGTATTTGATTATGGCGTCGGCTCTACCGGATTATCCGAACAAAATGCGCTGCAACAGGGATTTGATACTATCGAAACCGTTGTCAATGCCGGTCTCGACAAACCGGGATTCATGCAAGGGAAATTACTTATCACGAAATTGGTAGTAAATAAAACCGACGGAAAAATATTGGGGGCACAGGTCATAGGACCCGGTGAAGTAAGTAAACAGGTAGCTATTTGGGCAATGGCGATAAAAGGCAATCTGACGGTTGACGATATGGTTAACGCTGATCTACCTTATGCTCCGCCCTATTCACTGGCCATCGATCACAGTATTGCCACGGCTCACGTGATGCAAAATAAATTAAAGGGTCTTTTTAAAGGAATATCGGCCAAAGAATTAAGGGAGAAATCAAAAAATAAAGATCCGATGGTTTTGATTGATGTTCGTAATCCGGACGAATATGAAGAAATGCGCCTGGGTATTGGCGAAAAACTGATCCCTCTCGGGCAACTGCGCAAACGGCTCAATGAATTGCCGGAGGATAAAAATACCGAAATCGTTACCTGGTGCAAAATCTCATTGCGCGGTTATGAAGCTGCCCGTGCACTTCAAGCATACGGTTACCAAAATGTAAAAGTATTGGAAGGCGGGATTGTCGCTTGGCCTTATCAAAGAGAAAAATAAAGTGAAATGAAGATTTATGTTTTTCATTAAAGACTAATTAGCCCGAACATTAATCAATATTCCGGCGTTATATAACTATTAAAAGGCAAACCTTCGATAAAAAAATTCACACGATTATTAACCACAGAAAAAATTAAAATATAGGAAAAGAAGCGATTAAAGTATCCTTAGTTAATAAAGATGTGCTATTGACCGGCATAAGGAAATTGCAGATTTTACCGCCGAAAAGGATTATGCAACGCATGCAATGGCGATAAAAATTCTGAATGACGAACCGAAACACGATAATGATATCGAATTTTGGATGGCCGATATAGATCGGCTGAAAGAGGAATTCAAGAAAATCAAAATGTAACAATAATTTTATAGGAGGAATTTATTATGGGATGTGATGCAGGTATAAAACCAAGAAAAAAAATTCAACTTCAATCAACAGAAATTTCAAACATTCAACAAACGGAGGAAACGACTATGAGTTCAACTATGGTAAGGCAAATAATGCCAACTTTCACAATGGATGCGTACGACGCAAAAACAGGACATTTTAAAACGGTTTCGAGCGACGATTATAAAGGAAAATGGACGGTAATCTGTTTTTATCCGGCCGACTTTACTTTTGTTTGCCCTACCGAAATAGCGGCTATGAATGCCAAGTATGACGAATTTCAAAAGCTGAATACCGAAATCTTAGCCGTATCGGTAGATTCGAAGTACTCTCACAAAAGGTTTGTAGAAACGGAACCTCTCTTGAAAGATTTGAAATTAACCATAGCTTCCGATGCCAATCAAGAGGTTAGCCGTGCTTTCGGAGTGTTGGTTGAAGAAGACGGAGTAGCGCTCAGAGGGCGTTTTTTGTTTAACCCTGATGGGATTTGTGTGGCTCAGGAAGTTCAGGCAGATGCGGTGGGAAGAAATGTAAACGAATTTTTGAGACAGATACAAGCCTGGCAACATGCAACCAAGACCGGAGAGGTATGTCCGGCGAATTGGCGACCGGGTAAAAAAACATTACCCGTGAACACCGAAGCCGAAAAAATGACCGGTCGTGTTGGCGATTACATTACGATAGAAGAAATTTTATCGTAACCCTGAAACTCAAAAAACCCCGAGTGTTATTTTTTCGCTCGGGATTTTTTTTGCCTTATTCGAAAAGTTTCAGTTCATCCGTTTCATAGAACCGTATTATCGTTTTTTCATCTTGAGAGCAAATATAAATGGACATTTGTTCATAATGAAATTTTAATAATTATCTTTACAAAAAGAAGCGATGAAAGTTTCGATTCTTACCGACAATTATCCCGGTGACAACACCGGAGCGGAGCACGGCCTCTCCTATTTTGTAGAGCATAACGGCACAAAGATCCTGTTTGACACAGGGCAGAGTGCTCTCTTCCTGCAGAACGCGTTCAAAATGAATATCGATCTAATGGAGAGGAATCTGATCATCCTGAGTCATGGTCACTTTGATCATGGAAACGGACTGGCACATCTTACAGGTGGCAAGCTGCTCTGTCACCCGGGTTGTTTTGTGAAGCGATACAGAACCATCGATCACACCTACATCGGTTTAAAGAACAGCCGGGATGAAATCGCAGAGAAGTTTGACCTCATCACCGGCAAAGCACCTTACCGTGTCAGTGATTCTGTGCTGTTTTTGGGTGAGATACCACGCATTACCGATTTTGAATCGCAACATACCGCATTCTCGTTCGAAGATGGAACAGCCGATTTTGTTGCGGACGATAGTGCTATTGCACTGCAGACAGAGAAAGGGTTGTTTGTGATCACCGGATGCGGTCATGCGGGGATAGTCAACACCTTGGAACAGGCAAAAAAAGTAACCGGCGAGCAGCGGATTTACGGTATCATGGGCGGCTTTCACCTGAAGGAGCGGGATCGGCAAACCATAGAGACTATCAATTACCTGAAAAAAAATAGGGTGAAACATGTCATCCCCTCGCACTGTACCGCCTTGCCTGCACTAGTGGCTTTTTCGGAGATCTTCCCGATTCAATCGGTAAAAACAGGTGATTGTTATACTTTTTGATGGACCAATTCGTAAGTTCAACTCAGAAGTTGCAATATCCGGGAAATAATGGCGGAAGTAGTAGTTTTTGATATACAAATATCGTTGGACGATAGAACTAACATTTAAGCAACTGAAATAGAATTTTCGACTGTATTTATTTCAATCGAATTTATGGGGGGGGGGGGTAGGGGAAGTTTGGGGTAAAATTTGGGATAAGTATTATTTTAAAAAAAATAACTGCCTAAATATTAAGCAGTTATTTGTGAAGGTTGTTGTCCTACCAGGACTTGAACTTATGATACAATATGATAGCTATTTTGTTTTAAACCGTTTTATAACAGACTGATAAACATAGATATATAAATTGCTTTTATAACGATTGATAAAGAGAAATAAAAAGAATTATCATAAATTCGTTTGTAAATTCGTGTGTAAATCGTATCTTTGTAAAAAATGATAAAATGAAAACAAAAGCACGATTAAACATACGCAGAAGTGAAGACCTGAAAACTTCGAAATCGTTTCCCGTATTTTTCCGAATCAGTTTCGGAGCGGCAGATTTTGCCGATCAGAAAAAATACATTGTGGTTGATTATTTCACGGGACTACAAACCATTGCCAGGCATTGGAGGGTAAAGGAAGGCAGAAGCAAAACCGACAGTTACCTAAATGGGGTGTTGGAACGTGCCAACGTTCGTATTCACGCAATTTGGAGTGAAATGCATTACAATGGCAACCCTAACGTTGATGATTTTAAGCAAGCACTGGCAAACGACAAGGAACTTGCCGAAATCCTAAACAGAAAAACCGTAGGGAATGGACATTATATGCCGCCGTTTGAATTTATCGAAAATTATATCGACAAAGCGGTTGTTTCGGCTGGAACAAAAAAGGATTACAGGAATACGCTAATGCACCTGAAAGAATTTGACGATTTTCGGGGAAAGTCGTTAAGCTGGAAAAGTGCCGACTATCAGTATTATTTGGAATTGGTGGAATATTTGAAAACCGAAAAGCGACTTAAAGCCTCAACCATTGATAAGGTCATAAAGAACCTCAAAGTGTTTCTATCCCAAGCCGACCTGATGGACGGTATCGAAGTTTGCCAGGACTTCAAAAAAACCGTTTCGGGGAAGTCTCTATTCGGGAAGGTTGACAAAGAGGAAACGGATCATGTTTATTTGACCGAGAGCGAAATAAGGCAAATCACAAATGCCAATATGCCCGATGAAAGATTGGGCGAAATAAGAGACTTGTTCGTCATACAATGCTGGACGGGATTAAGAATAAGCGATTTGAGCCGTTTAGAGCGAGGTAACATCAAAGATGGACTTCTATCAATCACAGCAAAGAAAACCCGCCAGAAGGTTGTTATTCCCGTTACGGACGAATTACAAACCGTGCTGAACAAGTATCCCGAACAACTGCCAAAAATACCGACCGACCAGCATTTTAACAGGGAAATAAAAAAAGTATGCGAAATTGCAGGGATCGATGAACCGACAATGGCCGAGACAAAGCGCAACGGTATGATTGTTATTAAACAAGTACCTAAATACAGGCTAATTACATCGCACACGGCGAGACGTTCGTTTGCAACAAACTTATATCGTCGAGGCATACCCTCAACGCAACTGATGTTTTTAACGGGACATAAAACGGAAAATGCGTTTCTGAAATATATCAAAGTAAGTAAGGAGGATAACGCAAAAGATGTGGCAAAGAAACTTAAAAGGATAGGGTAACATGCTGACTTTTAGGTGTGTACCCCCCCCTATTTAAAATGGCGAATAATAAACGTTTCATTCACGATCTAAAAATTTTTTATTTTCTAAAATTTAGCAATTATGGACGATTTCGAAAGATCATTAAAAAAAATTCCTTACCCGGAGTTACTTTCCGATAAGAAGTTCAAAGGCATACTTCAAAGGGAATACAATGCCGTTACAATTATAGATATAACGCTAAGTTGCCAAAAATATATAGAGGCGAATATGAGTGCCGACGAACTAAAAGCATTTGCCAATAGAAACGATGCGGCCGTTTCAAAGGCTAATGTGTTGGCCGGACAGTTTCACAACATGAAAACCATACCAGAGACCTACAAAGTTAAGGACATAGAAAAAACACCTACTTACAAAGCGCTTGTCGAAATTCAGAGGCTGTTGCGAAGTTATAAAAAATTGGCGACGCGGGATGTTATCGCCACAGATGAGGCAAACTCATATTTTACACTTTTAAAAAATGAATTACAAGTTTTAACCCCTTCTGCTCAACTGATATTGTTGGACAGAATTACGCAGACAGACTCTAAGATGGATACTTTCTTTCATAAAAAGTTTCACCCGATGGAAAATTCAACCGAATATGAAAGGCGCTTGGAGTGGCTAAGAAACGCACTTAATGCCAAACTTATAACCTATAAAGATGAGCTACTGAAGGCTGCCGCAGGGGATAATTCGGGCTTAATAACCTTGTCGGAGGAAAATATTGATCGGTTAAGTGAGTATTTTACAGCACAATTCAATGGTAGGGGGAAATCTGAAAATTTATTCGAAGATGCTTTAATACCATGTTTAACAAAGGTACGAAACAGCGGGAAAGATTATTCGGCAATCGCTTTGGTTATTTACGAAAGTACTTATTTTAAACATAATAAAGGAAAGGATAAAATATCGTTTTCGAAGTGGATTGATGCTTTTTATGATATTATGGGATTGACTGAAGCCAAGTGCAAAAAAAAATCCGTAGTTCGATCAACTGCAGAAGGCTATAAAAACGGCGAATTTTACTTTTTAAACAAA
>Ga0116168_1002358_pt1 | contig 12082 bp, 9 predicted proteins | sample AD_UKC129_MetaG_FD_89795 | JGI IMG/M metagenome (GOLD analysis project Ga0116168, IMG submission 89795) | Active sludge microbial communities of municipal wastewater-treating anaerobic digesters from Canada - AD_UKC129_MetaG | ecosystem: Engineered > Bioreactor > Anaerobic > Digestate | place...
CACGGCCAGCAGCAAGGTGGCCATCTCGTGCTGGATGATATCGAGCCGCGTGGCGGACGCATCCAGCTCGTCCTTGATCGACGCCACTTGCGCCATCAAATCGTCGGCGGATTCACCCTTGGCCTTGCGCTGGCCGATCTGCTTGCTGGCGCTGTTGCGCTGCGCCTGCAACTCCTCGGTACGGGTCTGAATGGTCTTGCGCTCGGACTCCAGCGCAGTGAAGGCCGCTTCGTCGAGAAAGGGCTGCGGGTTTTTGCGGGTGGCCAGGCGCGCCAGCACGGCGCCCAAATCTTTGCGGAGCAGGATGGGATCAAGCATGCGCCGATTGTAGGCGGCGCGCACGGCGCCAACCGATGGCGCGCAGTGCCAAAGGATTCAAATGAAAACCGGCGCCAGCGCTTGTCTATCAAGCGCAAGCAGCTATCAAAAACAAAGTAATCCGGTCAGCTCATGTGGCCCAGTTGCGACTCGCCCTGCTGGTCGAGTTTGAGGCCCTTCGGCAGCGGGAACTTGACCGTCTCCTCGATGCCATCGAGCTTGCGCACCGCGGTGGCGCCCAGCGCGCGCAGGCGCTCGATGACCTGCCGCACCAAGATGTCGGGCGCCGACGCGCCGGCCGTGAGGCCAATGCGCGACTTGCCCTCGATCCATTCGGCGCGCAACTCATCAGCGCCGTCGACCATGTAGGCATCGACACCCAGCTTGCGCGCCACTTCGCGCAGTCGGTTGCTGTTGCTGCTGGTCGGGCTGCCGACAACGATGACCACATCGACCTCGCGCGACAGCAGCTTGACCGCGTCTTGCCGGTTCTGCGTGGCGTAGCAAATGTCCTGCTGTTTCGGCTCGCGCACTTGCGGAAAGCGCGCCTTGACGGCGGCGCTGATTTCGGCCGCGTCGTCCACGCTCAGGGTGGTCTGCGTCACCACGGCCAGCTTGTCGGTTTGCGCGGGCTGCACGCGCGCCACGTCGGCCACGTCTTCGACCAGGTGAATGCCGCTGTCAAGCTGGCCCATGGTCCCTTCGACCTCGGGGTGGCCCTTGTGGCCGATCATGATGAATTCGTAACCTTCCTTGTGCAGCTTGGCCACTTCAACGTGCACCTTGCTGACCAGCGGGCAGGTGGCGTCGAACACGCGAAAGCCCCGGCTTTCTGCTTCACGCTCGACCGACTTGGGCACGCCGTGCGCGCTGAACACCAGTGTGGCGCCCACCGGCACGTCTTCGAGTGCTTCTATAAAAATAGCGCCCTTGGCTTTCAGGTCGTTCACCACGTAGGTGTTGTGCACGATCTCGTGGCGCACGTAGATCGGCGCGCCAAACTTGGCGATGGCGCGTTCGACGATCTCGATGGCGCGGTCAACGCCGGCGCAAAAGCCGCGCGGCTCGGCCAGCAGGATTTCAGCCTTGTTCATCGCAGCACCCCGATGACTTCGACTTCAAACGTCACCGGCTGGCCAGCCAGCGGGTGGTTGAAGTCGAGTTGCAAGGCGCCGTCATCACGCACCGCCTGCACCACGGCGGCAAACTGGCCCTGGCCGTCGGGCGTGGGCAGCTGGATCACATCGCCGATGGCGTAGCGCTCGTCCGGGTCGCCCAGGCTGTCGAGCTCCTTGCGCGCCAGCCACTGGATCATGTCCGGGTTGCGCTCGCCAAAGGCCGCGCCGGCGGGCAACTCGAAGGTGTCGTGCGCGCCTTCAGCCAGGCCGATCAAGCGATCTTCGACGGCCGGCGACAACTCGCCCGCGCCTAGCGATAAGGTGGCTGGCTTGCCGCCAAAGGTGTTGATGACATCGCCCTGCGGCCCGCTCAGGCGGTAGTGCAGGGTCAAAAAAGAACCCGGTTCGACGGTGGTCATGCATGCCCCAGATAAACTGCCCTCGATTGTAGAAAGCCCCTGCGCCGCCGCACCCGATGGCCCTGAAAGACCTTCCGCCCGACGCCCGCCCGCGCGAGAAACTGCTCGCGCGCGGCGCCGGCGCCTTGAGCGATGCCGAACTGCTGGCGCTGCTGCTGCGCACCGGCACCGCCGGGCGCGGCGTGCTGCAAATGGCGCAAGAGCTGCTCGCGCAGTTCGACGGCGTGGCCGGCTTGCTGCACGCCAGCGCCGATGACCTGAAGCGCTTCAAGGGTTTGGGCGGCAGCGCCAAGCGGGCCGAGCTGGTGGCCGTGCTTGAACTCGCGCGCCGCGCGCTGGCCGAGCAGCTGAAGGAGCGCACGGCCTTGAATTCCGCGCAGGCGGTCAAGCACTACGTGCAGCTGCACCTGGGCGCGCGCCCGCACGAGGTGTTTGCGGCGCTGTTTCTCGACAGCCAGCATCGCCTGATCGCGCTGGAAGAGCTGTTCCGCGGCACGCTGTCGCAGACCAGCGTCTACCCGCGCGAGGTGGTGATGCGCGCCCTGCACCACCATGCCAGCGGCGTGATCCTGGCGCACAACCACCCGAGCGGCGGCGTGCAGCCCAGCCGCGCCGACGAATCGCTGACGCAGACCTTGAAAGCCGCTTTGGCGCTGGTCGACGTGCGCGTGGTGGATCACGTCATCGTGGCGCCGGGCGCGGCGCTGTCGATGGCTGAGAAGGGGTTGGTGTGAAGGTCAAATCGCTGCAGGACTTGAAGGCGCTGCAAAAGCAGTTGGCTGAGACCCAGGCCCGCGCCGCCAAGGAAGCCGCAGTGCGCGCGGCCGCCGAGCAAAAGGCGCGCGCCGAGCAGAACCTGTTTGCGCGCGCCATCGGCGCCACACAGCCGCTGCGCGCGCATGGGCGGGCGGTGCACGCGCCGGCCCCGGTGCCGCCTGAGCCGCTGCAGCGCCAGCGCGACGAGCAGGCCGTGCTGCGCGAAGCCATCTCGGACGAATTCGACGCCAGCACGCTGCTGCAGGTGGATGAACACCTGAGCTTTCGCCGCCCCGGCATCGGCCCCGATGTATTGCCGAAGCTGCGGCGCGGCCATTGGGCGGTGCAGCGGCAGATCGACCTGCACGGCCTGCGCACCGAGGAAGCGCGCGAGGCGCTTGGTCAGTTCATCCGCGACGCGCAGCGCGCCGGCGTGCGCTGCGTGCGCGTGGTGCACGGCAAGGGCCTGGGCTCGCCCGGCAAGACGCCGGTGCTCAAGGCCAAGGTGCACGGCTGGCTGATCCAGAAGAAGGAAGTGCTGGCCTTCGTGCAGGCCAAGCCGCTCGAAGGCGGCGCCGGCGCGCTGCTGGTGCTGCTCGCATCGGCGCAGTCGATGGGCTGAGCGCCTGTTGGTATCAGTCTTTCGCCTGCCCGTCACGTGGCGGCGGCTGCCAGCGAAACACGAAGCGCATCGGCGCTGCGCCGGCACCCGCGCCGCGGTACGGCAGCGCACGTTGTTGCAGCGGCGGCCCCGTTTCATCGAGCGGCGCGGCCGCCGACCACCACGCCGGTGGCGCCTCGTCTTCGGCAGCCACCAGCAGCCAAGCCTGGCCGGCGCGCCGGGCCGCCTGCACATGGTGCGCCACGCAAGCCACCGAGCGCTTCTTGGCCGCGTCGCAAGCCACCACCGGCGCGTGCGGAAACGGAATGCGCAAGCTGCCGCCCAAGGTCAGGTGGTCGGCCACGATCAGGCTGCGACCGTCATAGCCGGCGTCGCGCAACTCGCGCGCCATCAAGGCCAACGGCCAGTTGAAGCGTTCGGGCGTACCGCGCCGCGCGTCGCGCCAGGCGTCAACGGCCGGCAGCACCAGCATCAGCACAGCCAGAGCGGTGAGCAAGCCCCACCAGCGGCGGCGCGCGCGGGCGCCTGGCGTCTCGCGCACCAGCCACCCGAAGCCCAGCACCGGCACGCACGCCAGCAGCGGATGCAGCCAACGGCCGTCGAAGCGCGTGGTGCCCAGCAGCACCATCGCCAGCAGGCCGGCCAGCACCAGCAGCACGTAGCGCGCCAGCAAGGGCCCGAGCCAGGACGGCGGCAGTGGCCGATGCGCTGCCGCAGCGCCAAAGCCGCGTCGCCAGACGCCGGCGCCGAAGGCCCAGGTCAAGGCCAGCGCCCACGGCAGCAGGGTCGCCACCAGCAGCGGCAGCAGGCTGCCGAGCCCGGTCAAAACGCCGACCAGCCAGCTGTCCGACGCCGAGCCGCGCTGCATTTTTTCCAGCGTCTCGGCGGTCGCCCGCCCCCAGTTCGACCACACCCACGCCGCGTGCGGCGCCAGCAGAGCGGCGGCCACCAACGGCGTCCAGAGCGACCCCGGCGCCCGCAAAGCGCGTCGTGGCGCCGGCAGTGAAGCGGCCGCCAGCAGCGCGGCAGCAATCACCAGCACGGCGTTGTACTTGGACAGCAGCGCCGCCGCCACCGCAACCCCCAGGGCGACGAAGCCGCCCGCCGTCGGCCGCTGCAACTGACGCAGCAGCGCCCACCAGAAGGCCGCCACGCTGCAGCTCACCAGCAGCGTGTGTGTCACATCGCGCACGCCGATCCACACGCTGACCGGCAGCAGCAGCGTGCCGAGCGCCGCGAACGGCGCCCATGCGGCCGGCATCACGATGCGCGCAGCCAGCAGCCAGAACAGCAGCGTGAGGATCATCAGCACGCCCTTCAACAGGGCCAGTGCCAGCACCGACGGCCCCAGCAGCTCGTTGGCGCCCCACTGCAGCCAGGTGTACAGCGGTGGCTGCGGCCCATAACCCCAGGCCAGCTGCTGCGACCACAGCATCTGCTCGCCGTAGTCCCATTTCAGCGCCTCAGACAGCGACAGCCGCAGCATCACCCACGCCACGACCCACACCAGCACGGCCCACGCCGTCGCTCGCGCCGGCACAGCGCGTTCTGCTGGCAGATCGGTCGATTGAGGTCGAGATGCGGGCATGGCGATCAGGCTTCATCCTAGCGCTGGCAGCGCGCGACAAAGCCGCGCCGCTCGGGCCTGCATCAAGGCTTCGGCGCCGCGGGCTCGCGCCGCGCCTGTGCCGCGCGCCACACCAGCAAGCCCAGCGCCAGCGCGGCCGGCAGCGCCAGCGCGGCGAAGGCGATGCGATAGCTGCCGCTGGCCCCGGCCAGCGCGCCAAACGCCGGCGAGCCGCACACCACGCCCATGAAGGTGAACAGCAGCGTGCCGCCCGTCGCCACGCCGGCCTGCCCCGGCGGTGCCTGGCGCGCCACGGTGGCCAGATAAACGCCGTTCCAGCCGATGGCCGAGGCGCCCAGCAGCGCCACGATGGCCCAGATCAGCAGCGTCGGCCACTGCGGCTGCAGCAGCGCCGTCAGCACGCTGCCGACCATCATCAGCGTGGCCAGCAACATCAGCGTGTTGCGCGGCCCGAGGCCGCGGTCGGCCACCGCGCCCCAGGCGATGCGCCCGACGACGCCGGCCAGCTGCGACACGGACAAGGCCGCACCGGCGGCCAGCAGCGTCATGCCCAGCGATTCGTTCAGGTAGGTGACCATGTACGCCGTGGTCGACACCTGCACCGCCGAAAACAGAAACGAACACGCCGCCAGCGCGCGCAGCGACGGGTGCCCGAGCACCATGCCGATCGGTTTGAACAGCGCCTGCAGCGCCAGCGGCTGGGCCGGCTGGCGGTCGGCATCGAGCGCGGCGCGCAGCGGTTGCGCCAGCGCCGCGCACAGCGCGCACACGCCCGCCACGGCCAGCAGCGTGCCCTGCCAGCCCAGCCACAGCGACAGCCCCGGCACCAGCGCCCCGGCCAGCATGCCGCCGGCCGGCACGCCGGTCTGCTTGATCGAGAACACCAGCGACATGCGGTGCGCCGGCGTGGTCAGCGCCAACAGGTGCGAGCTGGCCGGCGTGATCGGCCCATAGCCGGCGCCGATGCACAGCGCGCCCAACGCGACCGCGGGCAGCCACGGCAGCGCGCACAGCGCCAGCCCGACAGCGCACAGCCCCAGCCCGAGCTGGCTGACGCGGATGGCGCCCAGCCGCCGCACCAGCGTGCCACCGACCAGGCTCGACAGCATGGCAGCGAAGTAGCACAGGGCCACGTAAGCGCCCACCAGCGTGGAAGGCACCGCCAGCGCGCGCGCCACAGCCGGCGCCATGGCCGGCAGCGTGAGCAGCGCCATCGACACCATGGCCTGGATGGCGGTCGTGACGGTGAGGCTCCACCAGGCGCTGGGTGGGGTCGGTGCGGCCGGGGTACTCATGTCGACGCCGCGTGGTGGCATGGCCACGCGGGCCGTGCACGATGACCAATGACCGCGCTCTGGCGAGCGCATGACAAATGACAAAAGGCATCACCTGACGCGGCGCCTTGGTCATGGGTCATGGCGCGCCAGCGCCCATCATTGAGCGCAGCAAAGTCATGCTTGGTGTCAGCCACCCTTGTTCCGCATCCAGTCGGCAGTCTGGAAGAAGCTCTGGCTCAGGCGCTGCCGAAGTGCCTCGTCCACGCCCGTCTCGCGCATCGCCTGATCCATGCAGGCCAGCCACTCGTCGCGCTCGCGGATGCCGATGGAAAACGGCAGGTGCCGCATGCGCAGGCGCGGGTGGCCGAAGCGCTCGATGTAGTGGTCGGGCCCGCCCAGCCAGCCGCACAGAAACCAGAACAGCTTTTGCCGCGCATCGGCCAGCGTGCTGCCGTGCGTGGCGCGCAGGGCGGCGTAGCCGGGTTCCAGGTCCATCAGGTCGTAAAAGCGCTCGACCAGCGCATGCACCGCCGGCTCGCCGCCGATCCAGTCGAAGGGCGTGGCGGGCGCTGCCGGTGTCGGTTCAGCGGCTGAATGGGTGGTCAAAATAGGCTCTGGCGCTTGTCTGAAAAGCGCGAGCAGCTATTTTTTATGTAGCGACGCGCGCTGGAAGGATACGCGCGGATTCTAGGTCGTCGCGCGCCGTGCGCCGTGCGTGCCGCTGGCGCCATCGTGGTGCGATGCGCTCATCGCCAATTTCAAGCTGAAACAGGCCGCAGCGCTGGTCAGTCAAGCGCCAGCAGCTGCTTTTTCAGTAGCGCCCGGCGCCTGCCGACCGCCCTCACGCCGCCGCCGCGCCGCTGGCGCGCACGGCCTGCCGCGGCGTCCTGTCGTCGCCCGGTGCCACCTCGGCGCTGGCCGCGCGCACGGCGCGGGCCGCGGCCTGGTTGGCCACGTCGGCGGCAATGTGCTGCTCTTCGGGCGACCAGCGAAAGCGCTTGCGCTCGATCTCATCGGCCAGGTGGTCGTCGCCATCGGCATCGCTGCCGGCGTCGGCGGCCACTTCGTACTGCAGCTTGAGCGGATCGCCGTAGTCGCGCTTCAGGTTGACCGAGCTTTTCTCGCCCACCGCGTCGTAGTGGCGCTTGAGCCAGCGCTGAGCCGAGGCGCGGCCCAGTTCAAACAGCTTTTCCAGCGTGGCGCGCTGCGGCGATATCTTGCTGGCCGCCGGCATGTCGGCCAGCGCGCTGCCGCCGTCGATGCGGTGCATGTGGACGGGTTTCAGGCCCTCGCCCGTCATGCCGTGCGCCACCAGCTCGTTCAGCAGCGCGATGCTGCGCATCTGCGCGATCAGGCTGGCGTTGAAGGTCAAATCGTTCGCGCGGTCGGTGATTTCGGCCGCCGTGGTCGCACGGCCGGCGCGCTTGAGCGGGTTGATCTGCACCAGCAGCACGTCGCTGGTTTCGCCCATCTCCAGCAGCGGGCCGATGGCGGGGTTGGCCGAGTAGCCGCCGTCCCAATAGGTCTTGCCGTCGATCTCGGGCGCCTGAAACAGCTGCGGCAGGCAGGCCGAGGCCATCACGGCCGCCGCCGTGAGCCGCTTGCCACTGAAGATCTCGGCGCGGCCGGTTTCGACGTCGGTGGCGGCGATGAACACGCGCGGCGACTTCAGCTTTTGCAGCCGCTCGAAATCGATTTCGCGCTCGATCAACTGGCGCAGCGGGTTGATGTCGAGCGGGTTGGTCTGGTAGGGCGAAAAACGCGTCAGCGCACCCGGCAGCGCGCCCATCATCAGCTTGGTCAGGCGCGCCGTGCTTTCGCTGGCGGCGCCCAGTTCCATGACCTGGTTCCACACGCGGGCCAGGCTGGCGCGCGCGCCTTCGTACGGGTCCTGCTTGTCCGCCACGGCCTGCGCCCAGCCGTGCGCCAGCGCCACGGCATTGACGGCGCCGGCGCTGGTGCCGCTGATGCCGGCGAAGTCGAGGCGCCCGTCCTGCAGCAGCGCGTCCAGCACGCCCCAGGTGAAGGCGCCGTGCGCGCCGCCGCCCTGCAGGGCCAGGTGAATGGTTTTGGTGGTGGTATCACTCATGCCTTCAGTGAACCACAAGCAGACGAAAAGTTTTAGGTAGAAACCCGCAATATCGGTGTTGACCTACAGAGAGCAAGCTCTAATTTCGTTGTCAACGCCGCGCTTGTCAGACCAGTTTTTCAAGGCAAAAAACGGCGCCAGCGCTTGATGGACAAGCGCTGGCAGCTATCACAACAATAGCGTCAATGCACCGTGGCGGTGCGTCAGCGCCCCAGGTCGATCGAATACACCGAGCGGCCCGCACCGTCGTCGGCCTGCTCCAGCGCGATGTTCGTCAGGCCCGCCGCCTGCGCCACGCCCAGCGCGTTCGGGCCGCCGCTGAACAGCACCTTGCCGGCCGTCGGCGTCCTGGCAAAGCGCCAGCTTTTGGCGCTGCCGTTGGCGGCGCGGGTGACTTGCGGGTGCGCCTTGATGTAGCTGATCACCACGTCGCGGTTGGCGTCCGGGCTGGCGTAAATGGTGGCCGTGCCATCCAGCACCGGCAAAAAGCCGCGCCCGCTGGTGGCGCGGTAGTTGTTGGTGGCGATGACGAAGTCCTGCGTGGCGTTCATGGGCTGGCCCTGGTAGGTCAGGCCCTTGATGCGGTTGCCCTTGGCCTGCGTGACGTCGATCTCGTACTGCACCTCGGGCGTGGTGAACATGTCGAAGTTGTAGCCGGGGAAACTGCTGATGAGCTGCTGCGGCGCGGTCTTGGCCGGGTCGATCTGGTTGAAGCGCTGGGCCGCGGCCTCCAGCCAGTCCTTGATCTGCGCGCCGTTCACTTTCACCGCGTACACGGTGTTGGGGTACAGGTACAAGTCGGCCGCGCTGTTGATGGCCAGCGGGCCGGCGGCCACGTCGGTGTAGTCGGCCGGGCCCTGGAAGCCGCTCTTGAACGGCGCGCTGACGCTCAGCACCGGCAGGCTGGCGTACTGCGGCAGGCTGGCCTGGATGTAGCGGCTCACGTAGTCCTGCTGCGCCTGGTTGACGAGCTGAATCGCGCCCGGATCGCCCATGTCGGCCAGCAGCGTGCTCATGCGGAAGTCGGTCTGGCCGATGGGCGTCTTGACGTACTCGATGGCGGCCTGGTGCTCGGTCTGCACAGCAGCGGCCACGGCGCTGTTGGCGGCGACGTAGGTGGTCTTGCCGGCCGCGTCCTTGCCGGTGACGGTGCTGCGCGCCTCGACCTGGGTCGCGGCCTTGTCGATGGACCAGGCCTTGCCGTCCCACTTCAGTTTCAGCGCAATCACGCCCAGCGCCTTGCCCCATGAGCTGGGCATCACCGCCGGCACGCCATTCACGGTGCCGGCGGCGTTGTCCACGCCCGGCTGCTTGTAGCCGGGGTTGGCGCCGCGGTCGGGAAACACGCCGTGCTGGTGGCCCATCACCATGGCGTCGATGCCGGGCACCTGGGCGAGGTGCAGGCCGGGGTTTTCCATCGTCGGCTGATAGGCCGAAGCGTCCAGCCCGCCGTGCAGCAGCGCCACCACCACGTCGGCGCCCTTGGAGCGCAACTCGGGCACGTACTTGCGCGCCGATTCCACCGCGCCGTCGATGCGCAGCTTGCCTTCGACAAAGCGCTTGTCCCAGTTCAGGATGCCGGGCGTGGTGAAGCCGATCACGCCGATCTTGACGGGCAGCGTAACGGGTTTGCCGTCCTTGTCGGTGGCCGACAACTGGCGCTCGATGATCTGATACGGCGCCACCAGCGGCTGGCCACTTTTCACGCTGTAAACGTTGGCCAGCGCCATCGGAAAGCCGGCGCCGGCGCACTTCTGGTTCTTGTCGACGCCCTCGACATCCAGCCCGCCGCCCAGCACCTGGTTCAAAAACGGCAGGCCGTAGTTGAACTCGTGGTTGCCCAGCGTACCGGCGTCGTACTTCAGCACCGCCATCGCCTTGTACATGGCCAGTTGCTGCGTGCACGGCAGCGGGCTGACCTGCGCCTGATAGTCGGCCAGCGCCGTGCCCTGGATGGTGTCGCCGTTGTCCACCAGCAGGCTGTTGGCGAACTCGCTGCGCGCGCTGCGAATCAGCGTGGCGGCGCGGTCAAAGCCGTAGCTCGGGTCGGCGGCGAGCTTGAAATAGTCGTAGCCGAGGATGTTGGTGTGCAGGTCGGTGGTCGACAGCACGGCCAGCGTGGCGCTGCTGCCGGCCAGGTCGGCGGGCGTGTTGTTGTCGTCGCTGCCGCCGCAGGCGGTGAGGACGAGCGCGGCGGCGGTCAGGCTGCACAGCATGAAGCGGCGGGAAGGCGGTGGTGAAACGGTGCGCATGGCTCGGAACGGCTTGAAGAAAAGCCGCATGCTGCGCTGCGCGTGTGACAGCCGGTTGACCGCACGGTGTCACGGCGAAGACCGCCATTCATGATCAAAACAGGCTGCAGCGCTTTTCCATCAAGCGCTGGCAGCTATTCAAATCATAGCGATTTGAAGCATCGCGTGACACCCTACTCGGCCGCGGCGCGGCGCAGCGTCTCGACCACCGGCCGCCGCAGCACATCGCGCAGGCCCCACCAGCCGGCCACCAGCGCCAGCACGGCGCCGACCGCGCTGCCGGCGAGCGGCACCCAGGGCGAGGCGGTCCAGTTGAACTCGAACGCATAACGCGCCATGGCCCATCCGACGCCCACGGCGACTGCGCTGGCCAGAAAGCCCGCCAGCAAACCGACGCCCACCAGCTCGGCACGCTGCACGTCGCCCAGCAGGCGGCTGGAGGCACCGACGGCGCGCATGATGGCGAATTCGCGCGCACGCTCCTCGCGCGTGGCGCTGACGGCGGCAAACAGCACGATCAAGCCGGCCATCAGCGTGAAGCCGAACAGGAACTCCACCGCGCGGATCACCTGGTCCAGCACGCGCTGCACCTGCGCTAGGGTGGCGCTCATGTCGACGTTGGTGATGTTCGGAAACTGCCGCACCAGCGCGTTGTCGAAGCCGGCCGCGCCACCGCCGGGCCGCCCCAAGGTGGCGCGCGCCCCCTCGGGGGGCAGCGACGCGCGCGAAGCGGAGGCGCGTGGGGGCCAGATTTCCGGCGCACGGTAGGCGGCGATGTAGGTGATCGGCATGTCGGGCATCTCGGCCAACGGAAACATGACGAAGAAGTTGGCGTGCATCGACGCCCAGTCGACCTTGCGCAGCGAGGTGATCTTTCCTTCAGCCGGCGTGCCGGCGATGTCGAAGGTCATGCGGTCGCCCAATTTAAGCCCCAGCGTCTCGGCCAGCCCCTGCTCGACGCTGACGGCGCCCGCTTCGTTCGGCTGCCAGCGGCCGGCGCTGATCTCGTTGTGGGGCGGGCGCTCGGCCGCGTGCGAGAGGTTGAATTCCCGATCCACCAGCCGCTGCGCGCGGTCGTCGCTGAAGTCGGTGGGGTTGACCGGCTTGCCGTTGATGGCCACCAGCCGGCCGCGAAACATGGGGTACCAGTCCATCTTCGTCACGCCGGCATCCTTCAAGGTGGCGCGAAATGCCTCGCCCTGGTCCGGCATGACGTTGATGACAAAGCGGTTCGGCGCATCGGCCGGCGTGGCGGCGCGCCAGCTGCTGATGAGGTCGGTGCGCAGCAGCACCAGCAGCACCAGCGCCAGCAGGCCGACCGCCAGGCTGCTGATCTGCACCACGGCGTAGGCCGGCCGCGCCGACATTTGCCGCGTGGCCAGCACCAGCCAGCGCGGCGCGGTCTGTTCGTTGACGGCACGGCGCAAGCCCTTGACCGCCACCCACGACAAGAGCCCGAACACGGCCGCCGCGCCGGCAAAGCCGCCGACGGCGATCAAGCCCAGCGTCAAGTCCGAGCTGACGGCCAGCAGCAGCGCCGCAAAGCCCGCCACGCCCAGCCCCAGCACCGCCAGCGACGCGGGCTTGAGCGCCCCCACGTCGCGCCGCAGCACGCGCAGCGGCGGCACCTGCGCCAGTTGCAG
>Ga0116168_1002359_pt1 | contig 12079 bp, 12 predicted proteins | sample AD_UKC129_MetaG_FD_89795 | JGI IMG/M metagenome (GOLD analysis project Ga0116168, IMG submission 89795) | Active sludge microbial communities of municipal wastewater-treating anaerobic digesters from Canada - AD_UKC129_MetaG | ecosystem: Engineered > Bioreactor > Anaerobic > Digestate | place...
CTCGCCGCGTCGGCGACGGCGAGGGGCGTCGGCTTCGCCGTCACGAGCGCCTCGAAGGCGTACAACCTGGCGGGCCTGAAGTGCGCGCTGATCGTGACCGCCGACGACCGCACGACCGCGGTCGTGCGAGGTTTGAGCCCCGAGGTCGAGTGGCGCACGGGACTGTTCGGCGCGATGGCCGCCGTCGCGGCGTTCGACGCCGTCTCGGACGACTGGCTCGACGCCGAACGGGCCGCCCTCGCGCGCAACCGCACGCTGCTCACCGAGCTGCTGGCCGCGCATCTGCCGCTCGCGCGGTACCGCGAGCCCGACGCCGGCTACCTCGCGTGGATCGATGTCTCGGCGTACGGCTGGGGAGACGACCCGGCACCGTATCTGCGCCGCGCGGCGAAGGTGGCTCTCCACCACGGGCCGGAGTTCGGTCCGCAGGGCGCGGGCTACGTGCGGCTGAACTTCGGCTGCGGTCCCGACGTGCTCACCGAGGCGATCACCCGGATCGGGGCGGTGGCCGCGGCGGCGACGTCGCCCCAGCCGTGAGCGAGACCGCACCGCGCGCGGACGATCACGACCCCGAACGGATGCCGGGCGCCGGTGACGACCGGGGCGGCATCTGGCATCCGCGCTACCTCTGGGTGACCGTCGGCGCCGTCGCGATGATCTTCCTCGCCGCGACGCAGGCGCTCGCGGTGACGACCGTCATGCCGCTCGTGAGCGCCGATCTGGGCGGTGACGCGCTCTACGCCGTCGCGTTCTCGGGCACACTCGCCACGAGCGTCATCGGCATGGTCGCGGTGGGGGCCTGGTGCGATCGTCGCGACCCGGTGCTGCCGCTCGCGACCTCTGTGGCGCTGTTCGTGGCGGGCCTCGTGATCGCCGGGCTCGCACCGTCGATGGAGGTACTCGTGCTCGGGCGGCTTCTGCAGGGGCTCGGCACCGGCGGGCAGACGGTGGCGCTCTACGTCGTCGTCGCGCGCGTGTATCCGGCGCGCCTGCACGGCCGCGTGTTCGCGGCGTTCTCGGCGGCGTGGGTGATCCCCTCGATCGTGGGGCCGTTCCTCGCCGGGTTCGTCGCCGAGCAGCTGCACTGGCGCTGGGTGTTCTTGGGCGTCGCCGTGCTGACGCTGGTGGCGTTCACCGTCGTGTACCTGCGCCTGCACGACCGGCCGTTGCGGGTCGAAGACCCGTCGCGCGCTCCCGTCGCGCGCCGTCTGGCGCTTGCGACCGTCGTCGCCGCGGGCGCCCTCGCGCTCAGCCTCGCGGGTGAGGCGGGTCCGTGGACGGGGGTCGTCGTCGCGGTCGCCCTCGTCGCGATCGCCCTCGCGATCCGGCCGCTTCTGCCCGCCGGAACGCTGCGCGTGCGGCGCGGACTGCCGAGCGTCGTGCTCATGCGCGCGCTGATCGCAGGAGCCCTCTTCGGCGCCGAGATCTACGTGCCCTATCTGCTCATCGACGACTACGGGTTCTCGGCGACCGCCGCGGGCCTCGGGCTCACTTCGGCGGCGCTGCTGTGGGCGGCCGGCGCCGAGGTGCAGGGCCGCTTCGGCGATCGTCTCGGCAACGCGCGCATCACCCTGTTCGGCGTCACGCTGCTGCTCGCGGCGACGCTCATCGCGGCGGCGACCGCCGCGTGGCACCTGACGGCCTGGACGATCATCGCCGGGTGGTCGCTCGCGGGCGCCGGCATGGGCCTCATGTACCCGCGGCTGACCGTGCTGACCCTCGCGTACTCGACGCCGCAGAACCAGGGCTTCAACTCGTCGGCGCTGTCGATCTCGGACTCGATCGGCGCGTCGGCCGCGATCGCCGTCATGGGGCTGACGTTCGTGGCGTTGCGTGCGACGGATGCCTCGTTCCCCGCCGTCTTCACGATCGCCGCGGCCCTCGCCGTGCTCGCCGTCGTGCCGGGTTTGCGGATGACCGTCAGCAGCCGAGGCGAACCCGCCGCTGTCTAGCCGACGCGCGCGCCGCGAACCGACGCCCGGGCGCGCGGTCAGACCTCGGCGCGCCCGAGCCGCCAGTAGCCCATGAACGCGACCGCACGGCGGTCGACACCGAGGTCGGTGACGAGGTGCCGGCGGAGCGTCTTGATGGCGCCCGCTTCGCCGGCGAGCCACGCGTAGAGCGCCGCACTTTTCAGCGCGGCGCCGCCCTTCGCGGTGCGCGGCACCTCCCACAGCATGTCGTGGTCGATGTCGATCTCTTCGACTTCGGCGCCGCGTCCTTCCGGCGCCAGTTCGGCCGCGGCCTCGGCCACCGCGGCGACGAGGTGCGCGTGTCGATCCGCCTCGCCGCTCCGGGCCGCGACGCGGTAGCGGAACCCGGGGTGCACGGGAAGGTAGTCGGCGTCGGCCGGGTGCGGCGTTTCGAGCACGACGACGCCGCGCGCCGTGGCCGGCAGCTGCTCGAGGATCGCGGCGATCGCGGGGGCCGCCGTCTCGTCGCCCGCGAGCAGGATGTCGCCTGTCTGCGCGGGCGGCACGAAGTCGATGCCGTAGCTGACACCCCGCTGCGCCGTGGTCGGCGCGAAGATCAGCAGTTCGTCGCCGATGCGTGCCTTCTCGATCCACGCCGACGCGGGCCCCTGCACCTCGTGGGCGACCATGTCGATGTCGACCTCGCACGCGCCGGGGCGCACCGCGCGCGTCGTGTAGGTGCGGAACGTGGGGCGCTGCGTGTCATCCAGGGCCCGCCACTCGTCCCACCAATCCTCGCCGAGCGGCATGTCGTCGATCGAGGCGTGAGCGGTGGGGAAGACGATCTTGATCCGCTGGTCGAAGCCCGTGTCGCCGTAGTCGGCGAGGTCGTCGCCGCCGAAGGTGAAGCGCCGGAACGTGGGGGTGAGAGCGGTGATCGCGCTCACCCGGGCGCGGAAGAAGCGGCTCTGCGGCCGGTCGTCGGCCATCTCGTCGGTCATCGGATCTCTCCTGTGGTCGAGGCGGGAACAGTGTGCGCGGCCACCGCGGCGGCCGACTCGGCGGCCGTCAGTACGCGGTGGCGGCCGCGGGGGAGGACGAGCGGGGTGCCCGAGACGGGATCGTCGATCACCGTGGCATCCAGGTCGAACACCTCGCGAACGAGGTCGCTCGTGACGACGTCGCGCGGCGCGCCCGACGCGACGAGCCGGCCGGCACGCAGGGCGAACAGGTGGTCGGCGTAGCGGGCGGCGAGATTGATGTCGTGCAGCACCATGACGATCGTGGTGCCGCGGCGGATGTTGAGGTCGGTCAGCAGGTCGAGCACTTCGATCTGATGCGACACGTCGAGGAACGTGGTCGGCTCGTCGAGCAGCAGGATGTCGGTCTCTTGCGCGAGGGCCATCGCGATCCACACGCGCTGTCGCTGCCCGCCCGAGAGCTCATCGACGGCGCGATCGGCGAGGTCGAGCACGCCGGTCGCCGCGAGCGCCTCGGTGACGGCTCTGTCGTCTTCGCTCGTCCACGACCGGAACAGCCGCTGGTGCGGGTGGCGTCCGCGCCCGACGAGGTCGGCGACGGCGATGCCCTCGGGCGCAACGGGCTGCTGCGGCAGAAGGCCGAGCGTGCGGGCGAGGTCTTTCGTCGGCAGCTGGTCGAGGCTCTTTCCGTCGAGGATGACGGCGCCGCTCATCGCGGGGATCAGGCGGGACATCGCCTTCAGCAGTGTCGATTTGCCGCACGCGTTCGCGCCGACGATCACGCTCACGCGATGCATCGGCACGTCGATGGAGACACCGTCGACGATCGGGGTGCGGCCGTAGCCCGCGACGAGGCTTTCGGTGCGGAGAGCGTGGGGGGCGGTCATGACGATCCTCCGCGACGACTGGTTCGGATGAGGAGATACAGCAGATAGGGCGCCCCGAGGATGCCGGTGATGACGCCCACGGGGAACTTCGTGTCGAATGCGAACTGCCCGAGCAGGTCGGCGGCGAGCACGAGGCACGCGCCCGTCAGCGCCGCCGGCAGCACGAGCGATGTGGCAGGCCCCACGATGCGGGAGGCGATCGGCCCGGCGAGGAACGCGACGAACGCGATCGGTCCGGTCGTCGCGGTCGCGACGCACGCGAGGGCGACCGCCGCGATCACGAGCACGACCCGCGTGCGGTCGACGCGCACACCGAGCGCCGTCGCCGACGCGTCGCCGAGCTCGAGCGCCGAGAGGTCACGGCTCAGCACCAGCACGAGCGGGACCAGGACGATCACGGCGAGAGCGAGCGCGGGCACGTCCTCCATGCGCGAGCCGTTGAGGCTTCCGGTCATCCAGCGAGCGGCGACGGAGACGTCGTAGACGTTCGCGCGGACGAGCAGATACGCGACGACGGCATCGAGCATCGCCCCCACGCCGATACCGATCAGGATCAGTCGGCCGCCGGTCGATTCGCCGCCGCGCGCCGCGAGGTAGATGACGACCGCGGTCACGATTCCCGCGACGATCGCGAGCGCCATCGTGGTCGGTCCGCTCCAGTGCAGCACCACGAGCGAGAGGATGGCGGCGGCGCTCGCGCCTGACGTGATGCCGATCACATCGGGACTCGCGAGGGGGTTCCGCAGCATCGTCTGGAAGGTCGACCCCGCGACGCCGAAGGCGATGCCGGCGAGAACACCGGTGAGCGCGCGCGGCAACCGCAACGTGCCGACCGTGAAGGATGCCCCCTGCACGTGTTGCCCGAAGAGGACGGCGACCACGTCCGACACGGGGTAGATCGTGTTGCCGAGCATGAGCATGGCGCAGACGAGGGCGAGCACCACCGCCGTCATGACGACGAGCGCGATGCGGCGGCGACGGCGGCGCGCCGCGCGGCCCGCGCGGACGGCCTCCTGCTGCGCGGTGGTCGTCGTGGTCGTCGGAATCGACAGCATCACCATCAGAGGGCCTTCATCTTCGTGCGGCGGGCGATGACGATGAGCACGGGTGCGCCGATGAAGGCGGTGATGATGCCGGCCTCGACTTCGCCCGGGTAGCCGACCACGCGGCCGAGCGTGTCGGCGAGCGTCAGGAGGACGGCGCCGCCGAGCGCCGAGAGCCGCAGCAGCCACCGCTGGTCGGAGCCCGTGAGCGCGCGGACGACGTGCGGCACCATCAGGCCGACGAATCCGATCGGACCGACCGCGGCCGTGACGGCGGCGCAGAGCGACACCCCGGCGATGGCCGAGATGATGCGGATGCGCCCGACGCGCACGCCGAGCCCTACGGCGATGTCGTCGCCGAGCGCGAGGGCGTTGAGCGCCGACGCGCACAGGAGCGCGATCAGGGTTCCGATGACGAGCACGGGGATGACGATGGCCATCGTCTCGGCGTTCGCGCGGCCGACGTTGCCGACCTGCCAGAACCGGAACTCGTCGAGCACGCCCTGGCGCGGCAGGAGGATCGCCGAGACGAGCGAGCTCAGTGCGGCGGTCGTGGCGGCGCCGGCGAGGGCGAGCTTGATGGGCGTGGTGCCCCCGGGCCCGACCGAGCCGACGAAGTAGACGAAGAACGCGGTGAGGAACGCTCCGATGAGCGCCAGCGCGAGCGAGCCGAGCGCGCTCGAGACGCCGAGGAAGGCCATGCCGATCACGACGGCGAGAGCAGCGCCGGTGTTCACGCCGAGGATGCCGGGATCGGCGAGCGGATTGCGGGTGATCGCCTGCATGAGCGTTCCCGACAGGGCGAGGGCCGCGCCCGCGAGGAGCGCCATGATCGTGCGCGGCACGCGGCTCTGCACCGCGATCGCGCCGATGCCGGTGGGGGGCTCGCCCCGCACCCACAGGGTCATCCCCTCGACGATCTCGGAGAGCGACACCGGCCGCGACCCGAACGACACCGAGAGGACGAGCGAGACGACGACCGCGCCGATCAGGGCGAGCAGCACGGCGACGCGGCGACGCGCGCCCACCGAAGAGGCGGGCGCGCGGCGCGAGGTGGGCAGGGTGGCGGTCACTGGACCTTGGCTGCGGCCTTTTCGAGCAGCGGCACGTACTGCGGCAGAACCCACGGGATCGACAGCGCGGTGGGGCTGACGGCGGCGCTCAGCGCATCTCCCTTGCCGATCTCGACCACGGCGCCGGCCTTGACGGCGGGAAGGGTGCTCCACAGCGGGTCGGCCTGCAGGGCGGGCAGCACGTCGCCGTCGCCGTAGGTCACGATGACGTCGACGTCGGCCAGCTTGTCGGCGTTCTCGGCGCTGAACTCTTCGTAGAACGATCCGCCGGCGGCGCCGTCGATCGCGACCTGGGGCAGATCGAAGCCGAGGTCGCCGAGGAGCGCGGTGCGCGCGTCGCCGCCCGTGTACATGTTGACCGTCGACAGGTCTGCGGCGCTGATCGAGAAGAACGCGGCGGTCTTGCCCGAGAAGTCGGCGCCCGCCGTGGCATCGGCGATGTCGGCCTCGAGGTCGGAGACGAGCTTGTCGCCCTCGGCAGACAGGCCCAGCGCCTTCGCGTTGAGCGTGATCGTGTCGCGCCAAGGGGTGAACCACGCGACCTTGGGATACGCCACGACGGGCGCGATCTCGCTCAGCGTCGCGTAGCTCTCGGCATCGAGCCCCGACTGCGCGGCCAGAATGAGGTCGGGGTTGGTGTCGGCGATCGCTTCGAAGTCGGTGCCGTCGGCCGTCGAGAAGATCGCGGGCGCCTCGCCGCCGAGCTTGTCGATGGCATCCTGCGTCCACTCGTAGACGCCGAGGGGAGCATCGCCCGTGTAGTTCCAGAGCTGGGTGTCCATGCCGACCGGCACGACGCCGAGAGCGAGCGCGACGTCTTGGTTGCTCCACCCCACGGCGGCGACGCGTTCGGGCTTGCTCGGGATCGTCGTCTCGCCCAGAGCGTGCGTGATCGTGATCGGGAACGTGTCGTCGGCTGCCGCCGAACCGGTCGAGGCGGGAGAGCTGGACGAGGCGCAGCCGGTGAACAGGAGCGCGGCGGCGGCCGCGAGAGCGGCGGCGGTGCGGATGCGGGGCACGGGGATTCCTCCGTTGCTGTGGGGGTGGTGTCCGTCACTGAGGTAAGGACAGGCTTACTTTAGTTCGGCATCGCGGCCGGATGCCAATCCGCTACAGGCCACCTGAAGGTCACCCCCCGCGCACGAAAGAGCCCCGCTGGCGCAAGGGCGATGCGGGGCTCTTGTGTGGGAAAGTTTCGTCGATCAGCTCTTCTTCGTGCGGTCGACGGCGCGAACGGCCGCCCAGGCGGCGGGGATGAGCAGCGCCGCGATCGCGGCCTTCACCAGGCCGCCCACGACGAAGGGCCACAGGCCGAAGGCGAGGATCTCGCTCACTCCGAACGTGCCGCCGCCGACGGTGTTGAGGATGAATGCCATATAGGGGATGCCGAAGACGAACGGGATCGCGCTCGCGAGCACGAACCCGGCGAAGGCGAGTACGGGGCGGCGGTCCCACGCGCGCTCGGCGAACCAGCCCGCCACGAACGCCGCGACGATGAACCCGATGATGAAGCCGAACGACGGCTTCGCCACCGCGGCGATCGAGCCGGTGAAGCCCGCGAACACGGGAAGGCCCGCGAGCCCGGCAAGAAGATACGTGGTGAGCGCCGCGGCGCCGCGCCGTGCGCCGAGGGCGGCACCGACGACCACCACGCCGAGTGTCTGCCCGGTGACCGGCACGGGCCACAGGGGCACCTCGAGCTGGGCGAGCGCGGCGACGAACACGGCGCCCGTGACGACGAGGGCGGCGTCGAGCGCGAAGGCACGTGCGCGGCCCGTCGGCCGTGCGATGAGGTCGGCGAGCACCGGGCGGCGAACGGGGGCTGCGAGAGACATGAGACTCCTGGTGTCGTGGGTGGTCGGCCTGCGGGGAGATCGGCCCGTGGGGTTCAGCATAGGGGGAGATCCGCGCGGGTTCTTGGACCGTGTCCACCAAGGTTTCGGCGATCGTTTGGCGCGGCGGGATAGTGCCGCCTGACCTCTTCAGCAGTCGGGAGCCACGAGATACCCTCGGTGCATGGCCGAAGTGACTGTCCGCGCAGCCCGATCCGACGATGCCGCCGCCGCGGCACGCGTGCACGTCGGAGGCTGGCGCGAAACCTATCGCGGGCTCGTCGACGACGACATCCTCGACGATGCGTCCCTCTTGCCCCGTCGCGAGCGGTTCTGGGCCTCGGCGCTCGGCGGCGACCCCCGCTATGCCGACGTGCAGGCTGCGGTCGCCGAGGTCGACGGCGAGATCGTCGGGATCGCGATGAGCCGCGCCGCCGACCCCTATGAAGAGGATGCCTCGGTCGAGGTCAACCTCACCGTGCTGTACGTGCTGCAGGCCCACCACGGCACGGGCCTCGGCGCAGCGCTGCTCGATGCGGTCGTGCGCCCCGACGGCACTGCCTCGCTCTGGGTCGCCGACCCGAACCCGCGTGCCCAGGCGTTCTATCGCAAGCACCGCTTCGACTTCGACGGCGCCGGCCGTGTCGAGTCGGGAGTGCGCGAACTGCGCATGGCGCGCACCGGACAGTGACGGGGCGGTGACCCGGCGGTGACCCGCCGCGCCGTGGCGCCGGCCGCGCGCTGACGACGCCAGCGCCCGGGTAGACTGGGAGGCTGGCCCGCGACCGCCGGATGCCTGCGACCTGTCGCAGTCGCCCCGGGGGAGGTGCGGCCGACACCCTCACCCGCCGAAGAACGGACGTCTGCTGTGCTCGCCGTGCACGACCTCGAGATCCGCGTGGGCGCCCGCACGCTCATGTCGGAGGTGTCGTTCCGCGTCTCGGACGGCGACAAGATCGGCCTCGTCGGCCGTAACGGCGCCGGTAAGACCACGCTCACGAAGGTGCTCGCGGGCGACCTCATGCCCGCCGACGGCCGGGTCGACAGCTCGGGCGAGCTCGGTTACCTGCCGCAGGACCCGCGTTCGGGCGACCCCGGGATGCTCGCGCGCACGCGCATCCTCGACGCCCGCGGGCTCGGCACGCTCGCCCTGCAGATGCACGAGGCGTCGCTGCAGATGGGCGATGCCGACGAGAAGGTCGCGGCGAAGGCGATGCGCCGCTACGGCAACCTCACAGAGCGGTTCGAGGCGCTCGGTGGCTACGCCGCCGAGGCGGAGGCGGCATCGATCGCCCACAACCTCTCGTTGCCCGACCGCATTCTCGACCAGCCGCTGAAGACGCTCTCGGGCGGTCAGCGCCGCCGCATCGAGCTCGCACGCATCCTGTTCTCCGACGCGCAGACGATGATCCTCGACGAGCCCACCAACCACCTCGACGCCGACAGCGTCGTGTGGCTGCGCGAGTTCTTGAAGAACTACAAGGGCGGGCTCATCGTCATCAGCCACGACGTCGAACTCGTCGGCGAGACGGTCAACCGCGTCTTCTACCTCGACGCGATGCGCCAGGTCATCGACATCTACAACATGAACTGGAAGAACTACCTGCGCCAGCGCGTGGCCGATGAGGAGCGCCGCAAGAAGGAGCGCGCCAATATCGAGAAGAAGGCCACCGCCCTGCAGCTGCAGGCCGCGCGGTTCGGCGCCAAGGCATCCAAGGCCGCCGCCGCGCACCAGATGGTCGCGCGCGCCGAGAAGATGCTGTCGGGCCTCGAAGACGTGCGGCAGGAAGACCGCGTCGCCAAGCTGAGGTTCCCGAAACCCGCGCCGTGCGGCAAGACGCCGCTCATGGCGAAGAACCTCTCGAAGTCGTACGGGTCGCTCGAGATCTTCACCGACGTCGACCTCGCGATCGACCGCGGCTCGAAGGTCGTCGTGCTGGGGCTGAACGGCGCCGGAAAGACGACACTGCTGCGCATTCTCGCCGGCGTCGACAAGCCCGACACGGGCGTGCTCGAACCCGGCCACGGCCTGAAGATCGGCTACTACGCGCAGGAGCACGAGAACCTCGACGTGAACCGCTCGGTGCTCGAGAACATGATGTCGGCCGCGCCCGACATCACCGCGACCGAGGCGCGCAAGGTGCTCGGCTCGTTCCTGTTCACGGGCGACGATGTGCTGAAGCCCGCCGGCGTGCTCTCGGGCGGCGAGAAGACGCGCCTCTCACTTGCGACCCTCGTCGTCTCGAGCGCCAACATGCTGCTGCTCGACGAGCCCACGAACAACCTCGACCCGGCGTCGCGCGAAGAGATCCTCGGCGCGCTCGCGCACTATGAGGGCGCTGTCGTGCTCGTCTCGCACGACTCGGGCGCCGTGCAGGCGCTGAACCCCGAGCGCGTGCTCATCTTGCCCGACGGCGTCGAAGACATCTGGGGCCGCGACTACGTCGACCTCATTGAGTTGGCGTGACGCGGTCAGGCGAACTGGCGTGACGCGGTCAGGCGTTTTGGCGTGACGCGGTCGGTCGTCCACGCCTGACGCGCGGAGGCCAGACGGCGCCCGCTCACGCGTCGAGCAGGGCGTCTTCGTCTTCCATGTCGCGGTCGCGGCGCCGCGGTTCGCCGCGACGGCGACGCCTCGGCGTAGACGTCGGCGTTGTGGATGCCGGGGGAGCGGCGGCCCCGTCGGCGTCGCCCTCCGCAACCGCCCCGACAGCGATCGCCGCCGCACGCTCCGCCTCGGCGACGTCTTCGGCGTCTTCCCGCCGGTGGCGCAACTCGGTACGGATCATGTACCAGATGAAGACGAAGCCCATCACAGCGAAGAGGATCCACTGGATCGCGTACGACAGGTAGGGCCCGGGGTCTTGCGAGGGCGGTTCGAGCACCGTCGGTGCCGTGGCGGGCGCGGGGTCTTCCGACACCATCAGCCCGTAGGCGCCGGTGATGAGATCGTCGTGACCGGTGGTCTCGGCGACGAGGGGCAGGTTGATCGTCGGCACCTGGCCGGCGGGAGCCGACTGGGTGGCGTTCCGGAGCGGTTCGCCCGGCATGAGGCGCGCGATCACCGTGACCGTGCCGCTCGGCGGATCGGGCACGGCCTCGGGACCCGACCCCGAGTCGGCCGGCGACACCCAGCCGCGATCGATGACGAACAGCTCGCCGGTCGACGCGCGGAAAGGCACCAGCACTTCGAACGCCGCCGTGCCGCCGTGCGCCCGGTTGCGGGCGAGGAGGGTGTCGGAGGTGAGGTATTCGCCGGTGATCTCGACCGGCCGCCACTGGTCACCCGGGTCGAACGACCCGTCGGTGCCGATCAGCTCGCCGAGCGCGGCCGGCTCCGCGTCGTAGTTCGCCGCGATCAGCGCCAACTGCTGCGCGCGCGACTCGTTGCGGGTGAACTGCCAGTTCGACAGGTAGGCGCAGGCGATCGCGAAGGCGATCGCGATCGCGATATAGCCGCTCCAGCGGAGCGCGGTGCGGTTCACGGGCGCGCCTCCGCCGCGGCATCCGATAGCGCCACGACCTCGACGGGGAAGTCGCGCGCGGCGAGGTAGTCGCGAAGGTACGCGACGTGCGCGTCGCATGCCGTCCAGATCTTTCGGCGGGATGCCTCGTGGATGCGGGGATTGCGCCACACGACCTGCCAGCGCGCCTCGGCCCGGCATCCGGCTCGCGAGCACACCACCGGCGCACCGGGCGCCTGGGCCGCGGTCGTCTCGGCGCTCATGCGGCGCCCTCCGGGCGGCGCGGTGCCTCGTGGATGCGGATGACGCCCGTCGTCTCGTCGGGAGCGGGAGCCGCCTGCGGGGCACGCGGAGTGGCCTCGATGGCCCGCTCGGGCGGCACGGCGCGGCCGGCGGGCGCGGCGGCGACATTCGCGATCACGACGGCGAAGTACGGCAGCACGATCGCCCCGATCGCGAAGAGCCACGTGTACCAGCCGTACGGCTGGATCGCGACCATCAGCACGAAGCACACCACGCGGATCGCCATCATCGAGAAGTACTTGCCCATGCGGGTGTGGGCGTCGTCGCGCGGCGCGCGCGGGAGCGAGGTCGCAGACTGAGCGGAGGTGTGCTTCACGGTCCCTCAAGCCTACGCCGCCGTCGCCCGCACGGCGGTCGTGCGGGCGACGGCGAGCGGACGGGCGACGCTCAGGAATACTGCGACGAGCTGGCCGCCGAGGCGGCGATAATGACGAACAGCAGCACAACCCCGAGCACGACGAGCGCCACTCCAGCCCAGCCGATGATGACGCCGGCCAGCGCCATGCCGCGGCCCGACTCACCCGTGCGCTTGATCTGGCCGAGCGCGATGTGGCCCATGATCGCACCGGCGAGGGAGCCGATGA
>Ga0116168_1002365_pt1 | contig 12055 bp, 15 predicted proteins | sample AD_UKC129_MetaG_FD_89795 | JGI IMG/M metagenome (GOLD analysis project Ga0116168, IMG submission 89795) | Active sludge microbial communities of municipal wastewater-treating anaerobic digesters from Canada - AD_UKC129_MetaG | ecosystem: Engineered > Bioreactor > Anaerobic > Digestate | place...
CCCTCTTTCCCTCTCCGGCAAAAGGTGAAAATTTTATTAGACCAGAAAATGGAAAGGAGTTGATGAGATGGGACGACCAAAAAGCATAATTAATCAAACAAGGGATCATATGAAATCGCTTGGCGTATACAAACCTGAATTTGAACCAATTATTGAGGTATACTCACAACTCCGGGAACAGTATAAAATTTTGACTGAACGCTTTATAGAATCTGATTATAAGTTTGATGAATATACAAATACAGGTACTAAGAAAGCTCCTATTGTAACAACCCTTGAAACGCTCCGGAAGGATATCCTGGCATATGCCGCACAGCTTGGACTCACTCCGCAGGGCTTGCTCAAAGCTGATGAGGCCGCCTTCAAAAAGAAAAAAGAATCTGGTTTATCAGTAATGCTTAAAGAGTTGAGTAGCAAATGAAATTAAAAGGAAAATACGTTGCCGAGGTATTAGAGTATGCTCAAGGCGTTGTTAGCGGAAAAATTTTAGCAAATAAGGAACGAATACAATGTTGTAAGCGATTTCTTGATGACATTGAATCAGGTAAATGGGAGGTCCGCACAAAAGATGCGGACTTTGTTATTGATATCATTCAAAAAACTTTTAAACATCGGCAGGGAGAAGCTCTTGATGGTACTCCTTTGCGAGGGAAACCATTATTATTGGAACCTTGGCAGAAATTTGTTATATATGCGATTTTGATTTTTTATATTCCTGGTACAAATGAGCGCCGGTTTAAAGAGGCATTTATTTTTATTCCTCGAAAAAACGGTAAAACGATATTTGCTTCAGCACTGGCTTGGGCACTCGGCATCCTGGAACGCAAGAGTGGTTCGACAGTATATGTCGTTGGTGTTGTACTTAAACAGGCAATGAAGAGTTTTGAAAATTGGATTTACAATCTGACTAAGGTTTGGTATCCAGATAAAAATACCGCTATAGCTGATGGTTGGCGCATTCTTGACAACAACATGGAGCACTCTATTTCCCACGATGATTTCGATGGCGGCATGATACATCTTGAAGCCCTGGCTGGTAACCCGGATGCACAAGACAGTTTCAACTGCAATATCGTTATTGCTGATGAAATGCACGCTTACAAATCACCAAAGCAATATAACATTTTAAAAGAAGCAACAAAGGCTTATACAAATAAATTGGTAATTGGTATTACTACTGCTGGTGACGATGTAACCAGCTTTTGTTATCAGCGTTTGAAATATTGTCAAAAAGTTTTAGACGGCATTGTACAAGACGATGCTTATTTTATTTTTATTTGTAAAGCAGATGAAGATGAGAACGGCAATGTAGATTATACCAACCCAATTGAACATGAAAAGGCAAATCCAAGTTATGGAGTGACGATCCGGCCAGCTGACATAATGAATGATGCGCTTCAAGCGCAGAACGATCCCCAGCAAAGAAAAGATTTCCTTGCGAAGTCTTTAAATATATATACATCCTCAATGAAGGCATATTTTAATCTAGTTGAATTTCAGGTGAGTAATCGAAAAGCTGAAAAAGATTTAGGCATAGACCCGTCATGGCCATTGCAGAGAAAACTTGAATTTGTGAAAGCACTATCAATTAATTGGTATGGTGGTGCGGACCTGTCAAAGTTGCATGACTTAACAACGTCCACACTTTATGGGTCATACAAAGATATTGATATTATTATTCCGCATTGCTGGTTCCCGATTGTAGCGGCACATGTGAAAGCCGAAGAGGACAATATCCCTTTATTTGGTTGGCAGGATGATGGCTGGCTCGATATGTGCAATAATCCAACAGTAAACCATTCTGATGTGGTGAACTGGTTTGATAAGATGCGAAAAGATGGATTCAAGATTAAGCAAGTCGGCCATGATAGAAAATTCTGCAGAGAATACTTTATTGGCATGAAACAAAAAGGTTTTACAATTGTTGACCAACCGCAATATTACTACAAAAAGTCGGAGGGCTTCCGTCATATTGAGAAAAAGGCGAAGGACGGGAAGCTCTATTATTTTGGCGCTGAACCGTTTGAATACTGTGTGGCCAATGTCCGTGCAATAGAAAAAACGGACGATATGATCCAGTACGAAAAAGTCGAAGAAACACATCGTATTGATGTATTTGATGCAGCTGTATTTGCCTGTGTTCGTATGCTTGAAAATTTAGAAAAGTCGCAAAAAGCAAAGGGGTGGTTAGATGAGTAAAAAAAGAAAACCCAATAATCAGAGTAGAGACGCTCCACAGAAAAGAAGTATGGTATGGCTTTGCTCACCGGATGCATATGATATCCTGGTCACAAATGGATACACAAAGCTTGCTAATTGTCCGGAAGTGAAAATGTGTGTAGATATATATGCGGATTTAATTAGTAATATGACCATATATCTTATGCAGAACACAGACCGGGGGGATGTAAGAGTAAAGAACGAATTGTCCAGAAAGCTTGATATTGAACCAAATAAATGGATGACTCGAAAGGCTTTTATATATAATCTTGTTTGGACTTTAATGTTAGAAGGAAATGGGAACCAGGTTACGTATCCAAGGTATACGGCAGATGGATATTTGGAAAATTTGGAACCTTTAAAGCCTTCACAGGTTACATTTGTAGATACTGCCGATGGTTATATAATCAGGTATGGAGATAAAACTTTTTCTCCGGACGAGGTTCTGCACTTTGTAATTAATCCAAACCCTGAACGGCCATGGGTAGGCACAGGTTATAAGGTAGTATTGAGGGATATTGTTAAGGGACTAAAACAAGCTACTGCCACAAAGCAAGCATTACTTGAAAGTCCAGCTCCTTCAATCATTGTAAAAGTCGATGGATTGACAGAGGAATTTGCAAGCAAAGAGGGACGAAAAAAGTTATCCGAGCAGTACCTTGATGCAAGTGAGAACGGGCGGCCATGGTTTATCCCAGCAGAAGCTTTCAGTGTAGAACAGGTTAAACCATTAACACTTAATGATCTTGCTATAGCAAAAAATATAGAGCTCGACAAAAGGACGGTTGCCGGAATATTCGGCGTACCGCCTTTTTTAGTTGGCGTTGGTAGTTTTGACCGGGAAGAATACAACAATTTCATTGGTTCCAGGATACTTGGAAAAGCAAAGGCCATTGAACAGGAACTTACCCGGAAACTTCTGTACTCGCCAGACCTATACTGGCGGTTTAATCCACGAAGTTTGTATTCGTATAGTTTGCAAGATATTGTATCCGCCGGTTCTGCAATGGTGGACCGTATGGCAATGCGTAGGAATGAGTGGCGTGACTGGATTGGAATGTCCCCGGATCCTGAGATGGATGAGTTGCTTGCTCTTGAAAATTATATTCCGGCCAGCATGCTGGGCAAACAGAAGAAACTGATTGGAGGTGATGAAGGTGAATGATTTAAGGAGAGCAGAGGTTTTAGTAGGTGATAAATGGATTGATATTGAGTTTGAAGAAATAAGGGCTGGAAATAGATTTAGATTGTTTGAGTCTACAGGAGAACCCGTTGTAGATGAAAATGGCAAAAGTGAATTCATAGCAAAAACAGACCCTTATATCACAAAGGACGGAGTGTATGGAATAGATACCGCATAAAAGGTGGTGATGAAGGTGGAGAAGGATAGATCGATTCGACAAATGCGATGCCAAGCTACACAATTTCGGGCTGCAGAAACTGATAATAAAAAGTACATTGAAGGTTATTTCGCAGTATTTGGCGATACATATGAACTTTGGCCGGGAGCTACAGAGAGCATTGATCCACATGCTTTTGATGATGCTTTAAGTGACGACATTCGGGCGTTGATTAATCATGATACGACGTTAGTGCTTGGACGAAATAAGGCTGGTACTCTTGAGCTCAAAGTTGATAGTCGTGGACTGTGGGGGCGTATTGAAATTAACGAAAAGGACCAGGATGCCATGAATTTGTATGCCAGAGTTGAGCGTGGAGACGTGAACCAGTGTAGCTTTGGTTTTGACATTCTTGAAGAAGATACTGCATATAACGACGATGGATTGGTTCACTGGACAATCAAGCGCGTCAAGCTCTATGAGGTTTCGGTCGTAACATTCCCCGCCTACGAGGACACCTCTGTGCAGGCCCGGAAGAAAGATTTTGAACAAATTAAAAAGAGACAAATAGAAAAATGGAAAAATGAAAGAAAGGAGAGGTTAAAAAAATGGCATTGAGACAATTAGTAATAACTAAGAAAATTCAGGATTTGAGAAAGAAACTTGAAGATCTCAAATCAAAGGATGCAGATTTTGAACAGCGAAAAGCTGAACTTCAGAAACGCGAGGCAGAATTAGAGGAAGCTATCAATGAAATTACGGATGAAACTCCGGAAGAGGACAAGAATGCTGTTGATGAATCGGTTGAGGCATTTGAGAAAGAGCAGGAAACATTTAACGAGGAACTTAAACAGCATGAAGATGAAAAGCAAAAATTAGAGAATGAAATCCAAAAGCTTCAAGCAGAGCTCGATGAGTTTAACAGCAAGGCGTCAAACCCTGTACCAAAAATTGAAAGTCATGAAAGAAAAAAAGAGGAAGGTGGAGAGGTAAGAATGAGAAGAGGATTTTTTCAAGGCATGAATAGAAGTGAGATTGATACTTTTATTAATCGAGAGGACGTAAAAGAATTTTTGGTTCATGTTCGCGAATTTAAAGGTGAAAAAAGGGCTGTTACCGGTGCTGAATTAACCATTCCTGATGTAATGCTGGATTTGCTGAGAGACAATCTTTATAGATACAGTAAGCTTATTACAAAAATCCGTGTCAAACCCGTTGGAGGTAAAGCTCGTCAGAATATCATGGGTGCGGTACCGGAAGGAATTTGGACAGAAGCTGTTGGCAAGCTGAATGAATTGAGTTTCGGTCTTAACCAGGTTGAAGTTGACGGATACAAAGTAGGCGGGTTTATCGCAATTCCGAATCCAACGCTTGAAGATAGCGACCTTAATCTTGCCAATGAAATTATGGATGTACTTGGTCAAGCTATTGGGCTTGCAGTAGATAAAGCCATACTGTATGGTACCGGTGTGAAAATGCCTCTTGGTATTGCAAGAAGACTTGCACAAACCACAAAACCGTCAAACTGGGGTGCAAATACCCCATGGACCAATCTCAGTGGAACTAATTTGATAAAGTTTAACCCCACCGGAATGACTTCTCAGGAATTCTTTGCAGAACTTCTTCTGTATCTTGGAGTTGCAAAGCCCAACTACAGCGCTGGGGGTACATTCTGGGCTATGAACAGAAAGACCAGAATGAAACTGTTATCTAAAGCTGTAACATTCAATGCTGCCGGTGCGCTTGTTGCTGGCGTCAACAGCACCATGCCGATTGAAGGCGGTGATATTGTTGAATTGCCGTTTGTGCCTGATAACGACATTATTGGTGGTTATGGAGATTTGTATCTGCTTGCTGAAAGGGCTGGCGCAAATCTTGCATCTTCCGAACATGTGAAGTTTACTGATGACCAAACTGTATTCCGTGGCACTGCCCGTTATGATGGTATGCCTGTGTTCGGCGAAGGATTTGTCATTGTGAATATTAACAATACTGATCCGGCAATAACTTCAATTACTTTCCCGCTGGATAGTGCTAATCAGTAATGGAGGGATAGAGCATGCATAGAGTGATAGGTGGGTTTAAATGCCCATATACCGGCAGGATATACCATGTTGGCGATGAATATGATGGTAAATACTTGGATGAGATGATACAAAAGGGATATATCAAAAAGACAAAAGAAGCGTCAAATTTTATAACGTCCAAAGCTGTAAAGCCTAAAAAGAGTAAGGAGTGATGCCATATGGCATACACCGAAGAAACCGTTCTTGGAATTGTCAAGGCCAGGCTGAACCGCCTGGCCTCTGATACATCCTTGGATGACTATCTGAAGAAAAGAATAGAAGCGGCAGATGCTGAGCTTGACAGGATAGGTATCAAACTTGTCGCCGGATATGTGGATGATGAGGTTCTATTGGCTGACTATGTAGTGTGGCGGTACCAGAACAGGGACCAGAATGCCGGCATGCCTGAATGGTTGCGTCTGGCCAGGCGTGAGCGGTGGCTGAAGGAGCGTGTCAGCAGTGATTCTGGATAGAGGCATCTGTACTGTCTATGACATCAAAAACGTAGCATCATCAGGTGATATGCCGAAGATGACGCTGACACCAAAATATGAATCTTGGTATGGTGAACTTAATTTTGAAACGGTTCCAAAAGATGCAGCCATGCAAGAAATGGTTGAAACATCAGCTCGAATCCGCATCCTCCAGAATCGGAGCATTACCAATCACAACATTGTTATTCTGGCTGATGGCGAACAATACAAAGTTACCAGAGCATATCACGGCATTGATGAAGAGAGTGGAGAACCGATCACAGACCTTACTCTTGTGAAGGTGGTGACGCCGTATGACATTGAATGATTTGAAAAATATTCTAGTTTCCATAGGTCCGCCAGTATTTCACTATTCTGCTACCGGCCAAACTGGAAACTATATCGTGTGGGCAGAAGATTCCGAAGGAAATTCGCTTAATGCGGATGATAAAAAAGAAGACTTTTCAATTCAAGGTACAATTGATTATTTCACAAAAACTGAATATGACCCTGTTGTTGAGCAAATTCAAGACAAACTTACAGAAGCAGAAATATCATGGCGTTTGAATTCTATACAGCATGAAGATGATACCGGTTATATCCATTATGAATGGGTGTGGGAGTTGATATAATGGCAAGAATGACAATCAAAGGACTGGACGAATATGCTTTAAAGCTTTCAAAGTTTGGGAAAGATGCTCCGGAGATTGCAAAAAAAGTAGTTATGGCTGGAGCTAATCCTATTGCAGACGAAATAAGAAAAGAACTTGAAAAAAATTTGGCCGGTTCGAAATATTCTACCGGTGATTTATTAGATTCTTTTGGTATTGCTCCACCGGATATTGATTCGATGGGTAATACAAACACAAAGATCGGCTTTGATGGATATGACCGAAAAGGTGTGCCAAATGCATTAAAAGCCAGGGCGATGGAAAGCGGTACCAGCACTCAACCTAAAAGACCGTTTGTAAGACCGGCGGTAAATAGGGTTAAGAAAAAGGCAATCGAAGAAATGGGAAAAACATTAGATATAGAATTAACAATTTATGCATTGTAAGGAGGTAAATAAGATGGCCAAAAGAGGGTTAAGATATCCGGTATATAAAAGTAAGTCAAACTCTGGGGTTATAGCGAAAGCTATACAAGCGGATATATCAATCACATATAGCGATGTTAAGCTATATGCTGATGATGTATTAGCAGAAAGTGATAAGTCTTTTCAGTCAGGGACTATTACGCTTGGGGTTGATGATTTAAGTGATACTATTCAAACAGAATTTTTAGGGCATGAAATTGATGAAACTACAGGCGAATTAACAGCTAATAAAGATGATGAGAGTCCGATCGTTGGAATAGGCTTTTATGGGGTAAAGATAGTGAATGGTGTAAGAAAGTATAGGGCAATATGGCTTCCGGCGGTCCAATTTGCAGAGCCGGCAGATACTAATTCAACAAAAGGTGAAACAGTAACTTTTAATACGCCTGTATTGGAAGGAACAATAATGGTAGATGAAAACGGAGACTGGAAAAAGGAAAACACATTTGATACGGAAGATGAAGCAAAGGCATATCTTAATCAAAAAGCAGGAATTGCATAACTATAACAGAAAGAGGGTGATTTTATATCATCCTCTTTTGAAATAGGAGGGTTGTTATGTTAGATACTTTAAAACATATTACGGTTAATGGGCAACAATATCCAATAGCTTTTACTTTAAATGTAATGGAAAAGATACAAGAACAATATGGAAGCATATCAGCTTGGAGCAAAGCTTTACAACCAGAAGAAGGACAGGAACCTCAAATTAAAGATTTAATATGGACATTTAAAGAGTTCATAAATGAAGGTATTGATATTGAAAATGAGAATACAGGTGAAAAACGTCCGTTTTTGACGCATAAACAAGTAGGACGCTTGATATCTCAAATCGGATTTAAGGAGATTAATGATATAATTCAAAGCTTAACAATTGAATCCACCGTAACAGAAGAGACAAAAAATGCCTAGACCACGCAGAGTCGGAAAACGAGGAAGAAATTTCTTCTAAAATCGACTTTGCGTGGATTTTATTTATTGGAAAGAACAAATTAGGATATACAGAAAAAGAAGTAGGACATATGACATGGAAAAAGTTTATCCTATTGTATCAGGCGTATAAAGATAATTTCGATATTGAATTGATTATGAAAATCAAAGGTGTCAAATATTCAGATCTTAAAAAAGAAATTACTATCGATGACGTAATCCCGTTCTAAAGGTAGGTGAGAGATGTGGCATATGATATTGGTCCAAAGATTGGCATTGAAGGCGAAAAAGAGTTTAGGCAGGCAATAAACGATATTAATATGAATTTGAAAACTCTTGGGACCGAAATGCAGGCTGTTGCATCTCAGTTTGATAAAAATGATAACAGCACAAAAGCTTTAACAGCTAGGAATGAAGTATTAAATAAACAAATTGAAGAACAAAAGAAAAAATTGGCTGAACTGCAAAAAGGACTTGAAGCTGCAAGCGATAAATATGGAGAAAATGATCGGGTAACGCAAGGATGGAAACAAGCGGTTAACAAAGCAACTGCAGAGTTAAATAAAATGGAGCGCGAGTTGGAAAAGAACAAAGAAGAATTATCTAACAATACAAAATGGGCTGATAAATTTAATGATGCTATTGGAAAGATGGGAAAAGGTCTTGCAAATATAGGAGGCACCATAGGAAAAGCAGCTATAGAAGGTGTGAAGGCAGTTGGTGTAGCATCAGTAGCAGCGGGGGCTGCAGCCTTAAAACTTGCGACAGATGTAGGGAAAACGGCTGATGACCTTATAACACTTTCCAATCAAACAGGCATATCAGCACAAAAGCTTCAAGAATGGGATTACGCTATGCGGTTCATTGATGTAGACATGGATACGATGACAAAAAGCATGGCAAGATTAGTTCGTTCAATGGATAACGCCAACAAAGGTAGTAAAGATGTTGTTGAAGCATTTAATAAACTTGGTGTCAGTTGGAAAGACAGCGCAGGCAATATGCGCAATAATCAAGAAGTGTTTAATGATTTAATAGATGCTCTAGGAAAAATAGAAAATGAAACAGAACGAGATGCTCTGGCTATGAGATTATTTGGTAAATCAGCCCAAGAGTTGAATCCTCTCATACAAGCAGGAAGTGGGGAACTTGCGAGACTTAGTGAAGAGGCGCATAAAGTTGGAGCAGTATTATCTGATGAAGCTTTAGCATCAGCCGGACAATTTGATGATATGATGCAAACTTTAGAAGCATCTATGAAAGGACTGACTGCTACGCTTGGTGTTGCTATATTGCCTGCTGTTCAAGAGGTGGTAAATTCTGTTGTTGCGATTGTGCCAAAGATAACCGAGGCAATCAAGACTGGTAACTGGGAAGAAGCCGGGCAAGCTATTACCGATGGGATTAACAGTTTATTAGAAAAAATAACAGGTGCTTTACCAGAACTTGCGATTATAGCAAGTAATATAATTGGAGGCTTAGCTAATAGTATTGTTGTAGCCATACCACAAGTATTGCCTCCATTGATTGATGCAACTGTTCAGCTTATGAATACTCTTGTACAAGTTTTTATAGACAATGGTCCAATGCTAATTAATGCAGGTGTAAATGCTATAGTAATGCTGGTAAATGGTATTGTTAATTCATTGCCGCAAATAATAGATGCTGGGTTAAAATTAATAATGGCATTAGCCAATAGTCTTATTGATAATTTGCCGAAAATTATTGATGCTACCATAAAAATAATATCGGCATTAGTAGATGGATTCTTAAAACTATTACCGGAATTAATACCGGTAGCAATTGAGATGATTGTAACACTGGCAAAAGGATTGATAGATGCACTTCCAAAGTTAATCGAAAAAGTTCCGGAAATTGTTAAAACTATTGTAGCTGTAATAATTGACAATTTACCATTGTTAATTAATGCGGCAATAGAAATTATTTCGACTTTGATTAATGCAATGCTTGATAATTTGCCTTTAATAATAAACGGTGCAGTTGAAATAATAGCTGCATTAGCAACAGGTTTGATTTTAGCAATTCCTCAACTCGTAGCGGTAATGCCTAAAATTATTTTTGCTATTGTAAATGCGTTCGTGGAATACGATTGGAAGCAGTTAGGAAAGAACTTGATAGAAGGTATATGGAAAGGTATTAATGACATGGGTGCCTGGCTCAAAGAAAGAATCACAGGTTTTGTGTCCGGAATAGGGAAAACAATTAAAGAATTCTTTGGAATTGAGTCGCCAAGTAAGTTAATGGCCGAATATGGCAGGTATATTGCAGAAGGGCTTGCAAAAGGTATAGAGGATAATAGTAAAAAACCTGAGGAAGCAGCTTTAAACATGGCTGAAATAATCAATAAAGCATTTAACAAAGTTAAAGAAAATACAAATTTGGCTATTAGTATTATTAATAAAGAATTAGAACTTTGGGAACTACAAAATAAAGATTTAGAGGGTACTGCAGAAGCATTAAACATGAAATTACAAGCGCAGGAGAAACAATTAGCTATATTGGCAGAAAATATTAAGGTGACAGAACAAGCACTTAATGATATTATATATGAATTCGGAGAAAGTTCAAAGCAAGCGCAAGAGTATACACAAAAGCTGCTTGAAGAGAAAATAGCATACGAAAAACTGAAGAATGAAATATATGAAACCACAGACGCATTAAAGTTAGAAACAGCTGCTCTAGCAGAGCGGAATAGAGTTCAAAAAGAAAAAGCTACTTCTTATCAAAGAGATTTTCAGGCTGCTTTCAGGTCAACAATTCAAGAGGCACAGATATTAAAACAATTTGGATATTCAGAAAAAGATATATTTGATTATGCAACCGAACAGGCAAAAAGAATCATAGAACCTTATTACCAAGAAGCCTCTGAAAAACAAAAAGGCGGTAATACCATAATAAATGTGTACAATCCGCAGCCGAATCCGATTGAATTAGGTAGGCAAATACAAAAGACTCAGAGAGATTTAGCGCTTGGATATTAGGGGTTGAGCATATGCTTAAAAATAGATACGAAAAAGTAACCTACATAAACGAAGCAGGGGAAAGCATATCATTAGCATATTCTTTCCCTTATTTTTTTCAAAATATTTCGGGTGTTGATGGACCTACTGCAGAAGTGATTCGAGTACAAACTATTGGACAAGATGGGTCAACAATAACAAATGTAAGGCTAATGAATAGAGAAATCACTTTAAGAGGGACAATAAGAGGCCGGACAAAAGACGAGATTGCAATTTATAGGTCAAGACTATTGAGAGTTTTTTCTCCAAAGTCAAAAGGAAGAATAATATACGAATATGGCAATGTGAAAAGACAAATAGAATGTCAAGTTGAAACAGGCCCTCGATTTTCAAAACTTCAAACGTTCAAATATCAAGATTTTTTGATAGATATTCTTTGCCCTAATCCATTCTGGACTACTATTGAACCAGCAACAACGGTAATGAAATCATTCGATGGCGGATTTGTTTTTCCAATGAGTTTTTCTATTGAATTTGGTACTGTTGGCACGCATATTATACTAGATAATGATGGAGATGTTGAAACGCCGGTATTTTTAGAGTTGATTGGGAAATTAGTTACTCCTGTTATAAAAAATTTAACAACCGGAGAAGAAATCAAGATAAATAGAACGATAGAAACAGGAGATATTTTGGAGATTGGAACTGAATTTGGTAATAAATATGTTCGCATAAATGGAGAGAACGCATTTCATTATGTTGATGAAGATAGCGATTTCTTTAATTTAGTAGTAGGCGAAAATCAACTTGAATATACGGCAGCAGAATCTGATGAAAATAGCAATTGTATCATTTCGTTTTATCCGAGGTATCTGGGGGTGTAGGCATGGAAATAAAAGTTTACGATAAAGACTTAAATTTCATTGGCGTTATAGATGATTTTGATACA
>Ga0116168_1002368_pt1 | contig 12047 bp, 8 predicted proteins | sample AD_UKC129_MetaG_FD_89795 | JGI IMG/M metagenome (GOLD analysis project Ga0116168, IMG submission 89795) | Active sludge microbial communities of municipal wastewater-treating anaerobic digesters from Canada - AD_UKC129_MetaG | ecosystem: Engineered > Bioreactor > Anaerobic > Digestate | place...
ACGGCGACTTGGTATTAACCGTAGTAGCGGAAGACGAGAACCTGTACTCCCTGGAAGTTGACCACAGCCACGGCAAGCATGGCAAATGGGCAAGCGCAGGGCTGCCGGAATTCACCATCTATGCAGATCCATCTAATCCATGGGGCACTCCAGAAGCTAAAGATCAATTTGATGAAGCTGGAGTAACCGTGGACTATGATGCAGACACTCAAACTTGGACGATAACATTTAAATCAGATGGTCAAGTTATGAACGCCATCAACAACCCAGAACTCAGTAATGGTGCGGTCGAGTTTTACTTGGTAGCCCATGACGCTTTTGGTAACAGCTCAGGGCATATGAATGGAAATTACAAAACGGTTGTCTATACGCCTGAGGAAGGTAACGGTGGCTAGTTAGTTTTCTAACCCATTGTCACCACTCATAACCTAAGAACCACAACCCGCCCCGTGGGAAAGCAAGCAATTAAGCTCTCTTCCACGGGGCGTTTTTTATTCTTGCCGGTTGCCAAGCATAACAAATAATAGCCTTAAATACATGCCAAACCCAAACAAAACCTATACATATTAGCAATTATTTGCTATACTGCGTGCCCACGAAAAGCGAGCAGCGGCTGAAGTCAAAGTGGAAGCAGTGGTATTGACCCAGGACCATGATAGTATGCAAAGACTTGAAAGCTTTGCCGAAAATGAATTTTATTCGTTATACGAAAATAACAAGCGAAATATAGCAGCCTTAAAAGAAGAAAAGCGTCGGAAATACTATGAACGTTTACGCCTGGCTTCTGCCGAACCACAAAATATACCTTGGGCGTTGCCCGATAGTGTTGATTTTAACCGTTCCCCTGATGCCCCTCAATACAAAAAACATCTATACTTAGAACAGGATGGCAAGTTCCGGCTGGCTCGAAGTTGTTTGCAAGGATGAAGCTATCCTCCGGCTCCCTACTTCTCCTTCTTCTCCTGTGGAACTCATCTACAAGCCCCTGCGTCAAAACCTGTGATCTCAATCACAAGAAGGTTTGGCGTGCTTTGTACCGAAGAGTACCTCACAGCGTTTATATACGGAGGGCTTGTTGAAGATGTTACATAGAAAACTTGCTCCAGTTGCATTGGTATGCTCGTTTGTGTTGCTTACCCATTCGGTAGTTCATGCAGCTCTGCCTCCTCCCGATGATGTTGCGCTACCTCTTCATGCGACTGGCGTTATGGTCGGATTCGGAGACGGGTACATGGGTTGGGACGAAACCCTTACCAGGGCACAAGCTGCCAAGATCATAATCACCGCCATGGGCTACCAAGACCTTGCAAAGGAATCTGTTACCATTAACCCCAGGTTTCCAGATGTTGGGCGCGACCACTGGGCTTTCAGGTTCATCAACCTTGCTTGCGAGTTTGGCATAGTCAAAGGCTATCCCGATAGGACCTTCAAGCCTGAAAAGCATGTGACAAGAGCTGAATACCTGGTCATGTTGGCACGCATGTACCATGTCTTGGGGGGCGTTGGTACCGAGGGGGCTGGTTCCCTGTCGATAGATCCGCAATGGATGGCTGAAGAGGTAACTAAGGTGCCGGACTTGCTTTCAGTGCTCCAGCCAAGGCAGGGAGAGTCTTTCGATGCTGACATAATGCGGGCCGAAGCCGCAACACTCATTTACGGCCTAATGGATAGATTCGGACTTATATATGACCTCATAGGCACCGTTGTTGAAGTAGGCACAAATCAGATTGTGCTGGTGCCCCAGGGTTCCAGTGAGCGTATTGTTATTGGGCTGTCTTCTGACACCAAATGTGTTCAAGGTTCGCAGCAGGTTTCGATAAGCAATAATATCGCCGGCAAAGGAGCACGTATCATATTAGGCAGGGGCGGGGTTTGCGCTCTCTTGCGTATAGATTAGCCGGGAAGGGGATTAAGGTTTTGAAAAAGGTAGTGGGTTTATCTCTAATCGTCTTCATCATAGCTGGTATGTTTCTGTTTGATGGTCAAAGTGAGCTTGAAGCTTCAGCAGTCCCCTCAGATAGCGCTGAAGTGGCGTCTATCCAGAAGACTGTCGACCCAAACGCTTCGTATGCGGCCTTGCGCAATAACCTGGCAGCGATTGGTGCGGATCTTATTACTCGGGGTTTCGGCGCTACTGGTATCGGGCAAGTTGTAGGTATTGTTGACACAGGCGTGGACCCGTTTATGCCCGGGTTTAGAAAGGCAGACGGCACTCTCAAGATTCGCAATTGGACCGACATCACCAAAGAAGGCAAGGCTGTTATCCTAGGTAAGTACCGTTCAAGCAGTGGCCTTATATCCGTTCATAACGTTGATCTTAAGGTAGATAGTCTAAAGAGCATGAGCGGCACTTACGTAGTGGGGCTTTTGCCTGGAGTCATTTCAGAACAACTTCCCTCATATCCGGACATATACTTCATAGCCTACGATCCCAACGAGCCAGGTGTCTACCAGGCAGTGGCCATTGATACCAACCTGAACCGAGACCTGAGCGACGAAGCAGTGATCTACGATTACAATGTCTCCCGTACAGGCACCTTGATCCAGGTGGATGAACGTAAGGCAATATCCGTGGTTGTTGCGTCTCTTAGTGCCCGCGGAGACGAAGTGATCTTCGGTTTTGACCTCCACGGCCACGGCACGGGCATGGCATCTATAGTTTCAGGCTACGACCGGGAACAAGGCGGGGTAGCACCAGGCGCAGACCTGGTGGTCGCCAAGGCAATCAGCTCTGATGGCTTTGGCAGCTGGACCAATATCATCAAGGGCATTGAATGGTGCATAAACCATGGAGCAGGCGTGGTGCTCGTGGGAGCCGTATCTGAAGAGCCGGTATCGCAATTCCTGTGGGGATCAGTAGAACGGCTTGCACGGGAAAAAGGTGTACATATAGTAATGCCTGCAGGCAACAGAGGCCCGGGAGTGGGAACCCTTACCGTGGGCAGCTCTTGGCCGGGGCTTGTTGTGGCTTCAGGGTATTATCCTGCAACTACATTTAACGCGCTTTTCCAACGGGAGATCCCACGGGACATGTTCTACCCTTACTCTTCATGCGGGCCAGACTTGCAAGGTAACAGGGGTATCGATATCATGGCCCCTGCCATAGCTCCTGTCCCAGAGCCTGGCTATCACCAAAGGCTTCAGTTTGCCCTGATGGATGGCACCTCGGTCTCTGCTGCGTATACAGCGGGAGCTGTGGTATTACTCAGGCAGGGAGCCGTCCGTTTCGGTCAGGATCCCTTGGAGGGGGCTGTTTGGGCTCTACTGGAAGGAGCCACACCGCTGGCGGGGCTTCAGCCTGTAGAACAGGGGTACGGCAGGATAAACATGCTGAGAGCATGGTCGGCAGTTGTAAGAGGTATAGCAGATTCCAGGCTTACCCTCGTCCGCAAGTGGATGGGAAAAGCGGAAGATACAGACCTATGGATTCAAGGCCATCAGCTGGGTGCCTTGCCTCTGTGGGTTGACAATTTGTCCACCAAGGTCAGGCGGGTGAATCTGACGGCTACCGAAGATTGGCTCAAGAGCCAGAGCATGTACCTGGACATAATGCCCGTCGACCAAAGATCGACGCTCATATATGGCTTGGGAGAGCTCTCTCCAGGCTTCCATTCAGGTGAAATCCTGGCCGATGATCCTGAGACCCATTGGATTGACCGCAGGATGGTGATAAACGTCGCCATACCCGATGAGTTCAGTGAGGAAGGCAAGGCGGGCTTCCCGGTAACCTTTGAGCTGGGAACCGTCCTGGAAAGGCGCTTCCTGGAGGTGCCTCAAAGTGCCCAAGGGCTCTCGCTTTCAATAGTTGCTCTAGGCGGCGGAGTGCGTTTCATGCTGTACAATCCAGATGGGCTACTTGTGGAACAAGGCTGGGCCGAAGAACAAGCGGTATGCAGTGTAGGCTTGCCCAAACCAGGGCTTTGGCAGCTGTGCTTGTTTAGAGACCCTCAGGACGGGGACCTAGACCGGAAGATGGCGGCGGTGGTAAGTGCATCTCTGTATGGGGTGACGGTCACTGACCTGGGGACATCAGACGGGGTTCAAGACTTCATAGTGAAGTCCGACGAATTGCTTGGCGTGACTCTCAGTTTCATCGGCCCCGGTCCAAACAGCGAATGGCGTGACAGGAGGTCGCAATTGATCCCAACCCATCAGGCAACCTTCTTGCCGCCGTTGGAGATAACCCAGGATGTTGAGACCATCTGCCTCAGGTTCGGTACCGGCAATTCCAGCACCTTGAAGGGTTACGTCTACTATCTCGACGAGGCCACCGGGAGATGGACTGAAATTGCAAGGTCTGAGACTGATAGCATGGGCCTGGGACAGATTTGCCTCCACGAGCCCCTAAGGGGCAGGTACATGGCTTGTGTTGAAGGCTATTCTGGTATGGGCTCATCATGTTATGGTGAGATAGATTTCCTGGTAGTGAAAGGCGGAGTGGGAAGCAGGGTTCCTCTACTGGGCAATCTCAACCTGCTAAACCCTCGGGCAAACCTCATGCAGGTTCAAGCTGCAAGGAGCCCGGATCTACCGGCTGTGTTCGTAATCAGGAAAGGCGCTACTGGTGACATCCTGGCCGTAGTAGAGAGAGCAGGAGCGTTTCAGCCTGCTGTGGTGCAAGTAAGCGGCACAGGCGAGTTAAGGACCATACGAGCGTTCCTGACAGATAGCCTGGATCCTGTGGATGCCTATGTTACGATCGGTGGCGTAGCTTACCAGCTCCAAGGAGGCATGATTACCGTGCCCCGTCCTCCAGCGGAACACGGAGAATATGCAATACCTGGGAACAGGGGCATGCTTCGGTTCGGGAGCAAGCGAGAATTGTAAGATACAATACCTAGAACAATACCATAAGCACATTCGACAAGCACATTCGGCGTTGATGTTGGGGTGTGCTCCAGAGGAGTGTAGAACATGCTTGGAAACACGAAAAATCTTCGCAGAAATGTAATCATTGTTTTGCTCATTGCAACGCTCATATGGAGCACAGCTGCGCCTGGGTTTGCACAATCCCAGGTGCAAGAGAATAAACCTGACACCTTGCAGGTTGAGCTGCCTGCAGATGAAGCCGGCCTATTTGAACTGTTCCAGCAGATAAAGGACACCATCCTCCTGCTGTATCCCAACCCGGTGGATGTTGAAACTCTTTATCAAGGAGCCATGAAAGGCCTCCTGGAGGCCCTTGGTGACCCGTATTGCGAGTTCTTAGATGAAGAGCAGTTTGAAGCCTTGTACGAGGAACTGGAAGGCGAATTCAGCGGCATAGGTATTACCATACAACTGATCAGCGGCAATATCACCGTGGTGAGCGTGTTCAAAGGCTCACCGGCCCAAAGGGCTGGGATCCTGCCCGGAGATGTGATTGTCAGGGTGGATGATACCGATGTCCAGGGTAAGAGTTTGCAAGATGCCTCTGCTCTACTGAGAGGCGAACCTGGAACGCGGGTTGTAGTTACAGTGTTCCGGCCTCGCACAGGCGAAACCCTGGTCATGCCTATAATCCGCGCACGGATCTCGGCACACCCGGTTGAAATGGAAGACCTGGGCGATGGGATGTACTACATACGGATAAGCCAATTCACATCGACCACAGGCAAGAATTTTGCAGTGCTCATGGAGCACATCAGGCGACAAGGGGGCAAAGGGCTTCTCCTCGATCTTAGGGACAACCCGGGCGGGCTCTTGGACGCAGCGGTTGAAGTGGCCGGCGAGCTGGTGCCCAGAGGGTCCATTGTAGAGCTCAGGCGCAGACAGTTGCGGCAGGTAATACGCAGCGATAAGGACAGGGAGCCCTTCCCAACCGTGATACTTATAAACGGGGGTTCAGCCAGCGCATCTGAGATAGTGGCGGGGGCTGTGAAAGACAGAGGCAAAGCCATATTGGTAGGGGAACCCACATTCGGCAAAGCCAGTGTACAAGCTATGTTTCCCATTGAAGGCATCGGAGGTTTCAAGCTCACTGTGGCTGAATACTTCACCCCGTCGGGTACCCAGATATCAGGCGTGGGCATCAAGCCCAACCTGCTGGTAGAACAAGAGTACGTTAGGCTTCCTGGTGCTGTGGTATACACCCGGGACATGAAAAGAGGAACCGTAGGGTTGGATGTGCTGGCGCTCCAGGAGGCCCTGGAGTTTCTGGGCTACAACCCCGGACCGGCAGACGGCATCTTCGGTCCCCAGACAGAGGCCGCGGTAATCGCTTTCTTGAAGGACTACGGAAGGCAATACACCGGCAGCGTGGGCCAATCAGAAGTTTCCGCGATAAACGGTGCGGTATCCGATAAAGCCGTAAACCTGCCCGACAACGTGCTAGAAGAAGGGAAACAGCTCTTGAGACAGTGGATAACCATGCAGTGACCTAGACCTTATCGGTGCACGCCTTGCCCATATATGAAGCCCGGATTCGCTCCGGGCCTCTCTGTGTTCATACACAAAAGCTTGGCTGCGCTTGCCTGTTTGGGCACTGAGCTTACTTGCTTATGCACTGAGCCCACTTGCTTAGGCATTGCAGTGTGTTGCAGTCTCCGGAATACCCGTCTGCCAAGCTTCCAAACCGGTTGCCATCCTCATCCATTTGCCTGTAACATATTGGGTGAGGCCATCCCTGGCCACAAGCCCCGCCGGATTATCAGCCCAAGGAGTGATTTCCATGGATAAACCCGCATCAGGCAATGACAAGCCCATCGAAGCCCTCTTGCGGATAAGAGTGAGCCAGGCCGATGCCCATTACGGCGGCGGGCTGGTGGCAGGCGCCAAGATTATGGAATATTTCGGCGACGTAGCCACAGAACTCTGCATCCGCAGCGACGGCGACGAAGGACTCTTTGCAGCATATGAAAGCGTCGAGTTCAAAGCACCTGTGTACGCAGGAGACTTCCTCGAAGTACGAGGCCGCATTGTGAGCAAGGGCAGGCGGTCCAGGAAAGTTGAGCTGGAAGCGTACAAGGTGATTACGCCCGAATACCACCGAGGCCCGTCAAAGGCCAGGGTGCTGGAAGAGCCTATCCTGGTTGCCACGGCCAAGGGCACCGTCGTAATCCCCAAGGAGTGACCGGCCGCTAAGGTTTTGGGGAGATTGAGCGAATATAGAAGGGAGGGGAATCCGGATGGATCCATTGATAATTACCGTTGCCCCGGTAGGGGCTGAAGTTACCAAAGAGCACAACCCCAACGTGCCTTACACCCCGGAAGAAATCGCCGAAGAATGTTACAGGGCTTGGAACGAAGGGGCAAGCATCGCCCACATCCACGCAAGAAACCCAGATGGCACATCCACCCAGGATCCCGACGTATATGCCAGGATCATCGAACTGGTAAAAGCCAAGACCGACCTTATCATCCAGGTATCCGTGGGCGGGGCGGTAGGCATGACCGTAGAGGAACGGGTAGGCCCTGTATCGCTCAAGCCTGAGATGGCAACACTTACATGCGGTACATGCAATTTTGGCGACGACATATTCACCAACGCCATACCGGACATTGAGTTTTTCGCCCAAGCCATGAAGCAACACGGGGTCATGCCCGAGTTTGAGATCTTCGAGGCAGGTATGATCGAAACCGCCAAGCGGCTTGCCAAGAAGGGCTTGGTGGAACTGCCCGGCCACTTTGACTTTGTCATGGGTGTTCCCGGAGCCATTTCAGGCGACCCGCGGAACCTTATGCACCTTATATCCATGCTGCCGGAAGGTTCAACCTGGACCGTGGCTGGCATAGGGCGGCATGAACTTCCCCTGGGTGCCATGGCCATAGTGCTCGGCGGGCACGTGCGTGTAGGATTCGAGGATAACGTCTATTATTCAAGAGGGGTAAAGGCTGAGTCAAACGCACAACTGGTAGCCAGGATGGCAAGGCTGGCGAATGAACTGGGACGTCCTGTGGCTTCGCCGGATGAAGCCCGTAAAATCCTCAGGCTGCCACGCAAGGCGTAGTGTCTGAGCGGAACAACATACACAGAAGCAGCGGCTATACATAGATGCACCACAATACATACATGAAAAACATGCTAAAGACACATATTTATCAGAAAGAGGTGTACCTCGTATGCAGCTGTTTTTGGACACGGCAAACATAGACGAAATCAGGGAAGCTCTTAGTTGGGGGGTTATCTCAGGCGTCACGACTAACCCCAGCCTGGTCGCCAAAGAGGGGCGGGATTTTAAGACCCTGGTCAAGCAAATCTGCGAGATGGTGCCCGGTCCCGTGTCGGCCGAAGTGCTGAGCCTGGATTTTGAGGGCATGGTGGAAGAAGCCAGAGACCTGGCAAGCATCGCGCCTAATGTGGTAATAAAGATTCCCATGACCAAAGACGGGCTCAAAGCGGTCAAGGTGCTGTCCCAAGAGGGGATTAAGACCAATGTCACTTTGGTGTTCTCAGCCACCCAAGGGCTTCTGGCAGCCTTGGCAGGCGCTACATACGTAAGTCCCTTTATAGGCCGGCTCGATGACATCAGCAACGAGGGAATGAACGTGGTAGAGGACCTGGTGGTACTGGTGGAAAACTACAACCTCCCAACCAAGGTGATCGCGGCGTCAATACGCCATCCAATGCACGTGCTTGAAGCTGCCAGGGTTGCTTGCCACATTGCCACCGTTCCGTTTAAGGTGCTTGAGGCGATGCTCAACCATCCCCTTACCGATATAGGGATAAAGAGGTTCTTGGACGACTGGGCAAAGCTCCAGGCGGGCAAGTAGCGGAAGGCTAAAGCCAAATGCGCAAGAGTGCAAGAGCGGTCGACACACTAGGGACTGAGACACTTTTGGACTGAGCGGCTAATACAGGGGTTGACAGGAAGGTTAACACAGACGCTGACGACGCTAGCGAAGAGGCGAAGAAGAGGCCAGAAAGAGGCTAATAGGCTAAGTGGAAAGGGCCCACCGGTGGTCGTGGGCCCTCCGAGCACGGTTAAGTTCGCATCGCCACGTAAAGCAAGCGTTTTCCCCACCAGGGGCATCTTGATTAAATCTCGTACGTATGATAGTTTCAGATAGGAGTAAAGAGCTTAAGTCTTCACTGGCGCAACCCTCCATTTAATAATTGAATCTCTTGAATTCCGGAAGGCCAACTGCATGCTCATGCATGAAAATCCGTGTTTCTCGAGAGAAACTTCCAAATTCGCCAGGTTAGTAGGAGAGTGTGTTGAGTATGAGCGAAGATGTTGTTCACACCAAAGAACTGCAGACACAGGCCGAACTTGAGACTACCCCGGATGGTACAGCAGACCAGGAGGAAACCAAGGCTTCTGCAAAACCCCGGAGGCGCAGGACGACTAAGAAAACCGCTTCAGCTGCTGCTGAAGTTTCCGCAAAAGACGGAGAACAAGATGAGAAGCAGGTAGAAGGGCCCGCGGAAAACAAGCAGGCAGAAGCTAAGCAGGCAAAGGATACGCAGACAAAGGATAAGCAGGCAGAGGATAAACAAGCAGACGAGAAGCGGGAAGAGGCCAAAGATCAAACAGAAACACCTGCGGAAGAGCCGGAAAAACCCAAGCGGACCCGGCGCACACTCAAGAAAAAGACTGCAGAAGAAGCCGAGACCCGGGAGACAACCCCCGCACCCCAACCTGCTGAGATTTCCCAGTCCGGCGGCGCTGAGGGTGAAGGCGAAGCTTTAGGTGAGCAAGCGGGCGAACCCGAAACTGAAAGGGAAGATGATGATGAGAAACTTGAAGGCGTGTATAGCTCGGAAGCACCGGAAGCAGGTGAACTTATGACCGAAGTCAAACTGCTCGAGGAACCCGCAACCCACGCTGAGACAGCTGTTGACACTACCGTAGAGCAACCACTCCAGGAGCAAGCTGAACCTTACCAGCCTAGTTCCGCCGAAGCCATCGTATCAGATGCCCCATCTGTAGCCAAGGCACCTGCACGGGTAGCCGCAAAACCCAAACCCGCAGGCCCTACCATGGGTGAACTTGAGAACATGACCCTGGTGGAACTCCACAAGGTGGCGCGGGAGCTTGGCATTGTAGGTTACTCAGGTTTCAGGAAGAAGGAGCTGATCTTCGAAATCCTCAAAGCCAGAACCCAGGCCGGCGGACTTATCTTCGCCGAGGGGCTGCTTGACATCCTGAGCGAAGGCTACGGCTTCCTAAGGCCGGCGTTTTACTTCCCGTCAAGGGACGACATCTATGTGTCGCCCTCCCAAATCAGGAGGTTTGACTTAAGGACCGGCGACCTGGTGACAGGGCAGGTCCGACCTCCCAAAGACAATGAGCGGTACTACGGGCTGCTCAGGATAGAAGCAATAAACGGTCAGGATCCTGATCTGGCCAGGGAGCGACCTAACTTCGAAGGACTCACTCCTGTGTTCCCTGACGAGAGATACAAGCTGGAAACCGACCAGCATGAGTATTCAGGCAGGCTCCTGGACCTTGTGGCACCCATTGGCAAGGGGCAGCGAGGGCTTATCGTATCCCCGCCCAAAGCAGGCAAAACGGTGCTGCTTAAGAAGATCGCCAACGCCATTACCAGGAACGCCCCTGAAGCCTATCTCATGGTACTGCTCATAGACGAGCGGCCTGAAGAAGTCACCGACATGCAGCGGTCGGTAAGAGGCGAAGTGATCGCGTCTACCTTCGACGAGCCCCCTGAGAACCACGCCAGGGTTGCCGAGATGGCGCTCGAGCGTGCCAAGCGGCTTGTTGAGCAAGGCCGCGACGTGGTGATCCTGCTTGACAGCATCACCAGGATGACCAGGGCATACAACCTCATCGAGCCGCCTTCAGGCAGGACCTTGACAGGCGGTATGGATCCTGCGGCGTTCCACAAGCCCAAGCGGTTTTTCGGCGCCGCCCGGAACATCGAAGAAGGCGGAAGCCTCACCATCCTGGCTACATGCTTGATAGACACAGGCAGCAGGATGGACGACGTGATCTACGAAGAGTTCAAGGGCACAGGCAACATGGAGGTCCACCTGGACAGGAAGCTCGCCGAGCGCAGGATCTTCCCGGCAATCGACATCAAGCGGTCGGGTACCAGGAAGGAAGAACTGCTCCAGTCCAGGGAAGAGCTTGAGGCAATGTGGCTGTTCCGCAAGATGACCAACGATATCGAGCCTGACAAGGTGCTTGAAGCGCTCATCGATGTTTTGAGCAAGACCAAGAACAACAGAGAGACCTACTCTGTGATCAGGAAGCGCCTTGCCCTGGCCCGCTAGTGACTGCTAGGCAGCCATATGCTAGCAATGTGAACGGACTAGGGATATAATCCAATTCGTAGAAAGCAATGCAACAGAGGAGATTGTCCATGGGAATTTCCGATCTGCACATGCACTCTTCTGCGTCCTATGACTGTTTTACGAGCATATGGGACATGTGTGAACGAGCTGCGGCTCTGGGGTTAGAGGCAGTGGCGTTTACCGAGCATGTCGAGCTCAACCCTGAGGAGTTCCCCCGAAACCCATTTGATTATCACAAGGCCAGGGAAACCTGGGAGAAGGTGCAGGAGGCGTACCTCGGCACGCTTGTGGTGCTGTTTGGGGCGGAAGTGACCTACTGGCCCCACCTTGAGGATGAAATCGGCCGGTACCTTGAGGACCATCCGTTTGATATTGTGATGGGTTCTGTGCACCAAGCCCCGGTTATCGATTTCTGGCACGAGCGCAACGCCAGGATAGTTAAGGCCAATCCCGGCATGGCGCGGGAGGCGCTCAAGGTATACCTGTCCCATACTGAAAAGCTTGCTTCGTCGGGCCTATTCGATGTAGTGGGCCACTTTGGGGTGTACGAACGGCGTATGCCAGGCATATGGCCGGAGATTTTCGGCGATGAGGAACTGGAACCCCTGCTTATTTCCGCCTTGGAAGCCATAGTCCAAAACAGCAGGCTTGAGGTCAATGCAGCAGTGCTCCATAAACCAGGGCACTTCCCTGCGCCCAGGGTGGAAGTGCTGAAGCTTTACCAGGAAATGGGCGGGCTGCCCCCTGTGTTTGGTTCAGATGCCCATCATGCGCCTGCAGTGGGCGCAAACTGGCATATGGCGCGAGAAGTAGTCCGCCAAGCGGGGTTTAGCGACTTTGCCCATTGGAGCGAGGTGTTCAATCCCAACGG
>Ga0116168_1002373_pt1 | contig 11990 bp, 10 predicted proteins | sample AD_UKC129_MetaG_FD_89795 | JGI IMG/M metagenome (GOLD analysis project Ga0116168, IMG submission 89795) | Active sludge microbial communities of municipal wastewater-treating anaerobic digesters from Canada - AD_UKC129_MetaG | ecosystem: Engineered > Bioreactor > Anaerobic > Digestate | place...
CGGCGGCGGCCCCGAGGGCGGCGCGCGCCGGAGCCGAAGCGCCCGCGAGCGCGGCGCCGGCCAGCAACGGCGCCTCGAACGAGTAGGCCGCGGTCTTGTCGTGCGCGACGCCGAGCAGGGCGTCTGTGTCGGGAACATCGGTGCGCGCCGCGTTCTCGACATCGGCGAGCTCACCGGCCGCCGAGACGAGGATGGCGTCGTCGAAGATCTGCAGCAGGGCGTCGCGCGCGGCGGGCTCGGCGTCGACGGTCGCGATGAGACGCGTCGCCTCGAACAGCAGCAGGTCGCCCGCGAGCACCGCCGCCGCATCGCCCACGAGGGCCGCATCGTCGGCTGCCGCGCCGTAGTGGCCCGCGCGGACGCGGAAGCGCCCGGCCACGTTCGGCTCGCCGCGCCGCTCGAGGTCACGGTCGATGAGGTCGTCGTGCACCACGAACGCCGAGTGCAGCAGCTCGAACGCGGCGGCGGTCTGCCACACGGCCGCATCGGCCCTCGCGTCACCCTGCGCGTCGCCTGCGCCGTCCGCGCCATCTGCGCCGTCCGCGAGCGCACGGTACGCGGCGATCACGAGCGCGGGCCGTACCCGCTTGCCGCCGCCCGCCGCGTGGGCGACGGCGGACGCCAGGGCGCCCGCACCGTCGCCGAGCGCGGCCGCCCGGGCTTGCAGGCGATCGAGTGCGGCGGCGATCGCGTCGTCGACTCCGGCGCGGTCGGCGGGGGAGAGCGCGATCATCGGATCGCCTCCGGCGAGCGCGCGGCGTCGAACACGTGCATCTGCTCGGCCTGCAGAACGAGCCACGGGCTGAACGCCCAGGGCGTCGCACGGAGCGACACGGCGAGGTCGGACGGGTCGACCCAGCGGGCCTCGACGACCTCGCTCGGGTTCAGGTGCGGCTCGTCGTCGACGAGCGCCGTGTAGACGGGGCACACCTCGTGTTCGACGATCCCCGAGGCATCCACGGCCCGGTAGCGGAAGAACGGCAGCACGGGCCTGAGATCGCGGAGGGTCAGCCCGAGTTCGTGCTCGGCGTGCCGGTGCACGGCGTCGATCACGGGTTCGGCGGGTCGCGGGTGGCCGCAGAAGGAGTTGGTCCAGACGCCCGGCCAGGTCTTCTTGTCGAGGGCGCGGCGGGTGACGAGGGTCTCGCCGCGCGCGTTGTAGACGTGGCACGAGAAGGCCAGGTGCAGCGCGGTATCGCTGCCGTGCACGCTGGCCTTGGGAGCGACGCCGATCTCGCTCCCGTCTTCGCCCAACAGGACGACGAAGTCGGTGGCGATATCGGTGGGGGGCACGAGTTTCTCCTTTCGCTAGTTTATCTAGCGAGTTTTAGCGATACTACCTGGGGGGCAGGGAGGTGTCCACACGTGAGCGAGAGATGGCTGCCGCAGACGCCGCGAGACGAACTCGTGCTCGAGGCGATGACCGCCGTGCGCGCGTTCTCCGATGCGATGGACCGCATGCACAGCGGCATCCGGGGCGACATGGACATGAACGCGACCGACCTTGCGGCCATGCGACTGATGGTGGTGCGCGAGCAGCGCGGCGAGTGGGTCTCGCCGCACCAGATCGCGAGCCACCTGTCGATCTCGACGGCGTCGACCACGAAGCTGCTCGACCGGCTGACGGCGAGCGGGCACCTCGAACGCCGCCCGCACCCGAGCGATCGGCGTGCGCGGGTGGTGGTGCTGACGGATGCCGCGCGCGCGGAGTTCTACCGGCATTTCGGCGAGCGAATGGGGCGCATGCGCGACGGGATGAGTGCGTTCAGCGACGACGAGCTGCGCGCGATCGTGCGCTTTCTGGGCGAGATGGAGACGGTGCTCGCCGAGTGACCTGGTGTGCGCGCCGCCGCGCGCGGGGTCACTCGGGGGCGATCACGTAGGTGATGACGGCGCCGTAGGGTGCCTGCTCGGTCGAGGTGAGCATGACGTCGTAGGTGCCGTTCGTATAGGTCGCCGTGTCGGAGAGTTTGATGCCCGAGGTGTAACCGGCCTGCTCGAGCGCGTCGGTGGCCGCCGTGAAGCCGGCGTCGGTCGAGGCGACCTGCACGACGATCGACAGCGTGCCGTCGGCGAGCTGCCCGCGCACGAGCTCGCAGACGACAGTGCCCGACACGATCGGGATGCCGGCGCTCTGCACGTCGGCGGGGATGCAGTCGCCGGTCTCGGCGTTCACGTCGGCGGTGGCCGCGGGTGTCGAGCCAGCCGTCTGCTCCGGGCTCGACGCGACGGATGCCTCGGAGGAGGCGGGCGTCGACGCCGAGCATCCGCCCAGCAGCGCCGCAGCGGCGACGAACAGGGCGACGACGGGAAGGGCGACCCTTGTGTGCATGCGCTCACAGTAGCGACGAACGGGCCGATCGCCCTAGCGATTCCGCGGGATCTGCGGGGGAGAGCGCACATACAGAAAAGCGCCGGAGATGATCTCCGGCGCTTTTCTGGCCTTGCTTTCGTTGCGGGGACAGGATTTGAACCTGCGACCTCTGGGTTATGAGCCCAGCGAGCTACCGAGCTGCTCCACCCCGCGGCACAAGATGAAAGCCTAGCACGGGTTCGGAGTGCTCCGTGCACATTGCGGGCATCCGTCGCGGCGGGGGAGGATGAGCGCATGATTCCGGATGCCTCGGAGAGCCACGCTGCGTCTGTCGACGGCTTCGCAGATGGACGCGATGAGACGCCGAACGAACGCGCCGACCGCAATTGGGCCGAGGTGCTGCAGGAGCTGCGGGTGCTGCAGACCGGCACCCAGATTCTGACCGGGTTCCTCTTGGCGTTGGCGTTCCAGCCGACCTTCGTGGCGCTGTCGCAGGGGCAGCGCACCTTCTATCTGGTGCTGGTGGTGCTCGCGACGCTGAGCGCGATCGTCGCACTGGCGCCGGTGGCGCTGCACAGGGTGCTGTTCGCCCGGCGCGAGAAGAACATCGTCGTCGCCTACGGCCATGCCGCCCTTGTCACGGCGCTCGCCACCGTGGGGGCTCTGCTCGTCGGCGTCGTGGCGTTCGTCTTCGACATCGTGCTGGGCGGCGCCGCCGCGGTGACCGTCGGTGTGGTCGCCGGTGTCATGGTCGTCGTGCTGTGGATCGCGATCCCTGTGATGCTCCGCTCCCGGGGAGCCGGCGCATGAGCGGCGGGGCGGCCGGCGCGGTCGGCGTGGCGGTGGCGCAGTTCGCGCCGACGGCGGACGAGCGCGCCAATCTGGCCGTGATCGACGAGCTGACCGCGCGGGCAGCCGAGCGCGGCGCCCGCGTCGTCCTCTTCCCGGAGTACGCGAGCTACTTCGTCGACCCGTTCGACGAGACCCTCGCCGCGCACGCGCAAGATCTCGACGGCGCCTTCACGCGGGCGCTCCGCGACTGCGCACGCCGGCACGGGGTCGTCATCGTGGCGGGGCTCGTCGAACGCGCCGGCGGGGGACGGGTGCGCAACGCCGTCGTCGCCGTCGACGGCGACCGGGTGCTCGCGGCGTACCGCAAGCTGCACCTCTACGACGCCTTCGGCCAGCGCGAGTCGGACTGGGTCGAGCCGGGCGAGCACGGTGCACCCGAGACCTTCGAGGTGGGCGGTCTGCGCTTCGCGCTGATGACCTGTTACGACCTGCGCTTTCCCGAGGTGGCGCGTGTACTCGCCGATGCCGGCGCGCACGTCGTGCTGGCCGCCGCCGAGTGGGTGCGCGGTCCCCTCAAAGAGCACCACTGGCGCACCCTCGTGCACGCTCGCGCGATCGAGAACACGTTGTACGTCGCGGGCGCCGACCACCCGCCGCCGCTCGGCGTCGGGGCATCCCTCATCGTCGACCCGCAGGGCGTCGAGCTCGCCGGTGTCGGCACCGCGACCGATGTCGCCGTCGCCTTCGTGGATGCCGAGGTCATCGACCGCGTGCGTCGCGTGAACCCGGCCCTGGCCTTGCGCCGCTTCCGCGTCGAGCCCCTGGGCTGACGGCCCGGGCGAGCGCGGCTCAGGCGCTCCCTCGCAGGCGGGCGGATGCCTCGGCGATGACCTCGAGCCGCTTGCACGCCGCGAACCGCACGAGCGAGGCGTACTCGCTCCGGTGCGCCGGTGAGACGAAGGCGGTCAGCGGGATGGCGGCGACCCCGGCACGGCCGGGGAGCGCGCGGCAGAAGTCCCCGGCATCCTGCCCCGGCTCGAGTTCGTGAGACGCGTCGGCGACGGTGAAGTATGTGCCCGCAGCGGGGGAGACGGCGTAGCCGGCGTCGTGCAGGCCCGCCGCGAGCAGGTCGCGTTTGGCGCGCAATGCCGCGGCGATCCCGGCGAAGTAGGCGCCCGGCAGCGCGAGCCCGGCGGCGATCGCGTGCTGGAACGGCGTGGCGTTCGTGTAGGTGAGGAACTGCTTGACGGCGAGCACGGCATCGACGAGGTCGGCGGGGCCGGTCACCCAGCCCACCTTCCAGCCCGTGGCCGAGAACGTCTTTCCCCCCGACGAGATCGACAGCGTGCGCTCGGCGGCGCCCGGCAGCGTCGCGAGGGGCACGTGGGCGCCGTCGAAGACGAGGTGCTCGTACACCTCGTCGGTGACGATCCACGCGTCGTGCCGCTCGGCGAGGCGCACGATCTCGGCGCGCGCCTCGGCCGAGAACACGGCACCGGTCGGGTTGTGCGGGTCGTTCACGATGATGAGGCGCGTGCGGTCGGTGACGGCACGTGCGAGCTCGTCGAGGTCGGGCTGGAAGTCGGGAAAGCGAAGCGGCACGGGCACCAGAGTCGCTCCGGCGAGCGCGACGCACGCCGCATAGGAGTCGTAGTAGGGCTCGAACACCACCACCTCGTCGGTGGGCGAGTCGACGAGGGCGAGGATCGTGGCGGCGAGGGCCTCGGTCGCACCCGCCGTCACGAGCACCTCGCGCGCGGGATCGAGCTCGATCCCGTAGAAGCGGCGCTGGTGGGCGGCGACGGCATCGAGCAGCACGGGCACACCCCTGCCCGGGGCGTACTGGTTCGCGCCCGCCGCGATGGCCTCGTGCGCCGCCGCGAGCACCTCGGCGGGCGGGTCTTCGTCGGGGAACCCCTGCCCGAGGTTCACGGCGCCCGTCTGCACCGCGAGCGCCGTCATCTCGGCGAAGATCGTCGGGGCGGGCACGTCGCCGGGCCCGAGCAGTCCCGCGCCGCGCGCGGTGCGCCGCCAGGCGCCGGGGAGCTGTCGCACGCGCCCACGCTACCGGTACGCCCGCCGCAGCGCTTCGCGCCCGGCTCGGAGCGGAGACATAGGCTCACATAGGTTCACCGGGGCGTGGCCATACCCAACACACAGGATTCGGCGGCATGCTGAGGATGTCTTGGGAAGAAGGAACCACTGATGAGCGAGAACGTCCCCACCTCGAACGACCCGCAGCAGCCCGCCGGCGACCAGCCGCAGCGCCCGCCCGTGCCGACGCAAGCGGCTCCGGATGCCGCGTCGGCGCAGCCCGCCGCGGCGCCCAACGGCTATACGGCGCCGCCCGCGAACGGCTACGCGGCGCCGAACGGATACACCGCCCCGGCGCCGACCGCGCAGGCCCCGACCGAGCAGTCGGTGCCGACTGCGCCGTCGACGCCCGCTGCACAGCCGACCTACGGCGGCTACGCGGCTCAGGCCCCGTACACGGCGCCGCGCGTGCCCTCGTACGCCGAGGCATCCTCGCAGTACGCCGCGACGGCGCCCTACGGCACGAACGCTCCCACCGCTCCGGCGCTCGCGGGCGTGGCGGCCGGGGCCGAGCCCGGCCAGCACGGCTACGCGACGCAGACGGCCACCGCCGAGCAGAGCCCGCAGTCGGGCCGGATCGGCGCGGGCAAGATCGTCGGCATCATGGTCGCCGCCGCCCTCGTCGGCGGTGCGGCGGGCATCGGTGGCGCGGCGGCCGGGGCCTCCCTGTTCCCGCAGTCGCAGACGGTCGTCACGAGCGGTCCCTCGACCGTGACCGTCAACAACACCGACTCGGTCAACCAGACCACCGCGATCGCCGCGAAGGCGGTGCCCTCGGTCGTGACGATCTCGGCGACGTCGGGCTCGTCGGGCGGCACGGGTTCGGGTGTCGTGCTCACCGCCGACGGCTATGTCGTCACCAACACGCACGTCGTCACGCTCGACGGCGAGACGGCGAACGCGACGCTTTCGGTCACCACGTCGGACGGCAAGGTCTACGCGGCGACGATCGTCGGCACCGACCCCACCTACGACCTCGCGGTCATCAAGCTCACCGATGCGTCGGGACTCACCCCCATGGAGTTCGCCGATTCGAGCAAGCTGAACGTCGGCGACCAGACCGTCGCCGTCGGCGCGCCGCTGGGCCTGTCGAACACCGTCACCACCGGTATCGTCAGCGCGCTCAACCGCTCGATCCAGATCGCCTCGTCGGCCGCGCCCGAGGGCGACACGCAGGAGCAGACGCCCGGTCAGAGCGGCGGCGACTCGCCGTTCCAGTTCGACTTCGGCCAGGGCCAGCAGCAGTCGGCGACCAGCTCGATCTCGATCGCCGTCATCCAGACCGACGCCGCCATCAACCCCGGCAACTCGGGTGGTGCCCTCGTCAACGGCGACGGCAAGCTGATCGGCATCAACGTCGCGATCGCCTCGACCGGTTCGTCGAGCTCGTCGAGCCAGGCCGGATCGATCGGCGTCGGCTTCTCGATCCCGTCCGACATCGTCAAGCGCGTGACCGACGAGCTCATCGCGAACGGCACGGCCACCCACGGCCTGCTCGGTGCGATGGTCGACGACGCCTCGGCACAGCAGAACGCGACGATGGCGGGCGCCTACATCAGCGACGTCACCGGCGGCGGCGCCGCCGCGTCGGCGGGGCTGAAGAAGGGCGACATCGTCACCTCGTTCAACGGCTTCCCGATCACCGACGCAACCGACCTCACCGCTCAGGTGCGGGCGCTCGCCGGTGGCAGCACCGCACCGATCGTCTACGTCCGCGACGGCAAGACGGTCTCGGCAGAGGTCACCCTCGGCACGCTGACCCAGTAAGGCAGAGATCGGTGCCCGCACGGGCACCGGAGAACAGACGCCACCGCGCGATAGGCTCGCACGGTGGCGTCTTTCTCGTTCGGCGCCGGCAACGCCGGAAAGATCCTGCGCATCCCGCTCTACGCACTGGGGCGCGCGGCGACCCTCGTGATCCCGCGTACGAGCGACGTCTGGGTGTTCGGTTCGGCCGTAGGGCTCGCCGACGGCGGGCTCGCCCTGCAGCGCTTCGCGGCGGACCGCGGCGAGCGCACGCTCTGGCTCACCGGATCGGCGGGCGAGGGCGCCGAGGCGCGCCGCCTCGGCATCCGTTCCGTCGCCAAGCATTCCCTGCGAGGGTTCTGGGCGACGGCCCGCGCGCGGGTGATCGTGATCACGCACGGCTTCGGCGATGTCAACCGCTATGCGGCGACCGGCGGCGTGATCGTGCAGCTCTGGCACGGCATCCCGCTGAAACGGATCGGGCTGGATGCCGCGGTCACGACCGCGAGCCCGCTGCCGATCGCGCGGGGTGCCGCCGCACGCGTGCTGGGCGCGCTGTACCGGCGCACGCAGCACCGCATCAGGGTGCTGCCGGCCGCGTCGGAGCTCGTGCGGGGGCGCCTCGAGTCGGCGTTCGGACTCGACACGCGCCGCGTGCCGGTGACGGGCGAGCCCCGCACCGACACCCTCTCGCAGGGCACCGCGGGGGAGCGGCGCCTGGCGGCCCGCGCGCGCCTGGGGGCCCTGCTCGGCGATGCCTCGGGCGTCGGCGGTGACGCTCCGGTCGTGCTGTACGCCCCGACGTGGCGCGACGGGGCGCCCGATCCCGCACCGCCGAACGGCGTCGAGTTGGCGGGCCTGCAGACGCTGCTGGCCCAGACGGGCGCGCTGCTGCTGGTGCGCTCGCACCACCTCGGTGGGGGCGGCGGCGCGCTCGAGGGGCCCCGGGTGCACGGCTTCGGCAGCGAGGTCGTGGCCGACATCACGCCGCTCCTCCCGGGTATCGACGCGCTCGTCACCGACTACTCTTCGCTCGCCTTCGACGCGGCCCTCGCCGGCGTGCCCACGCTCTTCCACGCCCCCGACCTCGCCGCCTACGAACGCTCGCGCGGCTTCTACGGCGCCTACGCCGACGTGGCGGGTGACGATGCGGCATCCGACTGGGCGACGCTTCTCGCGCAGCTGCGGGCGCTCCTCACCGACCCGTCGGTGCGCGCCGAGCGCGTGCGGCGCGGCGACGCTCTCAGCGCGCGCGTGCACGCGTTCCGCGACGGGCGCAACACCGAACGGGTGTACCGGGCGATCCGGCACCTCGTGACTTTCACCGAGAGGGTCTCATGACCGCGACAGCCCGCATCGACGACTCCGGCGCCACCCCCGCGCTCGTGCTCTCGGGGTCGGGCGCGCGTCCGCAGGCTGCGGTGCTCGACGGCCGGCGCGCCCGTGTCGACGGATCGCTCACCGGCCGCGGGGTGACGTGGACGGCGCGGTTGCCCCTCGCGGCGTCGCGCTGGAGCGGGCCGCTGCTGCCGCTGCCGAGCGGCGACTACGTCGTCCGCGTCACCGGCGCCGACGGCGAGCCGGTGCCGGTCGACGCGACGATCGACGAGACGATGACCCCGACGCTGCGCGTGCGGCTCGATGACGGTGTGCTGCACGTCGCCCCGCCCATCGATCCCGCCTACGAGTCGGGCGAGGGCCAGGCGGCGCTCGAACGGCGCTACGCGACCCGCCCGGGCGGGCTCGAGAACGCGGTCTTCTTCGAGAGCTTCTACGGGCGCAACGCGAGCTGCAATCCGCGTGCCATCGACCGTGAACTTGCGCGCGTGGCGCCCGGCGTCACCCGGTACTGGAGCGTCGTCGACCTCTCGGTCGAGGTGCCCGACGGGGCCGTTCCGGTCGTCGAGGGCAGCCCGCAGTGGTGGCGCGCGCGTGGCGAGGCGCGCTTGCTCGTCGTCAACGACTGGTTGCGTCGGCGATACGAGCGCCGGCCCGGGCAGGTCGTGCTGCAGACCTGGCACGGCACTCCGCTCAAGCGACTGGCGCTGCACCGGCCGGGCTTCGACCCGCGGCGGGCCCTGGCGGTGCTGCGCGAGAGCCGGCGCTGGGACGTTCTGCTGGCGCAGAACCCGTACGGCGAGCGGATCATGCGCAAGGCCTACGCGTTCCTGCGGCGCCCGGTGTGGGTCGAGGGCTATCCGCGCAACGACGTGCTGAAGGGCGCGGACGGGGGAGCGGCGACCCGCGTGGCTCTCGGCATCGGCGCCGACGAACGCGTCGTGCTCTACGCGCCCACGTGGCGCGACGATCGCGACGAGATGATCGACGACCTCGACCCGGCCCGGCTCGCCGCCGACACCGGCGCTATCGTGCTGGTGCGCGGCCATTCCCGCACGATCCTTCCCGGCCGCGACGCGCACGGCGCCCGGGTGCTCGACGTGACCGCGTACCCCGACATGTCCGACCTGCTCGTCGTGGCGGATGCCTTGGTCACCGACTACTCGTCGGTGATGTTCGATTTCACCGCGACCGGCAAGCCGATCTTCTTCTTCGCCCCCGACCTCGCTCACTATCGCGAGCAGCTGCGCGGGTTCTACTTCGACCTCGTGGCGCACGCACCCGGCCCGCTCACGACGACGCAGGCCGAACTCACCGAGGCCCTAGCGAGCGACGGCATCCCGGCGGCGTACGTCGACCGCTACGCCGACTGGCGCGCCCGGTTCAACCTGCGCGACGACGGACGCGCCGCCGAGCGGGTCGTCGCACGCATCCTCGACCAGGGCTTCGTCGACCGCTGACCCGCCCCGGACGTCCGCTGACCGTCAGCACGAAGCCGCGGTCCGCGTGCGAGGCGCGGGCCTCAAGGCAACGGCGTGTTGCGGCGCAGCCGCGACGTGTCGACGTTCTCGCGCGCGCCGCGCGCCGCACCGCCGATAAAGCCCGCGCCCCAAGCGAGGTGCATCGAGGGGATCACGACGAGCGCCCACAGGCGTTCGCGAAGGCTCGGGCCCGCGCGCCGGCTGCCGGCATAGCCGATGACGACGAGTAGGTAAGCGACCAGCGGCACGTAGACGAGCGAGGCGATGACCGACCAGACGCCGTGCAGCAGGCCGGTCAGCTGTGCGATCGCGACGACCAGCGCGAGTGCTGCGACCACGAGCAGTGCCGGCGGTGCGAAGAAGCGCAGCGAGTTGCGGCGCCCGTAGCGGCGCACGAGCTCACCGCGCCACGTGCCGGTCGAGCGGAACTGCCGCACGAGCCGGCCCCACCGCTCGCGCGGCCAATACGCGACTGCCAGGTCGGGGTCGAACCACACGCGGTATCCGGCTCGGCGGATGCGCAGGTTCAGCTCCCAGTCCTCGCCGCGGCGGATCGTCTCGTCGAAGGCGCCCACCTCGTCGAGCACCGCGCGGCGCATGACGCCCAGGTAGGCCGATTCGGCGGGGCCGTCCGCTCCGCCGGAGTGGTACGCGCCACCCCCGAGACCGATGCGCGAGTTGTACGCGTGCGCCACGGCGCGCTGGAACGGCGAGCGGCCCTCGGCGCGCATGACTCCGCCGACGTTCGCCGCGCGCACCCGTGCCAGGGTCGCCATCGCACGGCGCGTGTAGCCCGGTTCGAGTGCGGAATGCGCGTCGACCCGCACGATCGTCGGATAGACCGACGCCGCGATCGCGCGGTTGAGGCCGACCGGGATGTCGGCGGCGGGGTTCGAGATCAGGCGGATCCGGTCGTCACCCGCGGCGAGGCGCTGCGCGAGGGCATCCGTGCCGTCGGTCGACGGACCGAGCGCGAGGATGAGTTCGAACGGGCCGTCGACCTCTTGGGCGAGCACGCTCGCCACGGCGGTGTCGAGATAGCGCTCCTCGTTGAGCACGGGCATGACGAAGCTGACCCCCGAACCGGGCGCGGGAACGGGGGCATCGCGCTGGCCGGGGGTGTGCACGTGCATCCGTCGATCATGTCACGCCGCACACATCGGCCCCCGGGTGCGCCTCGTTAGGCTGGTGGGGTGGGACTGATATCGGATGCCGGCAAAGCGCTCGCCCTCGTGCGGCGCGCGTTGCGCGCTCGCGCGGCGACCCGCGACGTGCGGTCGCGTCTGGCCCGGCGCGCGCCCGCACCCACCGCGCACTTCCGCGTCGCGGTGTACTTCGCCGACGGCGAAGTGAACATGTACCAGCTCCGTCAGTGGTACCGCCCGCTGCAGCACCTCGCCCGCACGTGGCCGGTGGTCGTGGTCTCCCGCAGTGCCACGGGCGCACAGGCGCTGCTCGCCGACGACGCGCTGCCGGTCGCGTTCGTGCCCACCGTGCGCGATCTCGAAGACTACGTCGCCTCTCAAGACATCCGCGTCGTGCTGTACGTCAACCAGAACACCCGCAACTTCCAGATGTTCCGGTACGGCCGTCGCTGGCACGTGTTCATCAACCACGGCGAGTCCGACAAGATGTACATGACCACCAACCAGTTCAAGGCGTACGACTACGCGCTCGTCGCGGGCGACGCCGCCCGTGAGCGGTTGTCGCGGGTGCTGTGGGACTACGACATCGACCAGCGCACGATCGAGATCGGTCGCCCGCAAGCCGATTACTACGCGGGCGATCTGCCCTACACGCCCGACGAGCGCAGGGTCGTGCTCTACGCGCCCACGTGGGAAGGCGACCGTCCCTCGGCGCACTACGGGTCGATCCGCACGCACGGCGAGGCGCTCGCGCAGAGCATCCTCGCGTCGCCCGCGCATCGCCTGATCTATCGTCCGCACCCGCGCTCCGGGGTGGTCGACGCCGAGTACGGTGCGGCCAACGAGCGGATCATCGCCGCGATCGCCGCGGCGAACGCCGTCGATCCGACCGCTGAGCACGTCTACGACGCCCGGCCCGAGCTCGGCTGGCAGCTCGCCGCGGCCGACGTCGCCGTTGTCGACATCTCGGCGATGGTCTACGACCGGCTCGCCGCCGACAAGCCGCTCATGGTGACGCGCCCGGTCGACCCCGAGGCGCTCATCGACACGCACGGGTACCTCTCGCAGGCCGAGTGGCTC
>Ga0116168_1002378_pt1 | contig 11959 bp, 11 predicted proteins | sample AD_UKC129_MetaG_FD_89795 | JGI IMG/M metagenome (GOLD analysis project Ga0116168, IMG submission 89795) | Active sludge microbial communities of municipal wastewater-treating anaerobic digesters from Canada - AD_UKC129_MetaG | ecosystem: Engineered > Bioreactor > Anaerobic > Digestate | place...
GAGCTGATAGATGTAGTGTCCAAAGATAGAGGGCAAATTATGGGGAAAGTAACCGCTAAAACTAATCTCAAAGCTCAGGACTTTGGAGTGGAAGTGGTAGATGTCAGGATAAAGCGAGCTGACCTTCCTCCCCAGAACGAAGAAGCGGTTTTTCAGCGAATGCAAACTGAAAGAGAACAACAGGCCCGGCAGTACCGCTCAGAAGGTGAAGAAGAAGCAACTAAAATTCAAGCTGCTGCGGATCGGGAAAAAGCCTTAATTTTAGCTGAAGCGAGGAGAGAAGCTCAAATTATCCGTGGGGAAGGGGAGGCCGAGGCTCTCAAAATTTATGCTGAGGCCTACAACCAGGACCCGGAATTTTTTGCTTTTTTGAGAACCATGGAAGTATATGAAAAATCTTTTACTGAGAAAGACACTCTCATCCTTACTCCTGAGTCTGAAATATTAAATTATTTGAAAAGCCCTCAAAAAGCGCCCCGGCGCTAATCTCCGCTGGTATAATTTTACTTCCTTTTGGCTGCCATGATTGGATATTAAGAAACTGACCAGGATTTTTTGTGGTAAAATTGCACAAGGAATGGAGTGTTTTTGCTTAAAAGTGGAAGAAAGAATGAAAAGACCTGGAGGATGGAGACTATCTCCAGCTGGCCAGTTCTATATTTACAGAAGTCGTAAGGGAGAAACCGGGGATAGAAGTGGAGGAGGTAGCTGATAAGGTGTCTGAGACATTAGTTCCTTCACTGTTTTTGCGGTTTGTACTTGTAATGATGCCAATATTCGCTTTAAACTGTTGTATTATCTCCCTTTTTGAATCTCGGAGATGGAGGGATGTTTTTCTTTCTGTTCTCCGGGAAAGGGCAGAATGTACTGAGGCGGGAGTGGCAAGGGAGAAGCAGGGTGGGCCCAGGTGAAAATTGAGGGGATGAGGAGTAAAATAAAGAAGGTGGGAAAATATTTTGCTTAAAATAATGGACCGCTACTTAATTAAAGATGGCACCAGCGGGATGTTTACCTGGGTAGGAGCAGTTACTGTCATACTACTGGTGGGAACTCTTTTTGAGCTGGCTGACTTCTTTGTCAATAAAAGGGTTCCCTTTCTCGTTGTTTTAGAAATTCTTCTTCTTTACATCCCTGCCCATATGGTGATGACTTTTCCTATTTCTGGCCTGTTGGCTTCGGAGCTTAGTTTGGGGCGTCTTTCTCGAGATAGTGAACTGATAGCCATGGAGGCCAGCGGGATAAGTTTGAGAAGGATTATTTTACCTTATATCATTTTTTCTATTTTTGTAAGCGTGGGGTCTTTTGCTCTCAACGATATAGTGGTTCCCGAAACCAATCATCGAGCGCAGGTTTTAATTCGAGAGTATGTTTATAAGCAAGGCCCTCCCAAAATTGAGAAAAATGTGTTTTTCCGGGATGCTCAAAACCGTTATTTCTATGTTAATGAGCTAAATAACGAGACCTGGGAAATGGAAGATGTGATTATTTATGAGATAGATAAAAATCGCTCCTTTCCCGATGTAATCCTGGCTAAAAGTGCTTTGTGGTTGGAGGACCAGTGGTTGTTGCGAGAAGGAGTGATGCATCGCTATGATGAGAGGGGCCGGCTTACCCAGGAAATTGAGTTTTCGGAGATGGTTATAGATATGAAAGAAGAACTAAAAGAATTTTTCACCGAGCAAAGAACTCCGGAAGAGATGCCTACTCGAGAGCTAAAGCAACAAATCAGTATTTTGAAAGAGGCGGGAGCCAGTACTGAGAATTTTGAAGTAGCTTATCACCTTAAGTATTCTATCCCCTTCTCTGCTTTAGTTTTTATTTTGATGGGAGTGCCTTTGGGAGTCCAACGCACCCGGGACACCAGAACTTTGGGGGTTATCGTTACTGTTATACTCGCTTTTTTTTATTATATGTTGCTTTCCATTTTTCGCTCTTTGGGAAGAGGAGGTATAATGGAACCTATGATAGCAGCCTGGATGCCTAATATTATTTTTGGTGTGCCTGGCCTCATACTTTATTTGACTGTAGAGAGGAGGTAAGGTATAAAATGAAGAAGGCTCTTCTTTTTTGCTTGACGATATTGATGTTAGTCGTTTTCTGGGGAGGGGGATGGTCGGAAGCGGAAGAAGGGACTCTCTTTGATCAGGCTATGGAAGCTCGAGGGAGAGGAAAAGACGAAGAAGCACTGAAAATTTTAGAACAGTGTGTGGAAGAAGGAGTAGAGGTGCATCGGGCTTATTTTAAGATGGGACAAATACTTCTGGAACAGGGAAAATATCGACGAGCTTTCTCTGTTTCTGAGAAAGCCATAAAAGCTTATGAAGAATATTTAGAGGCCCATCCTGAAGACCATCGAGCCTGGTGGGAGTTAGCCTACATTTATGAAAATAGAAGTGCCTACACCAAAGAATGGGATAAAGCTCAGGAGGCTTTAGAGAAAGCTCTGGACCTTTCTTCCTCGAATTCTCTTTATCTTCTTCACCTGGGTTGGGTGTGCTGGATGAAAGGGGACAATGAAAAAGCTGAAAGTACTTTTAGAAAAATCCTGGATAAAAATCCTGACGATTTCTGGGCTCATCGTTATTTGGTGGAAATATTGATTGAAGAAGGAAGAGAGAAAGAAGCTAAAGAAGAATTGGCTTTCATGCTGGAGAGGTCTTCTGAAGGAGAAATGGCATATAATTGGGCAGAAGAGAGATTGAAAGAGTTGAAGGGGGCATCTTGATGAATAAAAAGATTATCTTTCTGGGAATAAGTTTAATTTTGGTGGCTGGTATATTTTCTGGCTGCTTTTCAGTTACCAAAAAGGGCTCCCTGGAGGGAGAAGTGTGGGGAGAGAATGGTCCCCTGGTGGGAGCAGTAGTGGAAGGAGAGGGAAGTACGGTTATTACTGGTGAGGGAGGAAAGTTCCTCATAGAGGGGTTGTCTCCCGGAGAGCATTACCTTTTCTTTTCCTGCTCTGGATACACGGGGGAGGTGGTAAAAGCAGAAGTGAAAGCTGGAGAAACGCAAAAGATTAATCAGGAAGGTAGAGTGTACTTAGCTCTTCAGACTGAAGAAAACCTTAAAGATTATATTTTTGAGCTCTATGCTTTGGGTTTTTATGAGCGAACTATTTATCAGGCTGATTTGTTCCTTAATAGTTATTCGGGGGGGAGTTTCCTTCCTCAGGTTCTCTTCATTAGGGGGGCCTCTTTTTACTACTTAGGGAATTTCTCTGCTGCTATTTCTTCTCTATCTTCTGTAGTGGATAGCTATCCAGATAGTGAGTTTTCTGATGATGCTCAATATCTTTTGGCTAAGAGTTTCAGTGAGGGGCTAAGAGATTATGAACGTGCTATTGTGGAGTATCAGCGGTTAGTGGACAATTATCCAGAAAGCGACCTTTTAGGTGTAGCTTATTATGAAATGGGGGATTGTTACTACATTTTGGGCTCTTATGAAGAAGCCTATTCTAACTACCAAAAAGCCCAGGAATATGGTGGTGAAGTGGGGAGGAAGGCTCTTTATTCTGCTGCTCATTGTCTCTATAAATTGGAGAGCTATGTAGAGGCGGCGCTTCTTTTTTCTGAATATGTAGAGCGCTATCCCCAAACTGACATATCAGATGATGCTCAATACTTTGCCGGAGCCGCCTGGTATGAAGCTCAAGAGTTCAGCAGAGCTCTGGTTGCTTTTCAAAATTGTGTGAATAATTATCCTCAGGGAACCTGGTATAATGGAATTCTCATTGCTCCTGCAGCTCTTTTTCATCAGGGGCTTTGTCTGGAAAAGCTGGGTAGATACCAGGAAGCTTACCATATCTATCTCAGGATTATCCGGGACTACCCAGGAGCACAGTGGGCAGATGGTACTTCTTTGATTAACAATGTTAACTTTCGTATTGACTGGCTTAGGAAAAACATTTTGTGAGATTCTGAGATGTATGAAGAGAAGAGCGATGGGGAACTCGTTACTGAAGTATTGAATGGTAACGATGACCTGTTCTATTTTTTGATACGCCGTTACGAAAAGCCAATTTTCAATTATATATATCGTTTGGTAAAACACAGGGAAGAAGCAGAAGATTTGGCTCAAGAGACTTTCACCAAAGCTTTTTTTGCTCTTCACCAGTATAATCATACTTACGAATTTTCTACCTGGATTTTTCGAATCGCTCTTAATGTCTGTCGAGATCATTTCCGGCGAAAAAAATTCCTCTTTTTTTCCCTCAATACTCCGGTGGGGGAAGAGGAAGAAACAGAGTGGGGAGATTTGATAGAACAGAATTCTTTTCTGGACCCCGATGGAGAGTTAAGCAACCAGGAGCTACGAGAGGAATTGGAAAAAGCTATTGACCATCTGCCTCTCAAGTTCAAAGAGGTAATAATTTTGCGTCACCTGGAGGGGCTCTCTTACAATGACATTTCCAGAATTACTAATTTACCGGTAGGTACGGTGAAAACTTATCTTCATCGAGCTCGCAAGAAACTGCGAGAAGAATTAAAAGATTATTTAGATTGAAGGGAGGAGGCTGGATTTTGTGGCCATTTCCGAGGTGTAGGGGAGAGAAAAGTGTATTACAGTTGTTCGACGTTGTAGATCCTGCGAAATATTTTCTCATGCTTCATTCTGTTCTTACCCTTTATGGAAAAGGTTATAAATTGGGTACAAACATTGGTTTTTTGAAACCGAAGGCCGCGGATTTGCGTATAAATAGATAGGTGGAGAATATGGATAGAGAAGAAGAAAAGCTGGTTAAGTATCTAGAAAGTTTACCCCGGTTTGAGGCAGGGGAGGATTTTGCTGATCAAGTTATGTGTCACATAGAAGAGCGTAAAAAGCGTCCCTCTTATGCCCCTTACAAAAAGTGGGTGGTGGTCGCTTTAGCAGCTATATTTCTTCTTTTAGTTTTCTTGAGTGATCTTCCTTTGCTTCCCCGGCTGGAGATTTCTCCTTCTTTGGGCTATCGGAAAGTGGAGTTGGTTTTCTATTCCCCTGCTCAAAATCCCCGAACGGTGGCTGTGGCCGGGGAGTTTAGTAGCTGGGATCCCTTGCCAATGAATAGAGTTAATGAAGAGTGCTGGAAAATTCAAGTAGAGCTTAAACCAGGTAAATACCAATATGGTTTTTTAATAGATGGTGAGGAATGGATAGCTGACCCTGCTTCCCTCCGGCAGGTTCCCGATGGATTTGGAAAATTTAATTCGGTGCTGGTGGTTAACGGTGAGTATAGCTCATGAGGAAAAGGATTGTTGTTTTACTTTTAGTCTTTTTACTTTTTGCAGGAATAACACCTCTGTGGGCAGCCAGTGATCCCATATCCCTTATTGAAAGCTCCTCTTATTCAGAGGAAGATAAAGAATATCTTCAAATTCAAGTAGATACCCTCATAAAAGAAGCGCAAGAAAAAGACCTGCCTCTTTCTCCTATTATTTCTAAGCTTAAAGAAGGTTTAAGCAAAAAAGTTCGGCCTCATGAATTGGTAAAAACTTTAAATGTTAAAAAGGACTCTCTGGAAAAAGCGCAAGAAATTCTGGAAGAGAACGGAATAAAAGGAGAAGAAGATTTGGTAGTTGATTTAGCTCTATCTTTTGAATTATCGGTTCCTCCTCAAGTAGTGGAAGAAGCGGTAAGTAAGGCCTTAGCTAATGATGGAAAACGCTTGCAGGTGGTGGTAGATTCTTTATCTACCTTTTTAGAGATGGGCGTAAAACCGGAGAAAGCGGGAGAAATTATAGAAAAAGCGGTAGAGAAGGACCTTTCTGCTCGGGAAATTAAAAAGATGACCGAGCTCCTGAATAAAGCCCGAAGAGCGGGAGCAGACCCTCAGCGAGTTGCCGAAACCCTGGCCAATGCTCTGGGGAAATATGATAATTTTAAGCTGGTAGAGATGGAAGTGCAAAAAGTGATTGCTTCTTCCCGGGAAAAACCTGCTCTTAAATCAGGAGAGGGAGTAGTGGTTTCTTCTCCGGGGGTAACTTCTGGTAGCACCCCTGTGCAGGAAGGAGGAACTCCTCTAGAAAGCGGTGTTCCTCCCGCAGGAGGAAAGCCCCCCACAGAAGAGGGAGGCACGGCTCCAGAAACTATTCCTCCCTCGGGAGGGAAACCCCCTCTGCAAGAAGGGGGAGAACCCTTAGATTAATCTCCTTACACCAGGGAAGCTACTAAATCTCCCACTTGAGAAGTGGTAAGACCCATTTGCCCGGCGCTCATACTCTTGATCTTTCCACTCTCTAAAGCTTTAATTATGGCGCTTTCTACTCTGTTAGCTGCTTCTTCCTCCCCTAGGTGGGATAATAACATCTGCAAGGCAGAGATAGCCGCTAAGGGATTGATCATATTTTTCCCTGTATATTTGGGAGCTGAGCCTCCAATAGGTTCGAACATAGAAACCCCCTGAGGGTTGATATTTCCACCTGCTGCTATTCCCATACCTCCTTGAATCATAGCTCCCAGGTCAGTGATGATGTCACCGAACATGTTGTCGGTTACTATCACATCGAACCATTCGGGATTTTTTACCATCCACATAGTGGTAGCATCTACATGGGCATAATCAGTTTTAATATCGGGGTATTCTCGAGCTACTTCCTGGAAGGTCCTTTCCCACAAGTCAAAGGCGTAAGTTAAAACATTAGTTTTCCCACACAGGGTAAGTTTATTTTTTTTATTTCTTTTTCTGGTACATTCAAAAGCGAAACGAACGCATCTTTCAACCCCTCGGCGGGTGTTAATGGATTCTTGGGTAGCTATTTCGTGAGGAGTGCCTCGGTGTAAGGCTCCTCCTGCTCCCACGTACAGGCCTTCGGTATTTTCCCGCACTACCACAAAGTCTATATCTTCCGGCCCTTTGTCTTTGATGGGAGTCCACACCCCGGGATAAAGCTTTACCGGTCGGAGGTTGATGTACTGGTCCAGGGAAAAACGTAATTTCAGTAAAATTCCTCGCTCTAAAATCCCTGGTTTTACTTCGGGATGTCCTATGGCTCCCAGATAAAGAGCGTCTAATTGCTTGAATTCCTCGATAGCAGAATCGGGCAGGGTTTCTCCTGTTTTAAGATAATGCTCTCCCCCAAAGGGGTAAAAAACGGTAGTGTAAGAAAAATGCGACTTTTGGGAAACAGCTTCTAAAACTTTAAGTCCTTCTCTTATAACTTCTGGTCCTGTTCCGTCTCCAGGTATTACACCTATGCGGTAGGTTTTCATTGTTTTCCTCCCCATTGATTTTTGCTCTACATTTTACCATTTATAATGCTAACCAGGAAATAAGAGACGTGATATTTTCCTCGCTGGATTAAACTATTTCAGGACAACCTTTCGCCTTTCTTAGATTAAGTCTTAGCAAATCCAGGCTTTTCAGGTTTCTAATAAACCTCCCACTTCCTCCCTTATTATACTTTTCTCTTCTTCAGTAAGCTCTCTCTGTGGTGACCTCACTGTGGTACTCATTTTGAAACCTTTCAGGGAAAGAGCGTACTTATAACTGGCTATAAGTTTCCCATACTCGAATATCTTACAGAGCTGGTTAAGCTGACATTGATTTTCTACTGCTCTGTCCATATCCTTAGAAAAAAATGCATTATAGATATTATTAAAAACTTCAGGGAATATGTTGGCAGTAGAAGAGATTGCCCCTGTGGCTCCCAGGGCCAGAGCCAGCAAAAACAATTCATCTGCTCCGGAAACTACCTGGAAATCTGAAGATATATCCACAAAGTTTTTAAGTACAGTAATATTTCCTGAACTATCCTTTATGCCCGCTATCTTTCCTTGAGAAAAAAGCTTCTCTGCCAGGTGGGGAGATATACTATTATTGGTAAGCCCGGGGATATTGTATAAAAACACCGGAAGCCCTTTTGCTTTCTCTATTGCTTTGCAATAATACTCTTCTATTGCTTTTTCATCTAATCGGTAATAATACGGAGTAACAATTGCAACAGCGTCTGCTTTGGCCTCTATAGCTGACCTGATAAGAGTAGCGGTCTCTCGCAGGGATGGAGAGCCAGCGTGGCATACTACAGGCGTTCTTCCTCTTGAGACCTCAACTGCCAGTTTAAAAAGTCTGGCCTTTTCTTCTATGGAAAGCAAAGGTCCTTCTCCCGTTGTCCCGGCTACAAACAGGCCTCCTACCTGGTTTTCTATAAGATACTCACAGAGCTCTTGAAACCCTTTCTCATCTATTTCGTAATTGTCATCAAAAGGGGTGAGAGCTGCAGGAATGGTTCCTTGTAATCTCATTATTTTGACCTCCTTCTTAATCAATTTTCATAATCACGTATTTTATGGTTTCTCTTTTATAAGTGTATACCAGATGAATCAATTTGTCCCTGCTTTGTATTATGCTTGGATATGAATATTCTCCTTCTTCCGTCTCTAAGTTAAAAATTTCCCAGTTTTCTCCCTTGTCCGCAGAAATGCCCACACTTAACGGAGTTCTCTGGTCAAAGCTATTGTTAAAAACAATAACCAACCTGCCATCGGCAAGCTTTATAACATCTATTCCACTGTTGGGATTTTTTAAGGATGTGGGACCAGAAGAACTCCATACTCTCCCATAGTCATAAGATTCACTTCTGTATATGAAGCCATCTCTTGTTCTTAAAAAGCATAACAGATGTCCCTCTTCCATTTCTACCACTGCAGGCTGGATGCAACCTTTAGGGGTGGTAATCCATCCGGTAAAATGCCAATCTTCCAGATTTTTGGATATTCCAAATATAGCGCTCCAGTTCACCTCATCATACAGGGGGAAAATTATCTCTCCATTGGACAAGCTCAAAAGCTTATTTCTTATCATCCACCCCCCATATTTGCGAAATATCGTCTCTTCTCCAAAACTATTTCCATAATCGTATGATACCCGGTATTTTATTGAACAGGTATCCCATCCCCCTTTCGGGGCACTATGCCTGATAACCTCGGAATAATTTCTTCCTGTCTCTGGTGATAGCCCACCTCCTTCTATGGTCACATAAAATAGATAAAGCTTTCCATCATATTCAAAAGCCACCGGGTTTCCGTCTGCTTTCCCTGGGGTATCAACAATAATTCTGGGTTCTTCCCCCTTAAGGGAGCTATGATTAAATCGAGACATCAATATCACTTCGTCGGGAGAAGTTTCATAGGCACCAGCATACCACACCACGACAAAGTCACCGTTAGAGAGTTCTAAGATATTTGAGCAATGGGACATTGGTTTTCCCATAGATCTTGGGAGTAATGTGCTTCTTAAAACCTTTAAGCTCATATCATTCACCTGGTGAGTTCTGAGTTAATCTTATCAGCCACAGTTCTGCTATTTTACACCCTATTTCTCCATCATCCGCTGTCCATTTAAGAGTGATATGCTAAACAGCTCTTTGTAAAGTTAAACAAAGCATATCCTCTTAAGCCTTGGCGCCTTCCGGACTTTCCTATGTTTTACTCCCCTATCGTAGCCGAGGGAGTTTCTGAAAGTTTTCAATATAAATTCTTAATCTAATCTTTCTCGTTCATTAACCAGACTTCCGCTATACTTACCCCTCTACTTTCTTCAGGAGCGCTCCAGGCAAGTACTAACTCTCCCGGGGATAAAGCTTCTTGAGGAATAGAAAATTCCTTTATGAGACATTGTCCAGTGGCATCAATAAAATTATGAATGAGATATTTATCATTTGCTATTAGTTTTACCTTGCTTCCCCCTATATATGTAACTCTAATCCTGTAAGAATGTTGTGGATTAAGATTTTTGTAAATCATTACAAGAGGGAGCTGATAAGGGGTAGATATCTGAGTGATCCAAGCTAAAGGTATTCCTCCTAACTTATATTGTTTTTCTTTTTCTAAATGTAAAAGAGGGGTAGAAAAGGCAACCGAAGGTAATAAAAAATACTCTTCAAAATCGTCTTCTAATATTTTGACTCTTCTTACATGAGCCCAGCTGGAGGGATGTCCTAAATTATCGTAAAATCCACCTGGGCCGGGATTAATTCTATTTAATATCTCATTAATTGCCTCTAAGCGACTATCTTCATCATCCATCTTACGAATAAGATCAAATTGGACTTTTAACCAGTTATAGTTGTTTAATGGCATATCTATATCATCCATAAATGCTCCTCTTTCCCAGCTTTGTGCTCCATATTTCTCTACAGAGAGCTGAGCTCCTATGTTCTTAAATAACTCATCGGCCAATTTCCAGCATCGGTCTTTGTATCCTTGAGCTACTGGCTTTGTTTTTGCTCTCTCCAGTATCTCCTCTGCTTCCTCCGTTGCCCTTAATGATCCTGTATTTCTTGCTTGTTCCAGTACTTCTAAAGCTTTTTTCTCTAACTCTGTCTCATAAATTAAACGTCTTCTTATATAAGTATCGTAATAGGCTCTTAGCAGGCACATCTGGAATCTATAGTTATTTAACACTTCTTGTGGTGCTGACTTTTCTATATCTTGCCACTGTTTCAAAGTTACATCCACATTCTCGTTCACCAGCAGTGGCCCCTCCCAGTTTTTCTCCAAGGCCATTATCCCTTGAGCTATCTCTTCTGTGAGTTCTGGGTTGATAAAAAGTCTTGCATAATCTCTCAATGTTTCAATGACAGGAGTATCTGGATTCCAGTCTTGATCGCTCCATACAAATTTATTTACATCGTCATTTATGCCTTCAGAGTAGCTAAGGCTTCCTATGGTGTGGGGAGCAAAAAGATTATGGATATACTTCTCTGCTCTTGGTCTTGGATTTATACATTCTCGTCCCAGCGTTATGGCAAAAGCCAGGTCCCAATCTTTAACTGGATATTGGCAACGAATACTGTGAGTGATATCAGGGTAGTGTCTGATAGGGTACTTCTCGGGGATTATTTTTCTAAGTTCTGGCAGGGGTGTTTTTACTCTAGGGCCGAAGACTATCCCTCCTAACCAATCTGGTTCTCTCTTTACGCAGGTATAGAAGTCATTATACCAGCTATCTACAGGTAATATTGGAAACTGAGGAGATAGCCATATTTTTGCCCGGGGATGATATTTGTTGAGTATCTTGTATACTTCCTCTGACCACTCAAACAATGTATTTGCCTCTAAAGTTCCGGCGTCTCCTCCTGGTATAAATACCGCATCTATTCTCTTTAGTTTGCTGAATATCTCTTCTCTTTCTTCTATTTCTCTCCTTAAACATGCCTCATCTCTATATTCCTGTTCATTAAACATATTGGGATACCATATCCAGACATCCAATCCATACGAGTCTATTATCTCGGAGAGTTTTATCATCATCTCTAATGGAGGGACTTTCATGTGAGGGCTGGTAGGAGCATCATCTGTCCGGGGAGGTAAAATCTCGATACTATTCGCTCCAAAGAGGGCCAACTCTCTTATATACTGTTCATATTGCTCTACTGTCCAGGCATCATAGGCGTTTGTTTTGGGGCGATATCCTAACTGGTGTCCTCGGAGAGGGTATTGGGGAGTGCTTGAGATAGCTAAATTCTCTGGTATCTCGATAGAACCTTTTTTCCAGATGAGCTTTCTTAAAAATTTCCCCACTCCGTAGAGAGTACCTCGAGGGTCTGCGCCGGAAATAAGAATAATTGGTTGACTTCCCTCTTTTACCACTATCCTGTATCCTTCGGCTTTAGGTCTCGCTAAATCTTCTGGTACAGTAATATATGGCTCTATTACCTTCTTTAAATGTTCTTCTACCCCAATTACAATGACTGGTCTTCTATCTTCTGGGAAGTCATAAATAGCCGGGAGCCTGACTCCTGTTCTCTTCTCTATTTCCTCAGTTAAAGCTGATATTGCTTTTAATTCCACCATAGAAGATTCCCTATAAGTTAGAATAGATGCATTGGTAAGATTAAGAGACATCTTTATACCTCCAATAGATTTGTAGTATTCACGGAACATAGAAACTCTTAACAATAGGGTAGGCTGAAGGTTGAATTAATGTCTTGCTCTTCAACCTACCCTTTATAAAGCTCAAATTTTACTTCTTAATAAAGAA
>Ga0116168_1002391_pt1 | contig 11927 bp, 8 predicted proteins | sample AD_UKC129_MetaG_FD_89795 | JGI IMG/M metagenome (GOLD analysis project Ga0116168, IMG submission 89795) | Active sludge microbial communities of municipal wastewater-treating anaerobic digesters from Canada - AD_UKC129_MetaG | ecosystem: Engineered > Bioreactor > Anaerobic > Digestate | place...
GAGACTAAAGAGCGATTCAAAGCCTGGTGGGAACGTTCTGCGATAGATAGACCGATGTTGAGGCTGGTGGCCCGCCGCCGAGAGCCGGTAGAGCCACTGGAGGAGGTGATCTCACCTCAAACGCCTGAGGCTCTGCATCTGGATGTGGAGCGCCGGGTGAGGGAGCTGCGTAATTTCTGCCGTACGCATACCTTTATGGCTGAGGCCTTCCCATCGCTGGATATCAATATAGGGCCGGGTTCTATGGCTACATATCTAGGGTCAGAACCAAATTTTTCGTGGGATACAGTATGGTATACAGAATGCGTTAAACCCGACTGGCGGGAGTGGGGGCCGCTGATGTATGACCCCGACAATTATTGGTGGAAGCGCCATTTAGAGCTTGTCCGGCGGGGACAGGAGCTCTCCTGTGGTGATTTTCTGGTTAATATTCCTGATATAATGGAAAGCATAGATATTCTCTCAGCCCTGCGAGGACCTCAGCAGTTCTGTTATGACCTTCTAGATGAACCGGAGGTGGTTAAGGATTATATAAGGCAGATAGATGCTCTCTATTTTATATATTATGATGCTATGTATGATATTGTAAAAGGAGAGGATAATAGCAGTAGTTTTACTACCTTTCAGATATGGGGTCCGGGCAAAGTTGCCAAAGTGCAGTGTGACTTTTCAGCTGTAATGTCTCCCGGGCAGTTTCGTGAGTTTTTGATGCCGTCTTTACAGCAGCAATGTCAAAAACTGGATTATACTCTTTATCATTTAGATGGACCTGATGCTATCAAGCACTTAGATGCTCTGATGGAGATAGAGGAGCTGGATGCACTACAATGGACGCCAGGGGCTGGTAAACCCGACGGCGGAGATGAGCTGTGGTATCCCATATATGATAAGGTCAAAGCAGCGGATAAGTCCCTGTGGATAAGCCTGGAGGAAGGTAGTGTAGATGAATTGATAGCCAAAGCCGGTAAGCTGGTCAGGCGCTATGGCTCCGATGGTTTATATATTCTTTTTCCGGTGATGGAAAGGGAGGAGGCCTTAAAGATACTGGCTGAGGCTGAAAGAAAGTGGCGGTAATACCGTTTTTAAGGAGGGTAACGTGGAAAAGTTAATAACAACGCTGGGGAATTTGTCCTCTGCCCGGGCAGGTGTGATCTTGCCTCATGAACACGTATTTGTAGATTTGCGGACGTCTGATCAGCCGGGATATGCTCAGGCGTCAATTAAAGATGTAATCGGTGTGATGCGGCCGGAATTGGAAACGGCTCGACGGGCAGGTATTGGAACTATCGTGGAGTGTTCTACTGTAGGAGTGGGTAGAAGAGTAGATATACTGAAAAAAGTGTCTGAGGCGGCAGGTTTTCCGTTAGTTTTGCCCACAGGAGTATATCGTGAGCCCTGGATCCCCGGTTGGGTGCATCAAGCTGATGAGGAGGCGCTTGTGGAATGGCTGAGTGCTGAACTCAATGAGGATATAGAGGGAAATGATATCAGGGCCGGCTGGATCAAGCTCAGTGCCGGGGATAATGGACTTACAGAATGTGAGAGGAAAGTTTTGCGAGCTGCTGCAAGGAGCGCTCGAGATTGTGGGGCCGTTATCGGGAGTCATACCGTCCGTGGTAGGGTAGTTAGGGATCAGCTAGATATAATCGAAAAAAGTGGTTATACACCTGATCGGTTTATATGGATCCATGCTCATTGTGAGCCTGATTTTGCGTTGCATATTGAGATGGCTAAACGAGGTGCATGGATTGAATATGATGCTATCGGCAGTGACTCAGATGAGCTGTTTATTGAGCTAATATTTAAGATGTTGGATGCGGGATTTGAGCATCAACTGTTGTTGAGTCAGGACTGTCCAGGTTATGATGCATCGCAACCTGGTGGGGGAACACTCAGGCCATATACGTATATTGTGGAAACATTTCTGCCCCGGCTCCGCGACGCAGGCGGGGATGAAGATACGATTCATACTATAGTACGTGAAAATCCATTCAAAGCGTTTGCTAGACCAGTTGCTTAACATATGATAATGTAGCTCCGGACATATCTGGTGGGGCAGATAATCTCAGATATGAGTTTTTGCTGGGGGGAGAGTAGTCGCAAATATAATCACGATTAATGTCCGGTAATGGCTGTCAGGGTGTTGAGCCCTCTGGCTTTTTACCTCTGTGATGGGGATTATAGCTCAAAGGGTGAATCGTTTTTATTCTCCCTTCCCCGGACAATTTTTGCAATTATTTCATTAATAAGTATTTATGGGATGGCAACAATGTTGCTTACTATACAAGACTGACATCTTTAGGTAGCTGCGGTTTAACGAGAAGAGTTTTTTCTCTTCGGTAAGTTACCTTTCCTATTTGAGAGGGGAGAGGGCGAACGTATTTTGCCTGAGTTACAATGACCTCTGCTTTGGATTCTCCCCGGACAGAGGAGAAATAGGCGGCTACTTGAGCTGCTTTCTGCACTTCTTCCTCTTCATTTTCTTTGCTTTTTACTTTCAAAATTACGTGAGAGCCGGGTAGATCTCTTACATGAAGCCAGTAATCCTGGGGGGAAGCGACTTTGGTGACCAGAAAATGGTTACTCTTTGCATTTTTCCCTACCCATATTTCGCTACCCTGGGAGGTTTTGAATCTCAGGGCCGGGGAGGTAGAAGGGGGGATTTTATCCTTTTCTTTTTCCTGGGGAAGCTCTTGTTCAAAAATTTTCTTTACTTTTCTCTCTTTTTCTTCCAATTCTTTTAGTCTTTCTCTTAATTTCAGGTTTCTTTCCCGACTTTTGCGATAAAGTCGAAAATAATTTTGCATGTTCTGGTTTACAGAAAGTCGGGAATTGAGAGAGATAAAAATATTTTGAGGAGGGGAAGAAAAAATGTTTTTAACTACTATCCCTTCCTCGGTTTTACTCATTACTTCTAAGCTGGGGAGAATTTTCAGAAGCTCCCCTTTTATCTTTAACTCTTCCAGTTCTTCCTCGTTTTTTATCAAGTTTTTGATTTTCTCTCTCTCCTTTTCTAAGAAATCCAGTTCTTCTTTCCATCTTTTTTCTTTTATTTTTTGCCGGGTTAGTTCTTCGTGCTTTTCCCACCAGGAGAAATGGAAATACTCTACTGCCTGATTAAAAGAAGGAAACTCTTTCCAGGAAAGAGAAGAATAAGAGGTGGATGAGTTCCAGAATATCCCTTGAGGCTCTCCGGAGGAAGAAAAAAATACTCTTATTTGATAAGTACTCTCTCGAAGGGGGGAAATGATTTCTCTCATCACCCCTTGCAGGCTTTTGCCTTCCTCTACCTTTTCTACTATTACCTGGCTCAAAAAGGGGCCAATGCCATCTATTTGTTGAATGAGCTGATATTGTAGCTCTTCAGGAGGGTAGAGAAGAGATAAATCTTTTTCTTGTCCTTCCATAAAAAGAAAGGGGTCGACTTTGCTCTTTTGGGGAGGGAGAGAATATTTCTCTCCGGGAAGAAGAGTCCGGAAACGGCTCTGGTCTTTGCTGACTCGACGATAAACTCCCAGGATATGCAGGAGTTCACTCTGGTCAGTCAAAATAGCATTGGTGTTTCTTCCCGTTAATTCTACAAATAAATAAACATTCCCCTCTTCGGGGAGGTAGGGGTTTTTAATTTCTATTTTTACCACCCTGTCCCAACCTACCTGAGTAAAAGAAATGATTTTGCCTCCCACCAAGTATTTATTCAAAAGCTGTTGCCAGTTATTAGGTTTTTCTTTTTCTACTTCTCGGCGAGAAGTGGTAAAAATAGAATTGATCTGGGGATGGAGAGAAATAACCAGAAATCTCTCCCCTCGAGGGGAATAAGTCTCCAACCAGGTTTCCCGCCGAGGGGTGGTGAAAACCTTCTGGATTCGTACTCCTTCAATTTCCCTTCCTATTTCTTCTATTAAGAAATGCAGTGCCAGACCTTCTAAAATCTTCATCGCTTCACTGAAAAGGGGGAAGGCATAGTTTACCTGTAGTTTTCCCTCTCTATTTGAGATCCAGGAGTTCCCCTCCATTTGAGAATAAGGGAGCCCAAAGGGGGGAGAGTGAGATTTAAAGAGAATGGTTGTCCATGCCTAGAAATACTTTCTGTCCATACCCCTCCCCAGTTTCCCAGATTGCTTCCTCCATAAATTTCTGAATCGGTGTTTAAGATTTCCTGGTAAAATCCTTCCCGGGGAACTCCTATCTGGTAGTTAAAGCGAGGAACGGGGGTAAAGTTACAAACGAAAACTAAAAAATCTCCCGGGTCTTCACTTTTGCGGATGAAAGAGATTACGGAGTTATCGGCATCGTTACAATCAATCCATTCAAATCCCTGCCAGGAATAGTCCAATTCAAAGAGAGATTTCTCTATAGTGTAGAGATGGTTTAAGTCTTTCGCTAATTTTTGAAGCTGGCGGTGAGTTTCGTAGCCTAATAAAAACCAGTCTAATTCCTCATCATGATTCCATTCTCGCCACTGTCCGAATTCGGTGCCCATGAAAAGGAGTTTTTTCCCCGGATAGCCAAGCATGGTAGCGAGACTCAGGCGCACATTGGCGAACTTCTGCCACCAGTCTCCAGGCATTTTATCGATGAGATTCCTCTTTCCGTGTACTACTTCATCGTGAGAAATGGGTAAAATAAAATTCTCCGAGAAAGCATAAAGGAGGGGGAAGGTAAGATTCTGGTGATGGTATTTTCGATGAATGGGGTCTTTACTGATATAGGTGAGAAAGTCGTTCATCCACCCCATATTCCATTTGAAAAGAAAACCTAATCCCCCCAGATATGGTGGTAGCGTTACTCCAGGCCAGGCGGTGGATTCCTCAGCGATGGTGGCGATTCCGGGAAAATAGTAGTAAACATTTTCATGTAAGTAATGGAGAAAATCAATAGCTTCTAAGTTTTCTTTCCCTCCATAAGGGTTGGGCATCCACTCTCCTTCCTTTCTACCATAGTCGAGATAGAGCATGGAAGCTACTGCATCGACTCGCAGGGCATCGATGTGGTATTCCCGGAGCCAATAGAAGGCATTAGAGACTAAAAAAGTTCTTACTTCGTTTCTTCCATAATTGAAAATATAACTTCCCCAATGAGGGTGTTCTCCTCGTCGGGGGTCTAAGTGTTCGTACAGTGCAGTGCCATCAAACCTTCCCAGGCCATGGGCATCTTTGGGAAAATGGGCAATTACCCAGTCTAAAATTACTCCTATTCCCTCTCGATGACAGTAATCCACAAAGTATTGGAAATCCTGAGGGGTGCCAAAGCGGCTGGTGGGAGCAAAATATCCAGTTACCTGATAACCCCAGGAGGCATCAAAAGGGTGTTCGGCAATGGGAAGGAGTTCAATATGGGTGAACCCCATTTCTTTGACATAAGCCACCAGTTGGTGAGCTAAGTCTCTATAGTTTAAGAAGGAATTGCCTTCCCCTCTTTTCCAGGAGCCTAAGTGGACTTCGTAAATGCTCCAGGGAGAAGCAAGAAGATCCCGGGATTTTCTGCTTTCCATCCATTCCTCATCTTGCCAGGGGAAAGGAGAAAGATGGTATACAATAGAAGCAGTAGCGGGACGCAATTCGGAGAAAAAAGCATAAGGGTCAGATTTGAGGAGGAGGCTTCCCTCTTTGGTTTTGATTTCAAATTTATATTTCGCTCCTTCTTCTACTTGAGGGATGAATATCTCCCACACTCCTGAACTTCCTAATACTCTCATTTGATGAACTCGCCCATCCCAGTGATTGAAGTCTCCCACTACACTTACCCGGCGAGCATTAGGAGCCCAGACGCTGAAATAAACTCCTTTTATGCCTCCCACCTCCAGCAGGTGAGCACCTAATCGTTCATAGGCAAAGTGATAAGTGCCTTCGTTGAAAAGATGAAGGTCAAATTCAGAAAAGAAAGGAAGGAAAGAGTAAGCATCAGCGGTGACTCTTGTTCCTCCCTCTTCTTCTATTTCTAAAAGGTAGGCGAAAAAATCTTTTCCGGGGAGAGCCAGCTCAAAAAATCCTCTTTCTTCTACTTTATTCATGAGCCAGCTATTCTGGCTATTATATCGATCTATTACTTTTACTTTTCGGGCTGCCGGAATAAAAACTCTCACACAAACTCCCCTTTCCCCCTCCAGGGGGTGCATCCCCAGTATGGAGAAAGGATCAGGGCAATCAGCGTTGATTATGGATTCCATTTTTTCTTTGCTGATGGTAACGGGTGAGTTACTCACACTTTTACCTCCTTTTGGGAAATGGCACGCCAGTATTCATGGTTTATTTCTTGCAGTATTTCTGGATGAACTTGATAAGGGGTAATAATTTTTTTGGGGGGGAGGGAAAGAGCAAGGTGGGGAAAGGGATAATTTCGTAGTTTTTCGTTGTAGGCGAACACCATTAGTTTTTCCAGGTTCACTGTATCCACGACATTATAAGCCAGAAGTGTTTCCAGGGCCTCCAGGCATCCCTCCCGGTATTTTTGCCATAGCAATACCGCGGTATAACCATTTACTCCTCGTAGCTCTCCTCTATCGATACCTATGGCTTTCTCGCAAGCTTTTAGTCCTCCTCGAAAACCTAAGCTGCGGAGAATGAAGCGAAGATCTAAATGCAGGTGGGGAAATTTCATTCCTAAATGTTGTTCCAGAAAGGGGATATCAAAACATTTGCCATTAAAAGTCACAATTACTTTGTATTTCATAATTTCTTCCTTAAACTCCGGTAGATTAATTCCCTGGATGAAAGTTTTTATCCTTTTCCCATCGAAAATGGTTATGGCGGTGACATAGTCTTGAGGGGGGTTCAAGCCCGTAGTTTCAATATCTAGAAATACAGTATCATTTTGAAACTGAGGAAACAGCCTCCAGTGGTCGCGACTGTCTAGGTGGTCTTTAAAAAAGCGGGGGTCTCCTTCTTCTAACTTTTGCAAAGAGCGATAGAGGAAAGAACGCGTGGAGCGGGGATAAGGAATAACTTTTTCTAAATTAGGGTAGTCTAAAGCTTCTTGCCAGTTAGTAATCCCCTCTTGCCAGATTCTCCTTTCTATTTTTTCTCCGATACCGGGAACATGACAAAAAGTTTGTAAAAGCATTTTTCTCCCTCAATTCTTTTTAATAAATGGAAAGGATTCCTGAGGCTTTATTTCCTGGACAGGAATCTCAAAGATTATGTCTTCTTCTAATTCCTGAAAACGAGGATGGCGAAAAGCACATAACACTCCTCTTTTACCTAACAAGCGACGGATTTCAGGATGTAAAAATTCTACATCTTCTTCAGAAAGTATGGCAGTAGAGGAAAGTCCTCCTCCACTCCATCCTGGCCAAAAACTTATTAAGCTCTCTAATATTTCCCCCCGGTCAGAAAGAACAAAGAGCTCTATCTCTCCGCTACTTTCAAAAAGGTTAGAAATTTTTACCGGGTAATAGAAATTCCGGGAGAGAAAAGCATACCCTACCGGCTCAACTTTCTCTCTGTTTTTTTGAAAATTTACCACATCCAGTACAAAGTAATTTATCCCTCTTTGTAGGTAATCATCAACTAAATTCTGGAGTTTTTCTTCCTGAGGAAGGGGGGGAAGGTTATTCTGCAGCAGAAAATTTGTAACCCATTCCAGAAATTCTTCACTATCATCCGCTTTTACTACTGTAATTTCATGTGCTCCCTGGCTGGTCTGATATTCCACGGTTACCTTTTCTCCCTTTTCTCCTCCCCTATAGGATATTAAGTATTGCAAGTTGTGTTTTTCACAGATATGAGAAAGCCTTTCCCATATCTCATTATCTATTTCTATTATGGTGGGGAGGGAGGGGAAGGGAATGAGGCGCAAAATAGGAGTGTTTTGAGAGGTGACAAGGTCAGTAGAAAGAATGAGAATTTCCTCAAAACCATCATGGGCGACGATGGCTTTTTGAGCTATTTCTGCAACTTTCGCGCCTGTTAGTGGAACTATAGCTCCCATGTCAGCGCATGCGGGAGGAGCCCAAATCATGAGAAAGGAGATAAATATCATCACCCAAGTAAATTTCATTTTTTACTCCTTTCTATTCCATTACCTACTATATTGTAAGATAATTTGGCATATTTTCCAATAGCGGGGTTACCTGGGTTAAAAATCACCGTCGTCCCTTCTCTTTGCACCTTTTAAACCAATTTTGCATTAGTATTCCCGGTCGAATTTCCTTTTTCCCTACTTACCATCTCAAGCGGGACTTAGAAACCTTTACTTTTTATCCTTTTCCTATCTGGCCTGGAAATTTTTCCGTGAGGGGTGAGTGGCGGCTGTTTTTCAAAAGTACAATTCAGGGGGGATAATTTTCTGCCCCCGGAAATCCGAGGAGCTAAAATTTCCAAATTTTTCAGGCCCCGTCCACTGCAGCGATGATAATAGTTAGAGGGCTGGGGTAGAGGAGATTGTAAAGCTCCCGGGGATCAGGAATTGTTACAGGACTTTAAAATTTTACCGTTAATGCCGGGAAAGTTACTGCCAGCTTTTGGCTACCTTTCCAGATCTTCGATTTCTCTACTGCCGCTTGGGAAGATTTATCTCTTAATTCTAGCAAGAATGATTTTATTTTTACCTGTTTTTTGGTCCGGGAGACTCTTGTTGTGTTATATTCATTGTGGAAAATATATTCATATCAGTTAGGGAGGAATGACCGATGAAGAAAAAATTAATGGTGATGGGAGTAATTTGGATCTTCTTGGTCCTTTTGACCGGATGCACAAGTGGAGACTGGAGTTCCTTAGATACAGAGATAGTTGAACATGAAAAAAGATGCCTTGCTTTAGAGAAAGAGTCTATCGTTGCTATCTGGGAGGGGGAGGATATCGTGGTTACTGCTATTTTTTCTACTCCCGTTCCTTGTTATCTGATAAAATCTGTTTCTGCTCGGCAGCGAGAAAATGAAATTGAAGTTGATATAAAAGTAGAGCGAGAAGAAGGAGTTTGCATAGAGTGTATAGGTTGTCAGAAAATAACTTGCCGGGTGAAGGCTCCTCTCTTTTATCCTGATATTAACTTAGAGTTGCAACTGGAGATTGATGGTCAAAAGGTAGTGGTTCAATCTCTCCCCATTTGAGCGGAAAGGCAGGGGGTTTTTAGAAGCGGAGAAGATACTTTTCGTAGCAAACTCTGTTTTTTTTGGCCTGGATAAGGAAGGGCTTATACTTTCTGAAGAGTATAAGCCCCTAAAGCACCATAATATACGGATACTCGGAAAAAATAGCGCAAAGGGGTGGATAAAAATTGAAAAAGCAGTTTTTGTTAATTCCTTTCTTTCTGGCTCTCATAATGATCGGTTTGGGTCTTTCGGGTATGGGAGTGATAATTCCAGAGATGGCTCAGCACTTTTCGGTTCCTTATTCGGTGGTGGGGAGAGTTTTCTTATTCCATGGTTTGGGACATTTACTCTCTATTTTTATTGCTGGAATTTTAGGAGATATGATCAATCAGGTTTCCATTTTGAGATGGGGAATTTTCCTGTCTCTGGTTGGCTTTGGGGGGATTTCCTTTTTTCCTTCTTTTTCTCTGGTGATGGCTTCTTTTCTCCTCATGGGAGTGGGGTTGGGATTTGTTGATGCCATGGTTAACCCTGTGGCTACCAGTATCTTTACTGAAAAGCCAGCCGGTACCTTAAATATCATTCACGCTTTTTTTGGACTGGGATCTTTGACTGCTCCTCGTCTTTATTCCTTTTTAGTGATAGAGGGCTATGGCTGGCGGAATCTTTACTACATACTAACTCTTTTTGCTCTGGTAACTTTGGTTATTTTTCTCTTTCCCTTTATTCCTCGCAAAAATCAGCCTTCTCAATTCGGGGAATTATGGGGAGTATTTAAGCAGCCAGTACTGTGGGTCATGGGTTTCACTACTCTTTTTTATGCTGGGGGAGTGAATACTCTAAATGGATGGTTAGTTTCTTATCTGGAAGAAGGAGGAATACCAAGAGGAGAAGGAGCCATTTTCCTATCTTATTTCTGGTTGGGATTGCTTCTCGGCAGACTTATCCTTTCTCAAGTTTCGGATAAAATCGGGCATCTCAATATCATTCGCCTTAATGCTTTAGGGGGGATAGTGTTTACCTCTCTATTTTTGTTTTTGCCTTTTCATCCTACCTGGGCTTTGATTTTGCTTTTTGGGGCTGGTTTTATGCTCTCTACTTTGATATCTACCACCATTTCTTATGCTATTGCTACTTTTCCGGAAGTAACTTCTACTGCTTCCAGCTGGGTTTTATTTAATAGTAGTTTGGGTAGTCTATTGTTTCCCTGGCTGGGAGGAGTGGTGGGGACGGCTTTTGGTTTGCGATTGACTATGGTTTTTATACCTGTATTTCTGGTTTTAATGTTTTTATTTCAGCAGTGGTTAGCTAAAATGGGTAAAGAAAACGTCCCGGTTTTTGATAATTAGAATAATAGAAACAAAGGAGCGAGATATGGACAATATTCAATACTGGGAAGAAAAACTGGATAGTTTTGATTATGAAGAGCGCTGGAATGCCTTTTCTAAGTTAGTGGAAAAAGTGAACAAAGGGGAGATAACCTTTCCTCCTCCTTCCCCTCGGGTTAACCTTCATTTTCACACCTTCTTTTCCTTTAATGCCTATGGCTATTCCCCTCTTCACGTCGTCTGGAAGGCTAAAGAAATTGGTTTAAGCATGGCTGGAAGTGTAGATTTTGATGTTCTCGATGCGGTGCCTGAGTTTCAACGGGGAGCGCTGGAGGTGGGTTTACCATTCTCTTCAGGGCTTGAAACTCGGATTTATCTTCCTGAGTTTCCCGATAAAGAATTCAGTTCCCCCCATGAACCGGGGGTGGCCTATTATATGGGTAACGGTTTTACTCGCCTTCCCGACAAAGGCAGTGAGATAGATCAAATTCTCCTACATCTGAAAAAAGTCGCTCAGGCCAGAAATCAAAAGGTAATAGAAAAAGTTAATGCTTACTTAGATAAAGTGCGCATTGACTACCAACAAGATGTTTTACCTCTTACTCCCTCGGGTAATCCCACTGAGAGGCATATAGTTCTTGCTTATGCCCTGAAAAGTGAAGTTGTTATTCCTTCTGCGCAAGAGAGAGCAGGGTTCTGGGGGGAAAAATTGGGCCTGGGAAAAGAAGAAGTTAAAAAGCTCCTCGAGGATAAAGCCACTTTTTATGATTTTATTCGCAGCAAACTGATTAAATTCGGGGGAGTGGGTTATGTAAAGCCCGATAGCGGGGATTTCCCCTCTCGAGCAGAAGTTAATAAACTGATTGGGGGGTTAGGAGCCATACCTTCCTTTTCCTGGTTGGATGGAACTAATAGCGGAGAAAGAGATCCAGAAATGCTCCTGGAATTTTGTCTGGCTAATGGCATAGAGACTTTGTTTCTCATTCCCGACCGGGCCTGGAATATCTCTTGTGAAGAAGAAAGAAAGATAAAGGTGGCCAAACTCTATGAAATAGTAGAAGAAACACAAAAAAGAGATATGCCTGTTTTTGTGGGAACAGAGCTTAACCGCTACGGACAGAAGTTGGTTGATGACTTTGACTCTCCCTATCTCAGGCCTCTGGCTCCTTATTTTCTGGAGAGTGCCTGGACTCTATGGGGACATGTGGTTATGGAAATGAGCTCCCAGCGAGGTTACACGAGCGGTTGGGCCAGGGAAAATTTCTCCAGCCGGCGAGGGAGAAACCAGTTTTTCGCCTCTTTGGGGAAAAATACTCCCTGCCAGAAAGAAGCAATAAGAGAGACAGGTAAGAAGTCTACTTCTCAATTGCTTCGACAATTTGGACAATAGCGCTAATTGCAGCATTTTCGGGAAGTGGTGATATGGAGAGAGCTAAAAATTAGGAAAAGGGGGAAATATTTTTATCCTGGAAGAAGGCCGCCTTTTCTCGCTGGTATGGGGAACTGGAAAAAATGCGCTGTGGAGGAGTAGAGAAAAGAAGCAGAAAAGATAAAGAAAAAAGTGGCGA
>Ga0116168_1002393_pt1 | contig 11915 bp, 6 predicted proteins | sample AD_UKC129_MetaG_FD_89795 | JGI IMG/M metagenome (GOLD analysis project Ga0116168, IMG submission 89795) | Active sludge microbial communities of municipal wastewater-treating anaerobic digesters from Canada - AD_UKC129_MetaG | ecosystem: Engineered > Bioreactor > Anaerobic > Digestate | place...
AAACGGGGGCTTGTCCCACGGGCCCCGATCCATGGAATTCGTGACATCGCGTACACTCGCGGACAATCAACTCCCTTCCCCGGGCGATTACTGCAGACTGCTCATTATCGATCTTCCGCTGCTCGGGCAGTCGTGCCTCCGCCGAAAGGGCCGCAATGATGGCCGCTTGCTCCTCCTCAGGGAGCTTTGCGAATCGTTCCTCGACATAGCGGACCATCGCGCCCGCCGCGAAACGCGTATTCCCGTAGTATTTCTCCGTCACAATCTGCTTGGGATCAAGGAACCCCTTAAGCCATTCCCGGGAGGCAAAACCAAATAGGTCCGGGGCCGAAGGGGCATCCCCGAGTAACGGTTTCCCCTCCGTGGTCGAGAAGTTGTGGCAACTGACACATTGCTGCTCGAACACGCGCGGACCTTCTGTCTTGGGGTCCTGTCGCAACAGGGCCAACGCCCCCGCCGGGGGTACACCTCCCCGCAGAGCAATCAATTCCACAGTTCGCGCGGCCTCTTCATCAGCGGCTGTCTTCGCTGCTTGGTAGCCCTCGTCATGCTTATCATGGGCGTAGGAGGTATAAGTGAAATACCCCAAGCCACCGATTAGCGCTACTGTGAGCAGCATATTCCAGTAGTGGCCGAATGAGCACCTCCCGAGGATGGGCATTGCAAGTACCAATACAGCAATGATCCCGGGAATCACAAAAATCGGGAGAATCTTTAGTTCACCAGGAAATACGTTGGAGAAACCATACAAGCCACGAAACGACCACTCGGGTCGGGCTGCTCCATAGAAGTGAGCCGGATCGAGATCGGCAGGTGCCCCCAGGGCCGCCCCAAAACTCGTCTGGGGAGATTTCCAGGCAGAGACCTCGCCGATGCCAGGAAGACCACGATGGAAAACAAACAAGAGGACAACGACGAGGGCCAATAAACAAACCAATCCTTGCACAACGACGGGAAACCGGGGGTCCGGCCGAGCGTTCTTATAAGCCTCAGGCGATGTTTCCACCGCACGACTCGCCCTTCGAGCCAGTGCGGCGTGCGCCAAAGCAAATAGCCACATACCAAATCCGAGTACTCCGACATGGAGGGCAAAAAACCGTGTTAGCGTATGATGACCGAATTCTGGTCCTCCTGCGGCTAACCGATAAAGGCTCGCCCCGACCTTGGGGAGCAGCATAAGAAAGCTGACCCGTGTTTGCGTGGCGGCATATCCCTCTTGATCCCAACGGAGAAGATCGCCCGTCAGACAGGATCCTAGAGCGAACGCAAAGAGGACCAATCCCGTCCAGAATACCCACTCTCGCGGGGCCCGATAGAATCCCGAGAAGATGCGCAGGGCCAACGAAATCGCCAGAAAGCCTACCAAGACCTGGGCACCCCAAAAGTGAATCCCCCGCAGCAACCAGCCCAACGTGATGTGATGCTGTATAAAATACACGCTTTCCCAAGCGGATTGCGATGAGGGACTGTAGTAAACCCACAAAAAGAAGCCCGTCAACGACTGCTGCACGAGGAGGAAGAAGATAACCGAAAGACTTATTGGCCACCAGCAACGTCCCCTGGGATCGCAGCCCCCTCCGCAACTTGCCCGCCAAATTCCTCGCCAGCCTATTCGATCGTCTAACCAATCGCCAAACGTCATATCGGTACCCTTGGATTCCAAGTGCTGATGCCGTCGAGAAACTCGCCTTATGACGTGATCATCTCCGCTTAGGGCCCACCCCATAATCTCCCCTCGCCCCGTTCGACGGGAGAGGGGTCGGGGGTAAGGCTGGCTCGAATCTCCGCCGGTTTTCTCGATCAACTTCGATGATCGCTTGCCCTCACCCCAACCCTCTCCCAGAGGGAGAGGGGGACTTTTTGGGATAGACTCTTATTCCTCTTTCAGCTCTTGTCTACATTGATCCCGATTTGCTGACCAAGATATCCAGGTCAAAAGCATCACGCTACGGGTTTCTTATCCGCAGTGCCCAATTGGAAGTTCTGAAATTCCACCCACACTTCGCCATCACGGACTTCCACCCGAAGTGTGTCCATGTCTCGTGGGCTGGGCGATACTGCATCAAGCCGCTTGCCCGACAAATCAAAATGTGCCAAATGGCATGGACACACAAATTGCCCTTCTTGGCCACCGCTTTGTGCTGGCCGATATTCGATGGCACATCCCGCATGGGGGCACACCACGTGTAAGGCATGGACATCACCGTTCGGGAGAAGGCGGAGGAAGACGGCCCCAACCGGCTCGCGCGAAAACGTCCACGCATTACGTTTTTCCGCAATCACGGGGAACTTCCGGGGCGTTCCATCTTTCGGGAGATTGTCCAGCGTTGTCAAGCGGAGCAAAACCCCTTTTTGTGCCTTCCCGCCAAGGGGTGAAAGAAACGCAGCAATCCCGGCAACAAAAGAGGGACCTAGTGCGAATAGCCCCAACACCCACGCCACAAGGCTTCCCAGGATGCCGCGCCGCGGTACATGCGATCCTCCCTCTCCACCCTGTTGCAGGTCGGAAGCCTTCTGAGCTGCACAACATGCTGGTTGAGCGTCACCTGTCGGGCGTTCAGGCTGAGCCATACAATGACCTCCGCTCCACTTCTCCAAACGCAAGCCTATTATCCCGATTGTTCAGATACGATCTTTGCCGGGGAATGGTTTGCAGACAGAAATAATGTCCTCAGCGAACGAGCATATCATCTTTGCTCTTGGTGCCTCTGTTTGCGATAGCACTGCGATGGCGATCGCGCGGGCAACCCTATTCTTGCATCGCCCGCCGTACCGCGTCAAGAACACGGGCTTTCACGCTATCGAGTGATCCGGTCAGACTGGCACCGGCTGCGGACTTGTGGCCACCACCGCCAAACTCACCCGCGAGACGGCAACAATCCAGATGGCACCGGCTCCGAAGGCTCACTTTGAACTGGCCGGGCGTATGCTCAATAAACATGATGGCCACCTGAGTCCCCGCGACGCTGAGTGTCGTGTTAATGATGTCTTCCGTGTCAGACGGTAGGGCACCCGTTTCTGAAAAATCGCTGGACCGTATATATGAGTAAATGATTTTCCCATCCAAATCTGTTTCCACCCGCGACATGGCCCGCCCCATAAGGCGAAACCGCCCGATCCGCTCATTCTCATAAAGCTGACGGTACAGTGCATCAGGGCGAACCCCTGCCCGTGCTAAGTCGGCTGCCAATTGAAACGTCTCAGCGCACACAGAATTAAAGCGGAACCACCCGGTGTCTGTCGCCAAGGCCGCAAAAAGAAGCATCGCCAGTCTTGGGGTCAAGGCGACTCCCCATTGAGCCGCCAATTCGGCAATGATGCGGCCGGTGGCCTCCGCTTCGGTATTCTTGAATAACTCGGCCCCTAAATCGTCACCGCTAACATGATGATCAATGACAATTTTCTTGCGTGGAAATTGCCGAATCACCGGTCCTATATCGCCCAACTGAGCCCAGGCCGTTGTATCCAGGATCACGAGAATCTCGGCCTGCTCGAGGCAACGACTCGCCTCGGGTTGGTCAACCCTCATTAATTGCTTCTCGGTATCCAAAAACTGCAGGGGTGGCGGAATCGTGAAGGCATTGATACAAGCAACCTGGCAGCCGCGATTTCGCAAGATTTCGGCCAAGGCCAATTGACTTCCAATGGCGTCGCAATCCGGTCGAATGTGCGTGGTCAGAACGAATGATCGGTGACTTTCCAAGTAATTAATGAGCCGGCTCCAATCGATCGAATGGGGCGCGGCAGCCATTTTCGGACGATCTTCACAACCCACGCGACGAACCTCCTCTGGAAACGTGTTACGGTTTACCCCGATGCCGTTTCTTCTCACCCCTGGTGCCCTACTTGCGCTGCCGCGCTGCTCCCCTTCCCTTTTTAGGACACTCCACCCTACTGGATCATATCGCAGCGCCGTACGATCTCTCGTGTCTTCTCCACATCGTCCGACATCTGCGCGATCAATTCCTCGGCCGAGGCAAACCGCTTGATATCACGCAAACGCTGAAGAAAATCAACTTGGACTTCCCGACCGTAAAGATTACCTGTGAAATCGACAATATAAACTTCCAGCTTCATCTGTGATTCATCAAACGTCGGGTTTCCCCCGAGACTGATGGCCGCAGGATAGATTTGATTCCCTAGGGGCACGGCACCTGCGTAGATACCTGGCTGGGGCAACAGCGTTCGCACTTTTTCCAAATTGGCGGTGGGAAAACCAAGTGTCCTTCCTCGGCCCGCGCCCCGCACCACCTCTCCACAGGTTCGAAATGGTCGCGACATCAATTGGGCGGCTTCCACAACATCGCCGCACATCAGACACTCGCGAATCCGAGAACTGGAAACCGGTGCCCCTTGCCAAACAACGGGCGGCACAACGGTGCACCCGATGCCTTCCTTTTCACAAAGCTGTCGCAGCATCTCGGTGTCACCCGTTCGGTCGCGACCGAACCGGAAATCTTCTCCCTCGACAATCACCCGCGCCCCTAGTTGATCCCGCAGGACCTCATAAAAGAAGGCCTCCGGGGACAATTCCAGCAGGCGACGATCTGTGGGATACGCTAGGACGATGTCAACCCCGGCCTGCGAAAGTAAGGATAACTTGCGTTCTAACCAATTGATCGGACCAGGCTCAACCCCACGCAGAATTACGGCGGGATGGGGATCAAAGGTCATGACCACAGCCGGCAACTTCATGTCATCGGCCGCCTTTCGCAAGACCTCCAGCAGACGAAGGTGTCCCCGATGGACACCATCGAAATTCCCGATCGTGACGACCGAGCCTTCGAGACCTCTGATTTCTTCGAGGCGTCTGAATATTTTCACAATAGCCTACCGTTGCCAGCGCTACTCGAGATTATCAACGATTCACTTCGTTTACGAAAACCGAAACACATCATTATAAAGATTGGCCAAGGAATGCGGGGAGGGCATCTCGCCGCATGGTTTTCTTCACAGTCCATTGTGCGTGCCAGACGCAAGGGTCGATTCAACGCAAAATGTGGCCTGCCCTTTCGCCCATCAAACGACCTCGGGGCTCAAGAGAACAATCAAAACAGCAAATACCCGGATTACCCAAACCCTCCCGTCATGCGATTGCCTCATGCAACAATCTGAAGTCTTTCGAGAAGACCCTGGCAGGGGCCATGCCCTCGCGTCCGTCTGACGATTATCAGGGGCTCGCTTGGTGCGATCGGTTTCAAGTCCTACTATCCGAAGATAACGCTTGCAAGGCTCCTACTTTGCCAGCAACTGCTGTGGAAAAGTTTGCGGCCGCCATATTTCTCATATTCGAAACGTTGACCATAATAGCCGTCATTGGCTTGTGCGTGAGAATTCGAAAGGGCACGGTGAGATTGAAGAAACTTCCACTACGCTTGTGCGCGGTCAACTGCAAAGGGTGATGCTCCACCCCTTACAAGGAGCCTCCAACATGCGAAGGTCGTTTGTTAAAACCTGTTTCCCCATTGTGCCAGGATTCCTCGCGCTGTGGCTTGTCGTGCAATGGACATCCTTGTCCATTGAGGCCCGTGGGCATGAACAACCTAATCCCTCCGACTCGAAGTTCATTGGACTCGATGTGCAAACAATAACCAATTTCGGTGGTCGCGTGGCAGGGACAGTCCGAAGCCAAGAAATAAGTGGAGAATCGTTTGTTTTTCTCGGTTCGGAGGTGATGCTCGTCCTCCCGGCAGAGCGGCTCCTGACACCAGAACAAGGGAGCATTTCGTTTACTGTCATCCCAACTTGGCCAGGAAATGATCAGCGTGCTCACACGTTCGTACACATGGCCATCGGTCCCTGTCATGTGACGATTTTCAAGACCGACACGAATACGCTCCGCTTTACCTACCGTGGTCGCGAGGAGGTCCACGCAGCCTGTGACCTGGACATTACAGATTGGCAACCCAATGAGCCGCACGAGATTTCAGCCGGCTGGTGTAAAGGTTACGGAGATCTGCTGTGGATCGTCCTGCGCGTCGATGGGCGGGAAGCCTTGACGCACCGGGCTGTTCCTCTCGTGACGTTACCCGAGGAGCTTTTCATCGGGCGGCGTGGCCCCAGTGCGCAACCGGCCGAGGCCTGGATAGGCAAGCTACAAATTCGCCCTGTTGCCCCAGTGTTGCCGTTTGCCGCCGGCCCGAAACCGCCAGTTATGGCAGAGGTCGATTGTTCCGTGACACAACCTTTTAGACGTGTTCACGATTTTACGACCATTTGGAATAGCCAAGAGAACCCGGTACCATTCGGGGTTGGCTCTCCAGAGTTTCGTCTATTCCAGCAAGGTGGCTTCCGCATGGCCCGTTTGGTGGCCTTTTCTGAGGGCTGGCTGTGGGGCACGCGAGTGACCCGCGATGAGACAGGCCGCTTGGTCACTGACTTTAGCGACTTTGACCGCTTGCTCAGCGTGATCACTGCTGCGGGGGCCGAACCATACATCCGGTTGGCGTATCACACCCCGTCGGCCTTGGTGTCCCCGAGCACCTTGGCCGAACACCGTCGCTACGCTTTGCCCGAGAACTTGGAGCTTTGGGATGAATTGATGGAACGTATTGTCCGACATGTGCTTTTCGAGCAAAAGCTGCCCGTCCGTTATTGGGTAACGGCGTTGAACGAGGGTGATCTTCCGGTCGCCCGCGGGCAGGCCGAGCCGGAGACCATCTACCAACTCTACGAGCGGACTTCGCGGATTGTGAAACGGCTCGATCCGCAGGCCAAGGTGGGCGGACCGGCCCTCGCTCGCTCGATCGATCTCGAAGGCCGACCCATGCCGATGTTCGTGGATTTCCTTCGCTATTGTCGTGATCGAGACGTGCCCCTCGACTTTGTTTGCTTCCACGGCTATGGTTTTGCCCATCCTCGCCAATATGAGGGCCTGGTCGCCGGTGTCCGCAGTGCCGTGCAAACTGTGTGGCCGGAGAAGGCACCCTCCGTCGAACTTTTCCTTGATGAATGGAACCTCTGGTCCCGAACTGGCGAACAAGACAACGAATATGGGGCGGCCTACCTGGCGGCAGCGCTCCACTATCAGCGGCGATCAGGCCTCACGAAGTCCAGCATCGTCAGTTTCAATCACTTTCTGCGGACGCAGGCAGAAGAGGCGACACTCTTTGAAAAGGTGGGGCCTTTTGCGCGAACTGCCGACAGCCCCGTGTGCTTTCAGCCGGGAACCTATACGTGCGCGGGGCGCTCTTTGCCCGGCGTGCGACTCCATCCCCCTAACGGCCAGGATCGCTACACCTTCTGCCGCGTGGAGGTACAGGTACCATCTGAAGGCAATCCCCGATTGGAGGCCGCTGTGGGCGTGGTTGAGTTGCCCACGCTAAGTGACGGCTGCGGGTTTCAGGTGGTGGCCCTTTCAGGCGACAAGTTGACGCATCTGATGGAGACATTTCAGCGCCCCGGTCCCTGGAAGGAAATCCGTGTGCCACTCGGCCCGTTCGCCGGACAGCGGATTAACCTCGAGTTTCGCACCGATCCCGGGCCCAAGGGCCAATCAACAGCCGATTGGGCGGTCTGGGCAGACCCCCGCATCGTCGTGGAGAGCGATCATGGGGAGAAGGTCATTTGGCGACTGATGGATCACCTTGAGACGACCGTATCCGGTGCCCGCCGGGCAGGCCGTCCGTTCGTGTACAACGACCAGACCATCGCCCTTTATAGTGGTCTGCCTCTGATTAAGGGTCAAGTTGTCACCACGCCCTATTTCGTTTGGGCAATGCATCACCGACTTGCCCACGGAGAGCTCCGTGTCAACCTGCCCGGTCGTAATGGTATCCTGGACGATGATACGGGCGGATTGACGGCCACGGCTGATGAAAACCGCATTGTGCTACTCCTCTGGCATTTTGACGTGATGCAAGACTCACCTCGGAGTTGGCAAATCCGCCTGAAAAAAATGCCGCCCGCCATGTCGCAGGCAAAACAATTCCGCTGCACGGAGTACCGTATCGACCGTGAACACAATAATCCCTACACCCGTTACGTACGACGCGGTGAGGATTCCCAAGGCGGGGCCTATAATCTCGAGACGGCGTCGCTGGAAGTCACATCCAAAAGCCTGGTTCGGACGGATGCCGGCACGGCATCGCTGGAGGTTGTCCTTCCCAACATGGCCGTCTCGTTAATCGAGATATGCCCCGAATAAAGTGCGATCAGAATGATGAGACACACAGCGTTTTCCGTACTATGGAGACATTTCGGTGCATTTCTTTGATAGGTAAAGCTTGAGGGTTCAAACATTTCGAGACACAGGGACGCATCTATGAAACGAATCATTGTTATCGTGGGAATGATGTTCAGTCTGCTCAGTCTGATGCAAGCCGATGGACAGCAAAGGCCACGAGAGATGCCGCGGGAAGATGTGGTCGATGTTCCGGCCATCAGCGAAGGGCTATGCGTGAGCAATCTCTTTCAAACCAACATGGTGCTCCAGCGCGATAAGCCCATCAATATCTGGGGATGGGCAAATCCGGGGGAAAAGGTGACGGTCTCGTTTGCGGGCCAAGAGGTCACCACACAGGCGAGGGAAGATCGATCGTGGCAGGTCACATTGAATCCTATCCCCGCTAATTCGACACCGCAAACGATGACGATCCGCGGTGCCGATCGCACCATCACGCTGGAAAACATCTTGGTGGGCGATGTCTGGCTTTTGGGTGGCCAAAGCAATATGGAATTCCCTATCGCCAGTGTGGATGACGGCGAACTGGAGATCGTCTCGGCCAATTCTCCTCAGATTCGCCTGTTGACCGTACCTCAGGGAAAAGGCTTTGATTCGGTTCGGAGCTTTGAACGCCTCTACGAGTGGAGTTCGTGGTCGAACCGACACTTCCGCAAAGGCGACTGGGATGTCTGTTCGCCGGAGACTGTGCGAGAGTTTTCGGCCATCGGTTACGTTTTTGGCCGCCGCCTACACATGGCCACAGGCGTGCCCATCGGCCTTATCGACACATCCATTGGAGGAACCACCGTGGAGACGTGGACACCTTTGGAAGTGTTGGAACAAATTGAGGGTCGCGAAACACGGGAGATGCTGGAGGACTGGAACGCACGAATTGCCGCCTACGATCCCCAAGCCGATTTGCAAGCCCGCATCGCTGCCTATGAGGCCTCCATTAAGGCCCGGAAGGAACGCGGAGAGCCGATCCCTCCGAACAGCGCCCCACCGAGCGACTTACGACCTGGCCCCGCGGCCGATCGCAACCGTCCCGGCTATTGTTATGCAAGCGTGATCCGCCCCCTTGAAGGCTTTTCCATCAAGGGCGTCCTCTTTCATCAGGGATTCAACAATTGTTTCAACGGGTCCGCCGGAGCGCGGATGTATTACCAGGTCTTCGGCAGGATGATCACGGCCTGGCGTGCTGCCTTTCGCGACCCACAGTTGGCCTTTTGCATTATCGCGCTCCCCACGGCGGGCGAGCCGCAAACTGCAGAAAATTTCGTTCAGGCGATGTACGACGTTGGGCCCTACATCCGCGAGGCACAGTACCGGACCTTCCGCAACTTCTACGATGCCGGAGATAAAGCCATTGGCTACGTCAGCACCTACGACCTCCGCAAAAGTTGGTACCATCCTCAGATCAAGATTCCCGTGGGAGAACGGGCTGCAAAATGGGCATTGGTGACTCAATACGGGATTCTTTCGGGGCGAGACGCCGAGCAGTATTGGCTACCGCCTTCCATCACCCGGGTGGAAGCCGTTGACGGCACGCTTCGGCTTTATTTCAGCACGGAAGTCCGCACAAAGGATGATGCCGACGGGAAGCTTTTGGGTTTCGCTATAGCGGGAGAAGATCGCCGGTTTTTCCCCGCCGATGTCAGGTACTACACCGAAAAGTCTGACGACGGTCAGAACCAGCCGCGAGAACAGCGCCACATCCTCGTACTGAGCAGCCCATTTGTTCCTCAGCCGGTCCATTACCGATATGCTTGGGCGCGCAATCCGATGGGCAACATCGTGAATCCCCGGGGCGTCCCCCTTGCCACGCAGCGGAGCGACAACTGGATTTTGGAGGAGACCCCTGAAAAGATCCCCGTTCCCCAAGGCATGTCGCCGGAGACCGCCCAACGTTATATTGGAAACCGGCTTCGTGAACTTTTAAAACAGGCGGACCTGGAGCGACGGTATCTGGAGGCAAAACGGACACTTCAGGAACTAGCCCCGCTGGTGGAACGGGGAAAAACGAACTGATTAGAGTGAACCTCAATTGTTTTCGTGCGCCGGAGTCTCGTTACTGGTTCGGTAACAGGGAAATTGTCTTTCCTAGGCTTTCGACGTGTAGCTTGCCATTGTACGGGAAGCCGAACCGGACACCCTAAGCTTAAACACCGGAAGCATCCACACGCGTTTGTGATGCCGAAAACCCGAAGGAAGTTGGATGGACAAATTCCCTCAATCCCTCACCCAGAGAAAGAAACAGATCATGAAGTATTACGTTATACATGTCGGAGTCATCGCGCTGTTGCTTTCTTGCGTAGCACCCCATGACATTGCAACGATCTTGGCCGAAGAACGAGCCGGACGGACCTTTTTCGTGGACTCGGAGGGCGGACACGACGACGCCGACGGCCAATCTCCAGAACGGGCCTGGAAATCCCTTGAGCGCGTTAACGCTGCCGATTTGAAACCCGGCGACACAGTCCGGTTCAAGTGCGGCGGGGTGTGGCGGGGATCGCTCATCCCGGTAAGCGGCGACGAGCAGGCCCCTGTAACCTACACCTCTTACGGCGAGGGGCCAAAGCCCCTGCTTCTTGGGTCACGGCCCCGCAATCGGCCAGAAGACTGGGTCCACGTCGGCCCCAAACTTTGGGCCACCCTGCCTGTGGAATACCGCTTGGGACGTGAACGACTCGATTTGCGGAATAGCACCTGGAGGCACCATCAAGAGGCAGGGGCCCAGGTAGAGTTGACGCATGAGGGCGACGCCGACAACCGGGTCGTTCGCGTCACCTGCATCGCCTCGGGCTCGGCAGCAAACCACATTCAACTATGGGGGCCAGCAGTGGCGGTCCAAAAGGGTGAACATCTCGTTTTTACCTTTCGCGCCAGAAGCAGCAAACCGTTTATGCTACCCCCGGTGAATCTTCTTAAAGCCGGCTTCCCATATTCCCGCTATGCCCAATCAACATTACCAAAGGAGACAGTCGGGCCGGAGTGGGCAACGTACCAAATTCCGCTCCGGGCAAGCGAGTCTGCCGAGGACGGGGGCTTGCATATTAATCTCGGTGGGATCATCCCCGCGGGTGCCATCTTTGAGTTCCAGGCTCAGACCCTCCACGAAGCTACGCCCAGTGTGCCTGACCCTTTGGACACAGACGTGGGAAACATCATTTTCGACAATGGTGCCATTTGTGGTTGGAAAAAATGGTCGCTTGACTCGCTCGAGAAACCCTACGACTTTTTTTACGACGGGACTTCGCAACGGGTCTTCCTCTTTAGCGAGGTCGTTCCCACTGCGACGCATCGCAGCATCGAATTGGCCCTGACGCGGCACGTGGTCAACCAAAGCGGTAAGCACCACGTGATTTACGACGGCTTGGCTGTCATGTACGGTGCAGCACACGGCTTTGGGGGCGGCGGAACGCATCACATCATCATCCGCAATTGCGATCTGGCGTACATTGGGGGCGGACACCAGTACACACGCCCCGATGGGAAGCCCGTCCGTTATGGCAATGCCATCGAGTTTTGGGGGGCCGCCCACGACAACTTGGTCGAGGGTTGCCGAATCTGGGAAGTTTACGACGCCGCACTGACCAATCAAGGACGTGGGACAGATTCACATCAAGTCAATATAACCTACCGCAACAACTTCATCCGCAATGCTGAGTACTCATTCGAGTATTGGAACAACCCTGAAGAGGCCGTCACGGAAAACATCCGCTTCATCAACAACACATGTGTCGATGCCGGC
>Ga0116168_1002399_pt1 | contig 11891 bp, 9 predicted proteins | sample AD_UKC129_MetaG_FD_89795 | JGI IMG/M metagenome (GOLD analysis project Ga0116168, IMG submission 89795) | Active sludge microbial communities of municipal wastewater-treating anaerobic digesters from Canada - AD_UKC129_MetaG | ecosystem: Engineered > Bioreactor > Anaerobic > Digestate | place...
AAATCTGTTTACAGATAAAATAGTCCCATTTATTCCTTTAGGAAGATGATCTTTATTGATAATCTGTTTTATCCCACAGCAAAGACCATCCTCGTTCATAATAAAAGACATACATATCATATCCTTATGCATTATATATGCTGTGTGATGTGTTCCATTAGTTGACATAATACCGACCTCATAATTTTTCTAAAAAAAGATATACTTTTAAAAAAGTTGCTTTGCACTATTTGATATAATCATCATCAAACTTAATCAGTCTATCAGTTAATGCTTTTTGCATCTCTTCCAGACCTTTCTTAGATAAAGTACCTATTTTATTATCTCCTCTATAGATTGCAGCATAACTTCCCTGGTTGTCTGAATGTTTTTGTATGTCACTAAAAATCTGTATAACCATTTTCTGACCGATAGGGCTTTTAGGTCTCATATGAAATTCTTTGAAATCTACTATATCGGCGGTCTTTAAGGTCTCATCCATCAGGAATGGTTTAGATGATACATGGTTACTTTGATATATTCCGGGTTCTACCACATGAGACATAAATACCATTTTAGTTTCGTACTGGCCATCCATGATATATCCGATATAATAAGGATTCCCACTCTTTTTGAATCTTCTTTCTTTAGGGTCTACCGAGACCACATAGAACTGCCTGAATTCTTCATTTTCTGGCAGTTCTGAAAAAGGAGCGTATCTGTTTAGCTGTTTTTCTTCCTTTTTATTAAGGAATACTGTTCCAAGAAGGTCTGCCATCTTAGCATTAAGTTCACTTGGCGATAATGTAGTATGTTCTGTACTGATATACTCAGAAAACGATGGTATTTCTCCTATATTATTAAGACTTCTTACAGCACCGGATATCTTCCTCTTATCAGGAACTTCCATATCCTGCAGTGTTTTTAATTTATTAATGGTTTCCGACTTTTTTACTATCTTTGCAGCATAATCAGTTATATATGCAACTATATCTGCTTTACAGGGTGATCCGGTTTCTTCCTGTCCAATTTTATCGAACAGGCCTGTTTCTGCCAATTTAATAAGCGTCTTATCAGATAACCTGGGGTTATTGGTAATGATTTCGTCTATAGTATATCCACTGCAGATATTTATATTAGACATTCCTTTTATAGTTTTATAACCAAAATATATTTTATTTCCCACAGCTCTGAATTTATTTGTGCTTTCTTCTAAGGACGGTGGACAAAGCGACAATCCAAATTTAGACAATTCAGATCTTAACGGTACAATCTCATCTAATTTCTGCATATGATCGAATGTTACTGAAAAGAATGTCTCAGGATAATATTTCTTATAATAGGCTGTAAAAAATGAAACCAGAGCATAACATGTGGCATGAGATTTATTAAAAGCATATCTCGCAAAATCTGTCATTTTGTCAAACAGATCATTGGCATCCCGTTCTGAAATACCGGATCTGTCTCGGCATCCGTCTATAAAGTTTTCTCTTTCTTCTGCAAGTTTTGTCTCTTTCTTCTTCGACATATACTTTCGTACATTATCAGCATGTCCCATAGTAAAACCTGCAACATCTGTACATATCTGCATTACCTGTTCCTGATATATGATACACCCATATGTAGGATCAAGAATTCTTTTAAGACTGTCATTATCTATATTAATAGAATGTTCGGGAGCTTCTTTACATCTGCCGTCTCTATACTGCTTAGTCTGTATAATTTCAGGTAAGAATTGCATAGGTCCGGGCCTGTATGCAGAAACGAGAAGAATTATATCTTCAAAAGAATCTGGTCTGAAATCCTTTAACATTTGTTTCATACCATTAGATTCAAACTGAAATATTCCCTGTGTTAAAGCCGTACTAAAAATATCTCTTAATACTTCTTTATTGTTTAAGAGTTCCTGCCTCTTACTATAATCGGTAATGATATAATCTTTTGTCTTAATTTCCAGCTCTGTTAAAATATCAAGATTTTCAAGACCAAGAAAATCCATCTTTAAAAGACCTTTATTTTCAGCCTGTGCCATAGTACACTGGGTTTCATAATTCTCATTATCCTTATTCCATTTAAGAGGAAGTATATCCGGAAGTTTATCTCCTGATATGATAGTTCCGGCAGCATGTTGTCCATAGCCCATGAATGTACCATTAAGGATTTTAGTTGTATTATAAATAAGAAGTTCTTTACTGCTTAAAGTACTGGAAATCTCATCAGGAAGATCTTCTGTATTATCATCAATAGCTTTAGACAGCCGGTCTCCCATATTAAGCCAAGGTTTTATTATCTCTTTCTCAAATGCTGTTATTTCGGCTTTAGAATGTTGCTCCTTAAACTCAGGATTCTCCATATAATATGCACAGATTTCACGTTTCGCATAAAATCTTCCTGCAAGTCTGAGGTTGCCCTTGATCTTACTGTAAGACTTAGTAACTATCTTACATGTACCCCCTGTCCTTCCATATTTATAAGCACAGTATTCGATACACTTGGTTCTTATATCTGTTCTGAAATCTGCATCAATATCAGGCATAGACACACGTTCAGGATTAAGGAATCTTTCAAACAAAAGATTATATTGAATAGGATCTATATCTGTTATGCTAAGAAGATAACAGGAAAGAGAACCTGCAGCACTGCCTCGACCGGGACCTTTGTTACAAGAGTGTACAGAATAGACCTGATTCTTTATATCAGATGTTAACTTAGAACAGGTAATGTGGTCTTTTACAATATCAGGCAAATCTGTATATGCTTCTGTAGCAATCTTTATAAGTTCACCGGGATATACGTGATTTTCTATAGCTGTAGTAATGGTGTTTTCAAACACTTCAAGGGCACTAACTGCTTTTTTTAATTCATTTAGATCATTAGGAGCATAAGGAATAACTTCTTTTGGCAGTTTTCCTACATTCTCTGCATAATCAAGATAATCCTGTACTATAAGATGATATCCTGAATATCCCATAGATTTAATGACTTCCTGTTCGTGGGCAAGTCTCTCATTATATACAGCACTAGGGAAACCATTTGGGAATTTAGTCTTTATGCCCTTTTCTATGAGTTCACTGAATAATTCATCTTCATTATCACAGAACTTGGGATAATGAGCTTCACTGTCTTTTTCATACAGATAGTCTGTTTCACACGAAGATAATGAATTTTCAATATTCTTTATTGCAATATCTACTTCATTTTCTGTAATGTCGGGAAGTTTAAGGAGTGTTTCTTTTAATTCATCATCATCCTTTATGTATATCTCTTGTTCCCAATCCTGATAATCTTCATAGGTGTTAAAACGATTAAATTTTATGACCTGTCTTCTTAAAAAGTCATTCCCTGTTAAATGCTCTTTGGTTTTCCCTATATGGATATCATTAGCTGCAATCAGTTTATCTGTGCAATCCATAAGTCTTGCAAAGTTAATAATTCCCGGATAAACTTCCTGTTCTTTATCTATACCGTGGTTTTGGATCTCAAGATATACGTCATCTCTTCCAAATATATCACAGAGTTCGAGGTACATGTCTCTTGCCATATCATTTTTATCTTCAAGAGATACAGGATCTTTAAAATCCTCTTCTATTGTGTCCAGTTTATCTCTGTTTCTTTTCAGCGTCAGATATTTCTTGTGGTTTTCCTTATAAACAATCTTCTGCTCCAATGGTAAAGCAGCTCTGTCTTTGTCTTTAATTCCCTGAAATTCAGTTTCAAGTTTTTCTATAGACTTAATATCTTCATCTGTATATCTGGACAATCTCTGAATGTACTTCTCCTTCAGTCTGTTCTTCTCATTTTCGTTATCGTAATAAATGTCCCCAAAAGGACCTGCAATACAAGCTGTAGTGCAGAACAGGTTTCCTTTTTTTACATGCTGCTTTAAGCTCTGCATAGTGATTATGGGCTGATCTTTGGCATTATGATTAACATTAGCATCGGTTATGATGTTTGACAGTTCCCTATAACCTTCTTTATTTTTAGCTATAATAATAAAATGGTATTTTTCTTCAGTAAGATAACCTTCAACGCCCGGGATTACCTTTACAGACATATCTGCACATAAATCCTTTAAGTCTTCAAAGGAAGTAAATTCTCCGTGTTCTGTAACGGCTACTTTTTTAGCCCCCAACGACTCAAATTCATGCAACATCTCTTCCAGATTATTTGCGGTATCATATTGTGATTCAAAATGTGTATGGCTACTTCCGTACATATAGTACTTCCTTTCAAATTGCATAATCTGCTAAAAATGTTACTCTGTCGTTCTCATTTGATGTTGTGATGAGCTTATCAAGTTCCTGTCTGTCCCCAACAAGGATGACTTTATTTTTTGCTCTTGTAACGGCGGTATATAATAATTTCGTTGAGAAAATATTAGAACATCCTGTAGGTATAGCTATTATTACAGTAGGATATTCACTGCCTTGTGACTTATGTACAGTGATGGCATAAGCATGTGTCATATCATCTATATCTTTTTCTTTTATGGCTATTTCAGATTGTTCACTATTATCCAATCCTACTATTATTGATTGTTCCTCAAATCTCAAAATAACACCGGTATCTCCATTAACATATTTTTTGGCTTTTCTGTTTTTAGTAAGCATTACTCTGTCGCCTATACTGTATTTAACATAATCGCAGGGGAACAAGTTATTATGCACCGCTTCGTTAACATATTCAGCTTCATACCTATATGGAGTAAGGATCATATCATTATCATTATGTCTTAAAGATACAAGAGTATTTTCTACCTCATCTCTTGTAGCATCAACAAACTGAAAATTATCAGTAAATTTAAGATCTGTTTTTTTATTTTTAATTTTTCTGGCATTTTCCAGGATCGTATCACCATTTCTGTGATTGATGTCAAGTGTTGCTGTAACAACTCCCATATGGATAAAATCATAAAGAAGATTCCCGGCTCCTATAGCGGATAACTGGTCTATATCTCCAACAAGTATCATCTTCCTTGGATTTATATACCTGAGGAAATCACAGAACGCAAATATAGATTCCATAGAAAATTCATCTATGATACAAAGATCTATATCTTCCTGTTCTTCTTTTCTTATCTTGTGTCCAAATGTAAGAGAATCTACAGTTCTGGCTTCGCCATACCCGTCTACCGACTCAGTGAGTCTTCTTGAAGCTTTTCCTGTAGGAGCCAGAAGTCTTACTGATCTATTGGGGTAATTAGATTTATATTCTTCCAATAATGTCTTTATAGTAGTCGTTTTCCCTGTACCGGGTCCGCCTGTGATGATACTAATATCAGCAGTCATTGAAAGACGTATGGCATCATTCTGCTCAACAGCCAGTTCATCACTGTCTTCATATACAAAATCTGAAGTTGTGCAACCTTCTCTGTCAAGCAGGGCACTTACTCTGTCATAAATATACTTTTCTGCCTGATATGTTTTTAAAAAAGCAACTCTTTCATCCTTATAATAAAAGACATCTCTAAAATAATGCAGGTATGCAGACAGTCTTTCGACAGAAGTATAATTGAAGAATTTTCTTATCCTTACATAGAGATCATGCATATATAGATATGAATTTCCCTGGGATTCATTTTGGTTTAATATGTCCGATATAGCTGCAAATACTTCATTAAGATGCATCCTGAATGTAGGTACTTTGATACGAGACCTTGTGAAGTCATTAATACCTACTCTATAACGAAAATAATAGAATGGCAGATTAAAATCCGTTACTAAAATATATGGATTTTCAGCATACACATTCATACAATTATCCTGATATTCAGTTAAAAAATTCTTAACAGCAGTATCTAAAGTCTTATCTTTAGTATGAGGGTTTCGTCTTAAGACTTTAACAGCTTCTAAGAACTTTGCTTGTTCTAAAGATGGCATACATTAACTCCCTGTCTTAATACTGTATTATTCATAATCGTTACGATCAAAATTAAGACGGGCTTGTAAGCACCTGTTGTATGCATTTAAAGCCTCAAGACGTTTCTGATTAAGCTCATACTCCTTAGTATGCTTTTTCAACTTATTCGATTCTTTCATCTTGTCTTCTTTTTCTATAGAGGCTTTAATATCATCTTCTTTAATATTCAATTCCTCAGGTAGCACAGTCATACATGTAGTAGAACCATTAGTGTCAATTCCCAAAAGAAATATAGCAATCTTTTCTTTTTTACATTCCTGAATCAATTTATTTATCATAAGCTTTAATGTTGATGTCATAAATAATCCTTTCACAAACTATGTTTAAATTCCCATCTATATTGATAATTAGATTCTTTTTCAAGAAAGTTTATTTGTATGAAAAAGACTTTTTGTACTCGACAAACGATACAAAATTTTACTAACTATCGTTCGTAAGAACATCAAAAAAGTTCATTTGTATAGAAAATGCTATATGTACCCGACAAACGATATCAATGTTTATGTATTATCGTTTGTATCTAGCAAAGTCCACAAAGTCTATCCCTTAAAAACAGCAAAAAAATAAGAGTAGCATAAGCTACTCTTTACTCAAGACTTTAAACTGTATCATCCTTGTCCGTATTCTGTTCCCGATATTCTACAATGTCATCTATGAGTGATCTCCCTGTATCAGCTTGGTATGCATCATTTAAAGCTCCAAGGACATAAGATGTAAGCGACGTATATTTCGCATTTATTGTAATGATATTCTCTTCTTTTTTTTGAGCAAGAAATGTGTTGATAACCTGTTTCGTCCCAAGTGAGAAGAGGAAACTTACTCTGTCATAATCCGTTTTGTTTAACATATTAACATCCTTTCAAACGATTTAATGTATTCCTAAAGATGATGTTCACTATTATATATTTAATATAGATTTTTTGCAAATTCCATATATATAAAATACAGACAGGGTATCCTGTCTGTATCATATTGAATATATATCTAGTTATTACTTATATTTTTTTCTCCTGATAAGACCAACGATTGTCAGAACTACAAGAATTATAACAATTATTATTCCTTTTACCGGAGATTTTTTAGTCTTATCAGCACTCGGGAGTACATTCTTATTGGAATTATGTTTAGTACTTTTCGATATTGTATTTCCAAGAGCAATATGATGGCTATTACAATACTCTTGTAATATAGCGTCTATTGTAGAAGAACCTTTTGGGGGCGTATGTTTCTTTAAATAAGTATCAAACCCCGCTTTATCTTTCTGACTTAATTTATAATAATGTTTATACACAGCTCCTGTTAAAGTATATTTATGTGATGTATCAGTACCATATTCATAGTACACAAGGTCTGCATCTTTAAGTGTTGTATTCAAATATTCCTGAAGTTTGGTTTCATCAGAAAAAAAAGATGGGATTAAAATGCCATTTTTATCTGTAGGAATTCCTCTTACCGTTGGATTTACCGTAGATGCTGCTGTATTGTCCTGTTCTGTAGTATCAGCTAAAAGAGACTCTCCCATGGTCACATAATTAGATGGGATAATTGTATTTTTATTTTGTTCTACCCAATCTTTTGATCCATATATGGCATAGATAGTATATACCTTACCTTTTTCGATATTGACTTTCGACTGATAACAAAATGCTTCAACACTATCATCAGGAAGCTGGCTTCCTACTTCTATTGAAAAGTCCCAATTAGCGGCAGGGATCCTAAAATTGTCTTTAGCTACATGAGTAGGATTGTCTTTCTGTGTTCCTGCTTCCTTCCCATGAGTAGCCCAATACAGAAGTTCATCTCGCATTGTGAAGGAACTTAAGGGTTGCCCATCTGCTGTAAAATCAAGACCAATACCATAATCATTTGCCCCTCTCCAATCAGGCTGAACAAAAAGGTTTACAGATACATAAGCATCTTTATCATATGTAGATTCCATAGCTGAAGTGAGCGTTCTTACATCCGGGGCATCTCCCTCTACAGAGTTTTCAGCATTAACTGTCGTAATACTCGTTACACATATACAAAATACTGTTAAACTGAAAATCAACATTTTTTTCCATAAATTCATAAATTTCTCCTTTAAATTAAAGTTTTAGCTTGCCTGATGATATTAACATCTGGGTCTTTTTGATTTTCTTTAATCTTCAAATATAAAGATATAGTCTCTTTCTGTTCCTCTCTTGATAAACAAAAAAATACGAAGTCTACAGGCGAAAAACAAAATATGTCATAAAAATCGTATAATTTAAAACTTTTAATAATGATTTTCATCTCAGCGGGGTGTGTTGATGCGAAATATAAGTATTCATTAGGAGACTTCACATCTTTAAAAAGTATATTCAGGACAGATCTTCCTGCCTTTTCCTCAAAAGGAATTGAATGAAAACGCTCAAATAATGTCTTTTTGGAATCTTCTCTTAGAGTATTAAAAAACATTTCATTAAAAGCTTCATCATGGTTAAATCTAAATAATGTCGGGCAAAGTTGCATCTTTACCCATTCTTGCTTATGCTCTGAAAATATAGAGGGTGGGTTAATCTGAATATAATACTTATATAAATTATGTTTTTTCAGAAATCCATTGCAAAACACTCGTAAGATTTCTTCTTCTGACAGCCTTAGAACATTCTTAACCGCAAAGGAAAGAATATCTAAGGCATCTTGAGAAGAAAGATTAACACAACCAATATTTTCAGAGGTAAGATATTTAAGTATCGTTATCTTGTCCATATATTAATCCTCAAACACACCGTCGATATCAGTGGCTTCATCGGTAGTGAATCTTACAGCACCCTTGATCTTAGCCTTATCAGACGTATTAAAATGTCTTGCCAAAATATCTCCGCTTACAATAGCTTTATCTGTCAGAGTTACAGTGGGAGCTTTAATTTGACCCTTAACAGCCCCATCAACAATAACGGATACATTGCCTGTAAGATTTGCAATGACCTTGCCATCGCCCTTGACTTTAATATTATCGCCATTGATGGTTCTAATATGATTCGACTTTACGGCTATCACAATATCTTTTGCCGTAAGGTTATCGCAGGTTATATCCCCTTCAATAAGTACATTACCGGTCATAGTAAGCTCTTTAGCGTTGAGCATAAAGCCCTTGGGGATGGTAAGCACGGGCAGGTTATCATTATCGGTTAACTCCATTGTTTTCACACTTTCTTCTTTATCTTTAGAATCTGATTTCGCTTCCGGTTTAATCGGTTCTGCTTTAGCCAAAGTATCAAGCTTATCTTTTGTACTTTCTTTAGCTTTAAGTTCTACAGCTTTTGATACATCAAACTTTTCTACTTTATTGGCTTTTGCCTCTCCGGATAAAACCTCTTCTACATTGTCGCTTTCTACCTCATAGGTATACTCTTTAGTATCGTCGTTCTCCACAGGTGTATCTTTGAAAAATCCCATATTATCGCTCCTTCTGTAACATAGTATCGTTAATATTTTCCATTATCTGCTCTCCGTGTTCTAATGACATAGGTGCGCAGATAACACAATAATCAGACAGATATGCAGCAAGGGATTTTACATTATTTTCAGTCCCACTGATACTGCCCGTAACAAAGTACATATGATGTAGTTTATATAGCTGTTCAAGATGGATCTTATCACTAAAGCCCGCAAATTCATCAATAAACGTCAATGCACTTTCCAAGTCATCAAACAGAAAATAGACATTTTCTGTAATGACCTTTGTCTGTTTTTCTTGTGTCTTGGCATCTCTTAGAACTTTTGAATCTTTAAGGCATTTGTCAATATCAATATCCGACAGTCCTATAGCCTTTAACAGTGAAACCACACTGGATAATGCCTTATGTTCTGATGCGGGCTGGGGAATTTTAGGAGTATTCTCCTCAATACGTGTCATATGTGGTTTATCATCCGTTTTAAAGATTTTTTTATGAACTAAATTGATTTCCGGCTCATTATCTGTGACATAGAGAACGGCTTCGTTTTCCTCGGTAAAGATATCCATAACAGTATAAAGATTTGTAGTGTCTTCAAAAAAATCTTCCGAGTCTATAACCTTATACAAAAGATCTCCTACAACAGACTGTGTTTTTAGAGTAGGTGTTGATAAATCCTGAACTGAGATATTGTAATGTTTTGCAATTTCGGTCAGGTTAAACGTAAATTTTTTGATCATAACTTGATTTCTCTTTCTAGTGTGTAGGGTTCCCCTACGATAATTTTGTCCATCCTAGTATTGTTTTTTAAGTTTGATTTATTTGCAACCTTTCATAATTTGGTTGCACTGATAACACCGATAAAGTTTATTGATGTTCTTATAATAATTAGAACATTTTTCAAAAAAGTTTGTTTACATGAAAAATGCTACTTATACTCGACAAACGATACTAATTTTTATGTACTATCGTTTGCAAGATATGTTTGTATACTCGATAAACGATACTAGGGTTTACTGACTATCGTTTATAAGAACATCAAAAAAGTTTATATGCATGAAAAAGAATTCTACTTGTAAATTTAAACATGAAAAAAGCCCTGCAACAATATTGCTGCAAGGCTTAGTTCCATTATGTTTACATAGATATGATACAACATTATTTTATAAAAACAAGACAGTTTTATTGTAGTTTCATTGACATAAGAGAGGTTTCAATATCCTCATCTTCCATGATAGGGTATTTATCATTAAGTTCTTCCATATCTCTACTGCCTGCAACTCTACTTTCGATAAACATTTTAGCATTTTCTCTTTCAGTTCTAAGAAAATCCGTTTTTTGCCCACTTTCTATGTCTATCATAGTACAAAGACATATACTGTCTCTTATCCCAAGTGAGTTTTGTGTGAATATATGGTTTATAAGAGCCATGACATTCATAAACTCCGGAACTTCTGTAGCTGTGAAACAAAACACATAAGGATTTTCTGTTTTTTCTACTGTTAGTTCAGGCACGAGTCCTGTTACCAATGCTATAGTGTCGTCTCTTAGTTCACTGACACGGATATCTTCAGGTTCTGCATTTTTATTTGCCCAATAATTGACCGGAGAAATTGCGATATCAAGTTCTATTTTGTTATTTTTTGGCATCATCATTCTCTTTCCTTCTCTTCTTTTACTTTGTCTGTTTCTTTTTGTAATTTGTTGACTGTTCTTCCTATCCTGTTTATAAATGCCTGCCTTGCTCTTTCAGGATACTTATATGTACGTCCATTAATAATTTGTGTATCAGCTAACTTTATATTGTCTATTTTATCAGGATTTTTATACAAATACAAAAGCAGACATTTATGAATTTCGGTTTGAGATGGCAAATGGCCCGGCATTGTTTTCATAATATCCTTTACAATATCCATCTCTGTATTATGCAGGATATCTGTATTTTTATCCAGAAATAAAGCTATTTTATCTGCGTTATTATCTAATTCCATTATTTCTACAGTATCTTTATCAAGTACATATCTTTTCGCCAGATCATTAACTAATAGTTTAACTGTACCTGATGTAGCATATTCAAGATCATCTTTTGAAATATCAGGATCGTATTCCAGAAGAGAGTTGAAAACTTCTGTGTCGATACCCTGTACTTTCAGTTCATTTACAAGACCCATAAGAACTTTGCTGTCTATTATGGATCCATTTACTATAGGATTAAGACTTTGTGCTATATTTAAAACTTTTTTCCACGTTATCTGTTGTCCTATACCGGTAAGATTATGAATTTCCTTGAATTCAAGTTCAGGGTTCAAGATTTTATACCATATAGCATCTTTGATATTGTCAGATGACATCCGTTTTCGACTTTCGCTTATCTTGACATTCCGGGCAGGAATATTAGCCTTTAAAGCTTTTATTTTGTCCATATATTCAAGGCATTCTTGAGATTCCAGCCAATCTTTAGCCGGTTCTACCGAATACACCTTGTCTCCAATAATCTGAAAATCATTAATACAATATTTTAGATAAGGCATTTGTTTGTCTATATCCTGTAATAACTGAATGATCTCATCT
>Ga0116168_1002402_pt1 | contig 11878 bp, 10 predicted proteins | sample AD_UKC129_MetaG_FD_89795 | JGI IMG/M metagenome (GOLD analysis project Ga0116168, IMG submission 89795) | Active sludge microbial communities of municipal wastewater-treating anaerobic digesters from Canada - AD_UKC129_MetaG | ecosystem: Engineered > Bioreactor > Anaerobic > Digestate | place...
AAGAAGCCTTAAGCGTGGAATCTATTAACCTAACTTTTAAATAGCCCCTTCTTTTTGCAACTGGACAATTTTCCCTGCTTAGCAAGCTTGTGGATAGTTTTCTCAGTATAGTTCTCGTAAAAGCTATTATAATTAATTTCCTCGCTGGGAACTCCTGCTTGCATGATTATAGAACCGCAAAACGCATTGTAACCCATTTAACTAGCATCGCGAGCCTTGCCTGGTAGCCTAACAATATGAGAAAAAGGCACAAGAGATTAAAAAGATTTGGAATGTCAACGCTGGGGGAGTGCCTCCCGGCGGGCGTGGCGACCCTGAGTTTTTAATCTCCAATACATATAGCGGAAAATCTCCGCCTGTAAAGGTGGGGTGTTTGTTTTTTCAGTGTTGCATATCGCATGCATTATCACAGAATAACTATAAATAGAGCCTCAAAATAATTGACTAAGATGGATAAATATGATATGTTTTGAGTCGTCTAAGAAAAAGACTAGGGAGGCGATAAGCATAGAAGTAAAATACCGCGTTAACCATCAGATTGGAGCGCGGGAAGTGAGATTGATTTCTCCGGAGGGAGAGCAGCTGGGAGTTGTTCCCTTGAAAAAAGCTCTGGAGATGGCTGAAGAAGCGGGCCTGGATCTGGTAGAGGTAGCTCCTGATGCCAACCCTCCTGTGTGTCGAATAATGGATTATGGGAAGTTCAGGTATGAAAAGGAGAAAAAAATTAAGCTCTCCCGTAAGAAGCAAAAAACTTCTGAGTTAAAGCAACTTAACTTAAGACCCAAGATTGACGAACATGATTACCAGGTAAAACTCAGGAACGCCCTTCGCTTTTTAGAAGATGGTGATCGGGTAAAAATAACGGTCAGGTTTCGAGGAAGAGAGATGACTTTCCAGGAAAGAGGAGAAGAACTCTTAAAAAGGATGATAGCCGACTTAGAAGAAGTGGGGAAAGTGGAACAGGATATAAAACATGAGGGGCCCCATCTTACAGTTACTTTAGCCCCTAAGAAGTGAGGAGGAATGACTATGCCTAAGATGAAAACTCATCGAGGTGCAGCAAAGCGGTTTAAAGTTACTGCTACTGGTAAAATAAAAAGAAAGCAGGCTGGGAAAAGTCATCTTTTGGCTCACAAAAGTAGAGATAGGAAAAGAAGACTTAAAAAATCTGTTATCTTGAATAAAGCGGAAGAAAAAAGGGTGCAGAAATTGCTTGCTCGTGCTTGAAGGAGTGAATAGAGTATGCCTAGAGTAAAAAGCAGTGTAGCTTCTCGAAAGAGAAGAAAGAAAACCATGAAGTCGGCCAAAGGCTATCGGGGGGCTCGTTCCCGTTCTTACCGAAGAGCTAAAGAACAAGAAATGAGGTCTCAGGCTTATGCCTATCGAGACCGAAAAACCCGTAAACGGGATTTTCGTCGTTTATGGATTGTGCGGATAAATGCTGCAGCGAGAGCAGAAGGCATAACTTATAGTGAGTTTATGGGTGCTCTCCGCAAAGCGGGAGTAAATCTGGATCGGAAAAACCTCTCTCGCCTGTCCATTGAAGACCAAGAAGCCTTCCAAAAGCTGGTGGAAATAGCTAAATCCCAGCTCTAAATTTTTGATTTTGTCCTTTCATTCTGAAAAATTGAAAACCACTAACAGTTTTCCGGTTATTTTATGGGAATGGAGGAAATGTTTTGCGAGAGTTAGAAGAATATTGGGAAAGTTTTCAGGAAGAGCTTAGAGAAGTCAATACCCTGAGTGACTGGAATTACCTGAAAGGTAAATACGTGGGGAAAAAAAGCCGGTGGGGAGAATTTTTAAGTGAGCTAAAAGAGCTGCCTGCCGAGGAGAAAAGAGTCTGGGGTAGAAAAATTAACCAGCTCAAGCGGGAAATGGAAGAGTTACTGGAGAAAAAATACCAGGAGCTTCTCTCCACTGAGGAAAAGTCAGAAATTGATATTACTCTTCCCGGAAAGAAAGGATGGTCGGGTTCCTTCCATCCTGTTCTCCTTACCCGGGATTGGATTTTGGCCATCTTTGAGAGTCTGGGATTTAGGATAGAAGAAGGACCGGAGATAGAAACCGAGTTTTACAACTTTGAAGCCCTGAATATTCCCCCTGACCATCCCGCTCGAGACGATCAAGATTCTTTTTATCTGGCTCCCGGTTATCTACTTCGCACCCACACTTCTCCTGCTCAAATCCGGGTGATGGAAAAAATGGAACCTCCTTTTAAAGTGGTAGTTCCAGGAAAATGCTATCGTCGAGATGCCTTTGATGCTACTCATAGTCCTATGTTTCACCAAATAGAGGGTCTGGTAGTGGCTGAAGATATTTCCATGGGGGATTTGAAAGGCACCTTAGAGACTTTTGTACGTCGTTTTTTCGGAGAGGAGAGAAAGACAAGGTTTCGTCCCGGGTATTTTCCTTTTACTGAGCCCAGCGCGGAAGTAGATGTTTCCTGCGGAGTATGTGGAGGCAAAGGTTGCCGCTCCTGCGGATATAGTGGATGGTTAGAAATCCTGGGGTGTGGCTTAGTTCATCCTCAGGTTTTTGTTCATGCTGGCTATGACCCTCAAAAGGTACGAGGGTTTGCCTTTGGCATGGGGGTGGAAAGAATTACCATGCTCAAATTCGGCATAAAAGATATAAGGTGGTTTTTAGAAAACGATGTGCAGTTTTTGGAGCAATTTAAGATTTTTTAGGTGAGGCCGGTATTATTATGAGAATTTCCTATGGTATTTTAAAAAGATTTTTACCTGATTTAGACCTCCCCGGCGAAGAATTGGCTACTCTTCTTACTGAACAAGGGTTGATGGTGGAGAAAATCTGGAAGGCAGAGGAGATATTTCCTTTTCCTCTTGTGGTAGCTACATTGGATAACGTAAAAAAAGGAATACTTTATTCCGAAGGAGAGGTTCATTTTCGAGGAGAGGTTTGGAATATAAAAGTAGATAACTGGGGTATGCCTGAGGAGAAAAGTAAAATAATAGTGGGAATGGAAGAGGGGATACCTCATTTTTTGCCCTGGGGAGGAGGAAGGGAAGAAATAATAGATTTTCTGATTACTGTTCCTTTTCCTGCAGAAGAAGGAGAGGAAGTCACCTCTCTTCTTTTAGGTGATGATGTAATTTTAGATATAGAAGTCACTGCTAATCGGGGAGACTGTCTTTCTTCTCTGGGTGTAGCTCGAGAGGTAGGGGCAAAATTAGATCTCAAGTGGCAAATCCCCCCGGTTACTTATGAGGAAGCCGATACTCCTGCTGATTTCAGTTTGGAAAACCAGGCACCGGATCTCTGTCCTTATTATACGGGAAAACATCTGAGGCGACTTTCTGTTCGTCCTTCCCCCTGGTGGGTGGTGAAAGAACTTTCTTTTTTGGGCTTGAGGCCGGTTAATAACGTAGTGGATTTTACTAACTTAGTAATGATGGAGATTGGCCAGCCTTTGCACGCTTTTGATGCCTCAGTTATTAAGGGGCGGAAAGTAGTGGTGAGAAGAGCGCAAGAGGGAGAAAAGCTAATTACCCTTGATGGGATAGAAAGAGAGCTATCTTCAGAGATGCTGGTAATAGCCGATGCTGAGCGTCCCATAGGTATAGCAGGAGTGATGGGGGGAAAAGAGAGCGAAATTACTCCTTTTACCTCAGAGGTATTTTTAGAAGCAGCTATTTTTGACCGGGTGGCGGTGAGAAAAACAGCTAAAGCCTTGGGGATGAGAACCGAAGCCTCTGCTCGTTTTGAGCGAGGGGTAGATCCAGAAAAAGTGACTTATGCTTCTCGTCGAGTGCTTCACCTTCTAGGAAAAGATGGAGAACCCGCCTCCGGCTGGCTTATAGCGGGTAGCCCTCCTGAAGAAGAGCGAAGAGTATCTTTTTCTCCCCAGGAGGTAGAAAAAACATTGGGTTGTTCTGTAACCAGGGAGGAAATGATAAAAATTTTGACTGGATTGGGTTTTGAGATAGACTCCTCTTCTAGAGGAGAGACCATTCAAGTTAAAGCTCCCAGCTGGCGAAGTGATGTTTATCTTCCTGTAGATATTGCCGAAGAAATAGGTCGAATACACGGTTATGATAAAATTATCCCTCGTCTCCCCCAGTTTTCTTTTGACCCTGGAAATAAAGATAAGGGTATCCTCACAGAAGAAAAATTGAGGAGACACCTGGTAGATAGAGGTTTGAAAGAAATAGTCAGTTTTCCTCTAATTAGCCCCCGGTTAGCGGAGTTATGGGGGACAAAAGAAGAACAGATAGAGATCAAAAATCCTCTTTCTCAAGAGCAATCTTATCTTCGCCCTCATCTTCTTTTATCAACTTTGGAGGTTTTGAAGATCAATGCTACCCGGGGAAGAAATAACTGGGGATTATTTGAAATAGGGAAAGTATTCCGAAAGGGGCTAAATTTTCCTTTTCAAGAAGAAAAAAGGCTGTTTATAGCTTTAACTGGTTATTTGTTGCCTCCTCTGTGGCAGAAGGGCGGAGAAGTGGATATTTTCTTACTGAAGGGCTTAATAGAAGAACTTCTGGATATAGCGGGTTTTGAACAAGAAGAAATCTGTTTCCGGGAGGACGGAGGATTTGGTTTAGAACCTTCTTCTTCTTTTCGAGTAGAAATTTCGAAACAAGAAGCAGGAAGAGGAGGGATTTTATCCTCTTCCTTTATTCGAGAATGGGGTTTTGGGGCTGAAATATATGTAGCGGAGCTTAATCTGGATTTATTAATTACTGAAGAAAAGAAAACTTTCCAGTTAAAAGAAGTGGTTACTTTTCCCTCTGTGGTTCGAGATATTTCTCTTCTGGTAGATGAGGCTACTAGATGGGGGGAAATAGAAGAAATAGTGAAAAGTACCATCTCTCGGGAAAAAATGGAGGTAGAAGCGGTAGAAATTTTTGACCTTTACCAGGGAGGAAATGTTCCTCAGGGTAAGAAGAATTTTTCCTTCCGGATTACTTTTCGCTCCCCGGAGAGGACTTTGAATGATGAGGAAGTAGATAAATGGGTGCAAAAAATTAAAGCGGACCTCAAAGAAAAAGAAGGTCTGCTTTTGCGGGAGGAACTGGTAAGTTTTTGACCATAGATTGGTATTCCATTGTAGGCCTGATAATATTAGGTATCAATATCATAAGGAGCGCTTTGCGGGGGTTTAGTAAAGAATCCCTGGGGTTAATAGGTTTTCTGGGTGGTCTGGTAGCAGGTTTACAGTATTATCCTGTGATAGGTGGTTTTTTCGCTCATTTGTTGGGCAAGTATTATATCTGGCTTTCCCCGGTGGGTTTTCTACTTCTTTTTTTGCCTTTAGTTATAATTTCCTCCTGGGTAGGGGTACGGTTCCGGAAAGTATTTGAAAATTTGGATATAGTGTGGGTGGATTCGATTTTGGGTTCCGTAACAGGAATAGCAAAGGGAGTCTTATGGTTTTCCCTTCTCACTCTTTTTCTTCTCAATCTCTCCTACTTTTCGGTGGTGAATCAACACATTTATCGTTCCTCTCTTTATTTTCGATTGATTCAGCCTCTTTTTATTTACTTATATGAGTGGGTGCGAGAGATTCCTCACCTTCAATTTTTACAAGGAATATTACAAAAAGGGATAGGATGGGTATAAATCTCTCTCCTTTAGTTCTGGAAACTTTTGATTTTGATAAGATTGTAGAACGCTTAGTATCTCTCTGTTCTTCTTCCCCTGCTCAAGAACTAGCCCGCTCTATCACTCCTTTTCCTGTGGAAGAGGTTTATCTCAGAACTCAAGAAGCCCGAGAAGCTCTGGATATGGTCCAGTTTGACGGAGCTTTGAGTTTTCGAGGATTATCTGACCTTGGCCCTCTTTTTTCCCGAATAGAAGTGGTGGGTTCTTCCCTGAGCTTAGAGAATTTAATAGAGATTTTAAATTTTTTCCGATTGAGTTTGGAAATTCAAGAAGAAGCAAAAGAGCGAAAGATAAAAGAGAAGTACCCTTCTCTTTCTCCCTACTTTGATAGAATAAAGAATTTTCGCCCTCTGGTAAAGAAAATGGAGAAAGTTATTTCTAAGGAGGGCTATATTTTGGATACGGCAAGCGAGAGGCTCTGGGCGCTTAGAAAGAGGATTAAATTTCTCCAGGATAGAATTGGAAGAGAGTTAGAAGATATGCTCAATAGTTCTCGCTTAGCTCCTCTTCTCCAGGACAGGACCTATACCCAGAGAAGAGGACGGTATGTCATTCCTTTGAAAATTCAATATCGCAATGCTATAGATGGTCTGGTAATCGATTATTCTTCCAGTGGCTCAACTGTTTTTATTGAACCAGCTAAGATTTTGGAATGGGATAACGAATTGGAATTGAATCGGTTGCAAGAAGAAGAGGAGATTGCTCGCTTACTGCGGGAGCTAACTTCCGAGCTTCGCCCTTTTTTGGGAGAAATAGGAGAGAGTTATGAGACTTTAGTCTATCTGGATCTATTGCAAGCTAAGGCTAATTTAGGTAAATCGTGGAGGGGAAATGTGCCTCAATGGGGAGAAAATCTGGTAATTCGTGGTGGTCACCATCCTCTGTTGGGAGAAAAAGCGGTTCCCTTTGACCTGGAGCTATCTCCTGATAAATGTATTTTGGTGATAAGTGGACCTAATGCCGGAGGCAAAACTGTCCTTTTAAAAAGTGTAGCTTTAATAGTTTTTCTGACTTTTTGTGGTATTCCTCCGCCCCTGGAGAAAGGCTCATCTCTCCCTCTTTACCGTTATCTTTTTGTAGATATTGGTGACCATCAAGACTTGGAAAACGAACTGAGCACTTTTACTTATCGTCTGAATGGCTTGAAGAAAGCGTTACAGGAGGCTGAAAGCCCGGCTCTGTTTTTAATTGATGAGTTAGGAGGTGGTACAGACCCGGAGGAAGGTTCTGCCTTAGCTATAGCTATTCTTCAATATCTCCAAAAAAGGGGAATCACTACCTTAGTTACCACTCATCTTCCAGCGGTGAAACAATATGCTTTTCAAGAAGAAGGAGCAGTTCCAGCATCTTTAGCTTTTGACCCCCAGACTCTGGAACCTACTTATCAGTTAGTGGTGGGGGAGATTGGGCCCAGTTATGGAATCCATATTGCCGAGAGAGTGGGTATTCCTCCGGAGATCATTCAAACTGCCATTGCCATTGTAGATAAAAAAGAGTGGGAATTTAATCAGCTTCTTCTTGTCCTATCCCAGCGTCGGAAAGATTTGGACAGGTTGGTGGAAGAATATGAAAGTAAAATGGAGGAGTTACAGGAGAAAGAAGAAACATTGAAGCAGAAAGAGGAGGAACTGGAGAGGAAAAAGAGGAGGATAGAAAAGGAGATAAAAGAAGAGTTTACTGGCTATCTTCGCCGCACTCGAGGGGAAATATCTCAACTGGTAGGAAAGCTGAGAAAAGAGGAAAGATTGAATCAGGAGGAGTATCAAAAGTTAAAGAAGCGCCTGAGAGAAGAAGAAAAGCGATGGGAAGAATTAGCTAGAGATGTAGAAGCTCCCTCTCTGCAGGAAAATTGGCAGGAAGGAGAAATAGCTGTAGTTGATTTTCTCCGGCAGGAGGGGGAAATTATTTCCCTGGATTTCAAAAAGAAAGAAGCGGTGGTAGAAATAGAAGGAAGAAAGGTTAAAACCTCTTTTTCTCATCTTAAGAGAGCAGAAAGCGAACTTGAAAAGAACAAATTATCTTCTTCTGTGGTGAGTTATTCTTCTCCTGTGCCTCGGGTTGGGAACCAGATAGAAATAATAGCTCTTAGCCGAGAAGAAGCTCAGGAAAAGCTAGAGAAATATTTTGATCAGGTAATCCTCACTGGCTTCCGAACTGTTTATGTTATTCATGGAAAGGGAGAGGGTATTCTTCGGGAGGCCACTCATCAGTTTTTGCGCGACCATCCTTACGTGGAAAGCTTCCGCCTGGGATCTCCCGAAGAGGGAGGAGCGGGAATTACTGTAGTCACCCTTAAATCTTAGCTTCCTGGTTACTCGCTACACCACTCCCGGGGTTCTGTTCCCGCTTTGAAAGGAAGGGTAACCGCACTGCAGTTGGAAGACGCCAGTTTTCCACTTCTCATACAAACTTTTACCTCTCTTATTCCCGGAGGAGGGGTAAAATCGTGAACGGGAATATCTTGGTGAGCTTCCTTCATAACCTGGGAAAACAAAGGAGCAGCTATTACTCCTCCAGTTTTTCGCGGACCTAAAGGAGTGCGGTCATCGTTACCTAAATATATTCCGCAGACTAAATCAGGGGTGAAGCCCACAAACCAGGCATCAATGAAATCTTCGGTCGTCCCGGTTTTACCTCCTGCGGGACGATCTATTCGGGCTGCTTTTGCTGTTCCTCGCTCTATTACTCCCTGCAATAGGCGGGCCATAATATAAGCAGTATCTTCTGATAGAGCTCGACGTAAGGTTCTCTGGCTTTCATAGAGAGTTTCTCCAGAAAAATTCTCTATACGTAAGATGGCAATGGGTTCAGGGACCAGGCCTCTATTAGCAAAAGCGCAATAAGCATTGGTTAACTCCAAGAGGTTTACTTCTGAGGTTCCTAAGGCCAGGGACAAATCTCGGCGAAGATCACTCTTAATTCCCATTTTACGAGCATAATTTATTACTTTATCTACTCCAGTTTCCTGCAGGAGTTTTATCCCGATTATGTTTACTGATTTTTCTAAAGCTTCTCTTAAAGTAATGGGGCCGTTAAAAGTCTTTTCATAGTTTTGGGGTTTCCAGCCATTAGGAAAAACCAGAGGTTCATCCACTAAAATGGTACTGGGTGTGAAACCGCTATCTAGAGCAGCAGAATAGATGAAAGGCTTGAAAGCAGACCCGGGTTGACGGTAGGCTTGAACCGCCCGGTTGAACTTGCTCTCATCATAATCTCGTCCTCCTACCATGGCTTTGATATAGCCAGTTTGGGGTTCAATGCACAGAATAGCTCCTTGATATCCACTGTCTTTTAGAGCTTGATCGGCTACTTTTTGGATGTCTAAATCTATGGTGGTGTATATTTTTAACCCTCCACCAAATATAGTTTCTTCATTATAACTTTTTTGTAGTTCCTTAATAAGATAATCCACAAAATAGGGGGCAGGAGAGCGGTTTTTCTCTCTCCCAGAAAGGACTATAGGGGTAGCGAGAGCCTCTTCCAGCTCTTCTTTAGAAATAAAACCGGCCTCTTTCATTCTTCTCAGTACTCTTCTTTGTTGTCTCTGGGCAGCAGATAAATCTACATAAGGAGAAAAATTGCCTGGGGAGCGAGCCACTCCCGCTAACATGGCTATTTCTGCCAGATTGAGATCTTCTAAGTTTTTTCCAAAATAAATCTGGGCAGCAGCCTTTATTCCATAAGCACCATGCCCAAAATAAATCTGATTTAGATAAGCTTCTAATATTTCATTCTTGGTATATTTTTTTTCTAAGGTGAAAGCCAAGAAAATCTCTTGTATTTTTCTTTTCCAGGTACGGTGATGGGAAAGGAACAGGTTTCGAGAAAGCTGCTGGGTTATAGTGCTTGCCCCTTCTACTATATCCATGTTTATCAGGTTTTGCCAGGCTGCTCGAGCAATGCCCCCTGGGTCTATACCCGGGTGGTGATAAAAATTTTGATCTTCACTGGCAATGAAAGCCTTCTTTATTATATCCGGGATTTGGGAGAGCTCAACATACTCCCTATTCTCGGTAAAGAGCTCTGCCAGAAGGCGACCCTCGATATCATAGATACGAGTGGTTAAAGGAGGAGAAAAATCATCTAATTGACTGGAAACTGTTTTTAAATCACCCAGCACAAAAACAAAAAGCACACACCATATTATTCCTCCTACCAAAAGACCGCAGAGGAAAACCAACCAGGGAGAGTTATTTTTAGTCTTTTTCACGACTTTCATTCTATATAATGTGAAATCCTTTCTTTATTTGATATAGTATAATAAAATAGCTTCATGGACAAAAGTCAAGGTTCGGAAAAAATCAGAAAAATTTCTCGAGCTGCTCTAATAGCTGCTCTTTACGTTTTATTAACCATTCTTCCCCCTTTTTATTCTTTTTCTTATGGTCCCATCCAGGTGAGGGTAGCAGAATGTTTGACTGTTCTACCCTTTCTTTTTCCCGAGACCATATGGGGTTTGGGCTTGGGTTGTTTTTTAGCTAATTTAGTGGGAGGCTTGGGTTTTTATGACTTTTTTCTGGGAACTATTTTTACTATCGTGGCTGGATATTTAACATCTCGGGTTCCTTATCCTTTTTTGGCCCCTCTGCCTCCCGTTTTGATAAATGGTTTTGGTGTATCTATCTACCTTTCTTTGTGGTTTAGAGTTCCTTATTTGTACTCGGTGCTTTACGTTATGCTGGGAGAAAGTATAGCTGCTTATGGTTTGGGATATCCTCTTTTGACATTTTTATTAACTAAACTAAAATATTACAGAAAGGAGCATGGATGAAATTGTCCCCAAAAGAGAGATTAGATAAAGACCTGGCGCTCATTGAACGAGGAGTAGAAGAAATCATCGGAATAGAAGATTTGAAGAGAAAATTATTGCGTTTTTACCAAACTGGTAAACCTTTAGTGGTAAAAGAGGGCTTTGACCCCAGTGCCCCCGATATTCATCTGGGACATACTGTTACTTTAAGAAAATTACGTCAATTCCAGGATTTGGGGCACCAAGTAGTTTTTTTAATTGGTGATTTTACGGGAAGAATTGGAGACCCCTCCGGCAGAAGCGAAACTCGTCGGCAATTGACCGAGGAAGAAGTTAAGCAAAATGCCCAAACCTACGCTCAGCAGGTTTCTAAAATTCTCGATTTACAAAAAACTATCATCGAGTTTAACAGCAAGTGGTTGAGCAAATTAACTCTTGCTGACTTGATTGAGATTACTTCTCGTATTACCGTAGCCCGGATGTTAGAGCGAGAAGATTTCGCTAAAAGACTGAAAACCGGAAAACCGGTGGGATTACATGAATTTCTCTATCCTGTGATGCAGGCTTACGATTCGGTGGCTCTTCAAGCTGATGTAGAGTTAGGGGGGAGAGACCAGCGCTTTAATCTTTTAGTAGGCCGGGACCTGCAGAGAGAGCTTGGTCAGGAACCTCAGGTGGTAATAACTATGCCTCTTTTAGAAGGAACCGATGGGGTAGAAAAAATGAGCAAAAGCTTGGGTAATTACATTGGTATAGACGAACCTCCTTTTACTATGTTTGGTAAAGTTATGTCCATTCCTGACTCTTTAATCGAAAAATATTTTCTTCTGGTGACTGATGTCTCCGTAGAAGAAATTCAGAAAATGAAGACTGAATATGAAAAAGGTGAGCTTCATCCTCGGGATTGGAAAAAACGGTTAGCTTTTGAGATAGTTCGGATGTATCACGGAGAAAAAGAAGCTATCCTCTCTCAGGAAGATTTCGAACGAGCTTTTACCCGCAAAGAGATGCCCGAGGAAGCTCAAGAAATAGTAATTCCCTCTTCTCTTCTCAGGGAGGGGAAAATCTGGATTTTGAGACTCCTCCAGGAAACGGGGGTTTCCTCTTCCAATGCCGAGTTGCGAAGACTTATCGAACAGGGTGGAGTATATTTTAATGGAGAAAGAATTTCTAATGTAAATACTGACCTTCCCATACAAGATGGTGATTACCTGAAAGTGGGCAAAAAAGATTTCTTCCGGATTAAATTAGAAGGCTGATCCCTGGCTTTTTTTCTTCTCGGGAAAAGTTTGCAAAAGGGGTAATCGGTTATTTTTTAGCCAGGAGGGTGGACTCTCACCGGGGCAACTTTAATTCATGTATTGGGTAATTTGGTTCTCTCCTCCTTTTCTTCCCGGGTCACGAGAGGAGGGGTCAGGTAGTTTACCACTTTTTAAAAATTTAATTCCATATCCATCCCTCGGTCAGTTTTTCACCCTGCACGGAAATATAAATTTC
>Ga0116168_1002403_pt1 | contig 11878 bp, 11 predicted proteins | sample AD_UKC129_MetaG_FD_89795 | JGI IMG/M metagenome (GOLD analysis project Ga0116168, IMG submission 89795) | Active sludge microbial communities of municipal wastewater-treating anaerobic digesters from Canada - AD_UKC129_MetaG | ecosystem: Engineered > Bioreactor > Anaerobic > Digestate | place...
AAGAATCCAGATAATTGGTTCTTTGCTTTTTTGCTATCTCGGGCCGAGAAACATCCACGCGACGCTCTATCGTATCCGGAAAATCAACGACTTCTTGGAGATCGATTTCGATTTGTGGTTGAACATTTTCTTCCTGACTCTCCACTATTTTCTGCATCTGCTTTTCTACGTCGGTAATCGTATTAAAAATGTCGAGACTATCCAAAACGCCGAGGGTATTGGGTGCTTGAACCGAATTATACGCTTCGGATCCAAATAAAAATAAGGAATACATACAAACAGTGAAAAACACCAATACATGCTTCATCTCGGGGATATTTTTTTTAGATTGCAACACCATCTTGCAATACACAAAGTTATAAAAAAACTTTAGCAAACAAATTTAATAAAACAACAAAAAAAGGTGGCTATTGTTTTTCTTACCACCTTTCAAATGCTTTATTTTTATCGCGAAACCCTAAATTCTACTCAATCTCGCGACTGTAATTCGGAGCCTCACGCGTAATCATGACACTATGCGGATGACTTTCGATATACCCGGCAGCAGTAATACGCGTAAATTTGGCTTCATGAAGCTTTTCGATATTCTCGGCCCCACAATACCCCATCCCGGTACGTAAGCCGCCAACCAACTGATAAACAACTTCCTGAAGCGTACCTTTGAATGGCACACGTGCTTCAATCCCTTCAGGAACAAATTTCTTGACATCGTCTTCCATTTCTTGGAAATAACGATCTTTCGAGCCTTTTTGCATGGCAGGAAGTGATCCCATGCCACGATAGAGTTTGAATTTGCGTCCGTTAAAAATGATGGTTTCTCCCGGAGATTCTTCCGTTCCTGCCAACAACGACCCCATCATTATCGACGAAGCACCTGCTGCCAAAGCCTTTACGATATCGCCCGAATAACGCACTCCCCCATCGGCAATTATAGGAATTCCTGTTCCTTGCAATGCTTTTGCAACGTCATAAATAGCCGTAACTTGCGGCACGCCTATTCCGGCTATAATGCGGGTTGTACAAATAGAACCCGGACCGATACCCACTTTCACTGCATCGGCTCCGGCATCGGCCAAAAACTTTGCCGCATCGGCCGTAGCAATATTGCCAACAATCACATCGATATCGGGGAACGCTTTTTTTACCCGTTTCAGCATATCGCACACGCTTTTTGAATGAGCGTGAGCAGTATCGATAACAATAGCATCAACCCCTGCCTCAATCAATGCGACGGCTCTTTCGAAAGAATCCACGGCTATCCCGATAGCTGCTGCCACACGCAACCGCCCTTGTTTATCCTTGCATGCGTAAGGCTTATCTTTGGCTTTGGTAATATCTTTATAGGTAATTAGCCCAATAAGTTTGTTTTCGGCATCCACTACCGGCAACTTCTCAATTTTGTATTGCTGCAAAATATCGGCAGCAGATTCCAAATCGGTAGATTGATCGGTAGTGACCAAATTATCTTTCGTCATTACCTCATCAATCCGCTTGTTCATATCGCGTAGAAAACGAAGATCGCGGTTTGTAACGATTCCTACCAACCGATTTTCTTCATCTACCACCGGAATCCCACCAATCTTAAATTCAGCCATCAAAGCCAAGGCATCGGCAACCGTTTTCTCGGGCGTAATAGTAATAGGATCGATAATCATCCCATTTTCGGCACGCTTAACGATTTTCACCTGCTTGGCCTGCTCCTCAATCGACATATTCTTGTGAATCACTCCTATACCGCCTTCACGAGCAATGGCAATTGCCATCATTGTTTCCGTAACGGTATCCATAGCGGCAGACACCATTGGAATATTCAATGAAATATTACGGGAAAACTCGGTAGTCAAATTGACATCGCATGGAAGTACTTGGGAGTAAGCGGGAACCAACAAGAGATCATCAAAAGTCAGTCCATCCATCATAATTTTATCTGCAATAAACGACATAAGTATATACTTTTTCTTAATTTATTGCATGCAAAAGTAATTGTTTTTATGGAAATAAGCATCATTTAAGACGTTAATTTTTATTTCCCGAGAAAATCCAATCGCTTGCAGAATTATAAATATTTTTGATATGCAATAGAAGGTTATACGTTTTTTTATTGTTCAAGAAAGCCATACATTTGAATTACAAAACGAATCGCAAATAAACAATTAAACAATTCAAGAATTATGTCAGAACTAGTTGGAAAAAAAGCCCCTGTATTTTGGGCTCCGGCAGTTGTTAATGGATCAGAAATCGAAGAAAACTTTTCTCTCAATCAATATGTAGGGAAAAAATACGTAGTTTTCTTCTTCTATCCTGCCGATTTCACTTTTGTATGTCCCACAGAAATTATTGCATTTCAAGAAAAAATAGCCGATTTCGAAAAAAGAAATACAGTAGTGGTGGGCGCTTCAACCGATTCCGCAACCACCCACTGGAAATGGCTGCAAACACCCCTAAACGAGGGAGGAATAAAAGGTGTAACGTATCCTCTGGTAGCCGATCATGCGTTGATCATTTCGATGCAATACGATGTTCTGGCGGGTAAATACGAATGGGATGAATTCGGGAATCCCATATTTAAAGGTTCTCCGGAAGCATATCGCGGATTGTTCTTGATTGACAAGGATGGGATTGTTCGCCATCAAGTAGTGAACGATATGCCATTAGGACGCAGTGTCGACGAAGTACTTCGCGTAATCGATGCGCTGCAGTATACCGAAAAATATGGCGAAGTTTGCCCTGCCAACTGGCGCAAAGGCGAGAAAGGATTGGAACCTACACCAAAAGGCATTGCCTCTTACCTTTCGGGAAAAGAGAAAAAAGGGAAATAAATTTTTCCACCAATCATTCTCTCTTATTCCAACACCCCCATTTCCCTGAATATTCTCTCGATATGTTCTATCGCATAATCAATCTGCTCAAAGGTATGGGTAGCCATAAGAGAAAAGCGAATCAACGTGTCGTTGGAAGAAACGGCAGGTGGCACTACCGGATTAACGAAAATACCCTCCTCGAAAAGCATTTTCGTGATGGTAAAGGTCTTATTGTCATCCCTAATATACAATGGTATGATAGGGCTGGCAGTAGGCCCCACCTCAAATCCTTTTTCTTTAAATCGATCTATTGTATAATGTGTCAAATCCCACAAACGTTTTATCCGTTCGGGTTCGGACTTCAAAATATCCAAAGCAGCCAATGCAGCGGCAGTAGCAGCAGGCGTGATGCTTGCACTGAAAATATAAGGCCGTGCATTATGTCTCAAATAATTGATTACGGGATATTCACCTGCAATAAATCCTCCGATAGAAGCGAGGGATTTACTGAATGTCCCCATTATCAAATCAACCTCGTCAAGCAAACCAAAATGATCGCAAACTCCTTTTCCACTATAATCGGCACCCAATACCCCAATCCCATGAGCTTCATCAACCATGATATTGGCATTATATTTTTTTGCCAGCCTTACGATTTCGGGTAAATTGGCCAAATCGCCCTCCATACTGAACACTCCATCCACGACAATTAGTTTTACTTTTGTGGGATCACATCGTTTCAGCTGTCTTTCAAGCGATTTCATATCGTTGTGGCGAAATTTATACTTGGTTGAAAAAGACACCCTTCCACCTTCAATAATGGAAGCATGGTCGCGTTCGTCCCATATAATATAATCGTCTCGTCCGGTCACGCAGGACAACACTCCTTCATTTACGGAAAAACCCGTCGAAAATACGAGAGCATCTTCTTTATCGACAAAATTCGCCAGTTTTTTCTCTAACTCTATGTGTATATCCAGAGTCCCATTCAAGAAACGGGAACCTGCCATGCCGGTTCCATATTTTTTTGTTGCCTCGATTGCAGCTTTCTTAACTTTTGGATGATTGGTCAACCCCAGATAAGCATTAGACCCAAACATCAGGACTTCCTTGCCATTTATGGTCACCTTGGTGTCCTGATCGCTTTCGATAACCCGAAAATAGGGATATATGCCTGCCGCTTTGAATTTCTGCGGGGCATCGTATTTCATCATTTTTTCTCTTAACAGATTCATTCGATAATTATTAGATGTTTTTCCCATTTTTATCTACCCCCAAAAAATCATCTGTCATGTCAGGATAGAGTTTTCATTGAAAATGTAGAATGCAAAGATAATAATAAATTCATATCTCGCCTTCAATTATTTTTTAATTTATGGATTAAGGGTACTCATCATCAACCTTAAAAGCCGATACATTACCCAAAAAATGAAACTCTCTTCTCCCTCTTATATAAGAGGGTTTTCGAAAATATACAAACATTTTTCCCATTTGCACGTTATTATAATTATAGTTGAATAATTCCATTTATCTCAATAATCTCAACAACATGCATTATGCCGAGTAAAAATTTAGCAACCGCTTTGAAATGAAAAAAACGATGAAAATAAAAAGAATCTTTGGCATTGTTGTTTTAGGACTCACTGTCATATTGTCTTGCAACAATGCCTCGAGTAAAAATTCCGATTCCCTGCTTTGGAGTATTTCGGGCAACGGGCTGGAAAAACCTTCTTATCTTTTTGGCACACACCATCTCATACCGATCTCTTTTCTTGACAATATCGAAGGGCTGGAATCTGCATTTGAATCTACCGAACAAACCGTCGGGGAAATCGACTTAAACGAAATGAATCATTTGCAACTGAAGTTGATGAGCGAAGCACTGATGCCGGAAGACATTACCTACGATTCTTTATTGAATGCAGAAGACATTGCTCTACTCGACAGCGCATTACACGAATGGGTAGGTCTTGGGCTGGATCATTTGGGGCAAATGAAACCGGCCATGTTAAGCAACCTCATCTCTGTAACACTCTATAAAAAATATTATCCGCACCTCTCCGGAGAAAAAAGTATGGATGAATATTTTCAAGAAGAGGCGAGCAAACGATTTCGGCCGGTAAAAGGATTGGAAACGGTGGACGAACAAATAGAGATACTGTTCAATTCCCAGTCGCTCAACCGACAAGCAGAATTACTCATGTGCATAGTCAAACACCCCGATCTCTTAAAAGAACAGATAGACAAATTGCAAGCCGCTTACTATGCGTACGATTTAGAAAGCATAAGAAAACTCTATGAGGAAGATGATCCCAACGATCCTTGTCCGGCCACTGCCGAAGAAAAAGACATGCTGAATAAATACCGCAACCGGAAATGGCTGGAAAAATTACCTGCACTGATGCAAGAGAAATCGTCATTCATTGCGGTAGGATGTGCCCATCTAGTAGGGGAAGACGGACTGATCGAGGGCTTAAGGAAATTAGGGTATAAGGTGGAGCCGGTAAAATAAGCAAATCATCGTTTTTCCAACAACACCACATTCTCGACATGATGGGTATGCGGGAACATATCCACAGGTTGAACACGAGCCACACGATACGCGCTGTCGAGTAAATTCAAATCGCGAGCCTGCGTAGCGGGATTGCAGCTTACGTATACAATGCGTCGAGGTTGGGCAAAAAGAATGGCCCGAACAACACGAGGATGCATCCCTGCGCGTGGCGGGTCGGCAACAATCACATCGGGCACTCCATGTTCGGCAATAAAATCAGGCGTGAGCACATCTTTGATATCGCCGGCAAAGAAAAATGCATTGTCAATGCAATTCAGTTTCGAATTTTCTATGGCATCTTCAATGGCTTCGGGGATATATTCTATTCCGATAATTTTTCTTGCGCTTCGCGCTAGAAAATTGGCAATGGTTCCTGTACCCGTATACAAATCATAAACCAATTCGTCCCCCGAGAGCTGCGCAAATTCACGCACAATCGTATACAAACGATATGCTTGCTCGCTGTTGGTCTGATAAAACGATTTTGGACCGATTTTAAATTTCAGTCCCTCCATTTCTTCATAAATGCAGTCGTTTCCCTTCCATGTAACAATTTCTTGATCCATAATCGTATCGTTGGCCTTTTCATTGACAACGTAGAGCAACGACGTTATTTGTGGGAACTCACCGGCAATAAAATTCAGCAGTCTTTCACGTTTTTCTTTGTCGTCCTTAAAAAAAACCACGATCAACATGATTTCATCCGACGAAGAAGTTCGAATAATGAGGTTCCGCATCAATCCATTTTGATTGCGAAGATCAAAAAACTCGTAATCGTTCTGCAGACAAAACCGGCGTATCGTGTTTCGTATGCGGTTCGAAATATCGTTTTGCAACCAACAGTATCGAATATCCAATACTTTATCGAACCTTTGAGGGATATGAAATCCCAATGCTTCCCGAGTTTCCCGAAATTCTCCGCTTTCGATTTCCTCTTCTGTGAGCCATCCCCTATTCGAAAAGGCAAATTCCAATTTATTGCGATAAAAAGTGGTTTTGGGAGCACCTAAAATGGGAGAAATTTCCGGCAACTCCACTTTTCCTATGCGGGTAAGATTATCTGCAACCTGTTTCTGTTTATATTTCAATTGAAGATCGTAAGGAAGCATTTGCCATTTGCAACCGCCACATATACCGAAATGCTCACAAAACGGTTCAACACGATTTTCGGAATAAGAAACGAAATCGACAACCTTCCCTTCGGCGTAATTGTGTTTTTTGCGTGTCAATTGAATATCCACCACATCACCGGGTACGGCATAGGGCACAAACACAGCCATGCCATCGACTTTTGCAATGGCTTTGCCTTCGGCAGCCACATCGGTAATCGTTACGGATTCCAACAAAGGGAGTTGCTTCTTTCTTTTTGCCATGAATCGTTAATTTTGAGACACAAAGATAGGTAAAGTTCCCCAAACATTTTTTGGATTCACAACCGTTTGCAAACGGTTGTAAAACAAAAAAGAGAGTGCCCATTCAAACACCCTCTCCCGACACCCTTTCAATTTCAATCAGAGCAATTATAAACTCGACAATTCCGAACCCGGTTTAAATTTAACGACTTTTTTGGCCGGAATATCGATTGTTTCTTTGGTACGCGGATTGATCCCTTTTCTGGCACTTCTTTCAACAACGGAAAAAGTACCAAAACCTACCAACACCACTTTGCCCCCTGATTTTAATTCATCAGCAATGGCATCCAAAGTCGCATCCAATGCTTTTTTTGAGTCAACCTTGCTAAGCCCCGACTTTTGAGCAATAGCATCAACGAGTTCCGATTTATTCATAAGAAATAACTTTAAAAAAATTAAACATACATAAAGAGTAGGCCTATGGCCATTTTGCTGCCAAATATAGATGATAGTTCAATAACAATCAAGAAAAATTATGAAAATTGTTGGTTTTTATTATAAAAAATACCATTCTAGGTCGAAAATTCTTATTTCCATAGAAATTATCCGTAATTTTGCGGTTTAACTTAAGAGATTTATGAGGATGAATAATTCGAATCCGGGATTCATGGGATCCACGTCCCCCATTACCAAAAATATCATTATTATAAATGTCATCATGTGGTTTGCACAGGTTGTTTTACAACGCAGAGGCATCGATCTGTCCGATTATTTGGGCCTTCATTACGTTGAATCGTCCTCTTTTCGTATCTGGCAACCCATAACGTACATGTTTATGCATGATCCGTATTCTTTCATGCACGTGTTTTCCAACATGTTTGCCGTTTTTATGTTTGGACGGACATTAGAACACCTATGGGGTTCCAAGCGTTTTCTTGGATATTATTTCATCACGGGAATCGGCGCAGCCTTTACACAAATGCTGGTAATCTTTCTACGCATCCGGTTTATAAAAAGCGGCATGTCGCCCGAAGCAATTTCAGACGTCTACATCCACGGGGCTACTCTGCTGCGCCAAAACATGAACTTCATAGACCCTTTACAGGCCAATCTCAATCTTTTGCTAAACACGGTTACCATCGGTGCCTCCGGAGCCGTGTTCGGAATTTTGTTGGCTTTCGGAGTATTATTCCCCAATGCCGCATTGTTTATCATTCCTTTCCCTTTCCCTTTCCCGATAAAAGCAAAATGGTTTGTATTGGGTTATGGATTCATTGAATTGTTTTTCGGTATCGCCAACTTTTCAGGTGATAATGTGGCGCATTTTGCGCATCTCGGAGGCATGATTTTCGGTATATTTGCAATTCTATATTGGAGAAAAAAAGACAGGAGAGATGGCCGATTTTATTGACGCAATAAAACACAAATACAAAACAGGCGATGTATTGATAAAACTGATTTTTATCAACATTCTTGTTTTTCTTTTTATCAAAATTACAGGCATATTTCTTACTCTATTCAAAATCGGCGGCTTCGACATATTGGCTTACCTTGCCGTACCCTCGGACCCCCTTGAATGTGTAAAACACTTTTGGACGCCGATAACCTATATGTTCGTTCATGAAGGTTTTCTGCATATTTTGTTCAATTTGCTTTGGCTATATTGGTTTGGACGGATTTTCATGCAATATTTTACCGGCCGCACGCTGGGAAGTTTATATATATTGGGCGGATTGTCCGGCGCCTTGCTCTATATCGTTGCATTCAACACCATACCCTATTATATCGATATGGGCAACAATTGGATGATCGGTGCATCGGCATCGGTCATGGCCATTGTGATGGCTGCGGCTTTTTACAGACCCGATTTCAGGCTAAACCTGTTTCTTTTGGGGAGAATCAAAATCATTTACATCGCTTTATTTGCGTTTGCTCTCGATTTTCTTTCGCTTGACAGTGTATCGAATCCCGGGGGACACATTGCCCATATAGGTGGAGCGGTTTCCGGATATATCTTTGCCGTACAATATAAAAAAGGGAAAGACATTACATTATGGGTCAGTAAAATAATCGACAAATTGGCAAATTTGTTTAAAAGGAAAAAATCAGGCAAAAAGAAAATGAAAGTTTCTCATCGGCGATTCGAAAGCGATAGCGATTACAATTACCGCAAACATAAAGAACAAGAAGAAATTGACGCCATACTCGATAAACTGAAAAAATCGGGATACAACAGACTAACGGAGGAGGAGAAAAGGAAGTTGTTCAATGCCGGCAAAAAATAAGAAAACAACCTTAAGCAAAATAATAAGGTATATCATTTTCGCAACAAACATCATCGTCATCGTGTTGCTCGCATCCTCGTCACTTGCATGGAGGGTTTCACCATTGAAAACCAATTTGTTTTCATACATCGGACTGGGATTCGGCATCCTATTGTTTCTCAATATTGCATATCTTCTTTTGTGGGTCATCTTTTCGAAATGGGAACTTGCTCTTATTTCGTTAATTGCCTTACTGGTTTGCTATAAACCGATTCTGACCTTTTCCCCACTTCATCTTTTCCCGAAAGAAGCTCCGCCAAACAGTATTAAAATATTGACATACAATGTGGAAGGTTTTCGAAATGAAGCACACAAAAACGCTTTTACACACCCTGTTCTCGAATATATTGCCGATACCGATGCCGATATCGTTTGTTTGCAAGAATACATGATCAGCAAAACCGGTCAATCGTTGATATCGCAACACGATGTAAATAAAATTCTCCACAAATACCCTTATCGTTCTGTTACCGGATTGGAATCATCGGGCAAATATCATATCTACGGATTGGCGTGCTTCTCTAAATTTCCTATCACAAAAACCCACGAAATCATCTTCGACAAATCGTATAACGGAGCCGCGGTTTATACTGTCAATATCGGCAATTTACCTTATACGGTGGTCAATGTCCACTTGGAATCGAACCACATAACGGCTGAGGACAAAAAACTTTACAGCGATTTTATTCAAAATAAAGAAAACGTCAATTTCGACGAAGTGACAACCAATATCCGCAGTCGTTTGGGACGGGCTTACCGCAAAAGAGTATATCAAGTGCAAAAAATAAACAACTATCTTGCACAAGAAAAAACCGAAGGTATCATTATTTGTGGCGACTTTAACGATACGCCCATATCGTATGCTTATCATCAATTGAAAGGAAACTTGAACGATGCCTATACTTCCACGGGGTTTGGTCCCGGTATCACTTATCATGAAGATTTTTTCCTTTTCCGCATCGACTACATCCTCCATAGCAAAAACATGAAAGCCTATCGTACGAAAGTCGACAGAATACCCTATTCCGACCACTATCCGGTGTATACTTATCTGGAAAACCAAACCAACAACTTTCCCGTCCGTTAATTGTTAAGACAATAGAAAACAGTTGAATCCTATGTACAGCATCAGCAAACAATTTTCATTTTCTGCCGCACACTCGCTTCAAGAACTTTCACCGGAACATCCTTGCACCCGATTGCACGGCCACAATTATGTGGTAACCGTATATTTGAAATCGGAACAACTAAACGAAACCGGATTTGTGTGCGATTATAAAGAACTGGACAAAGTAAAAGAATACATCGATACGCATTTGGATCATCAAAACCTCAACGATATCATGTACCCTTTGAATCCCACAGCCGAGAATTTGGCAAAAATGCTTTACGACATTTTCAAGCCCGTATTCCCCCAACTTTACGCTGTTGAGGTAAGCGAAACACCCAAAACTTCTGCCGTCTATGAACCTGAAGGTGAATGAAATATTCTATTCGCTGCAAGGTGAAGGAGCGCGTGCGGGAGAGCCATCGATTTTTATCCGGCTTTCGGGATGCAATTTAAACTGCAGTTTTTGCGATACCGATTTTTCCTTCGGCAGGACGATGACGGTAGAAGAAATTCTGCATGAAATCGGCGCCTTTGGGTGCAATCGCATCGTCTGGACAGGAGGCGAGCCCACCTTGCAATTGACCGACCCAATTATTGCCTTCTTTAAAGAAAAAGGATACCGGCAAGCCATCGAAACCAACGGAACCCACCGTGTGCCTCTCGGAATCGATTATATTGCTTGCAGCCCCAAACGGGATTTCGAAAAAATACGTGACCTTATTCCCGAAGTAAACGAATTGCGATTTCCCATACAAGCCGGCGATCCCTTACCCGATATTTCCCTATTGCCAAAAGCCGAAAAATATTTATTAAGCCCCGTTTTCAACGGCAATATTCTTGTTCCCGAAAATGTTTCCTACTGTATCGAGCTCATAAAAGCCCATCCAACGTGGGGTTTAAGCCTGCAAATACATAAACTCATCGGTATCCGATGAAATTGAAATTTTAAAAGTATATGAAAAATGACGCGTTTTGATGTGAAAATACTCGGTTGCGGATCGGCAATGCCCACTACATTGCACAATCCTTCTTCACAGTTGGTAAATGTAAACGAAAAATTATTCATGGTCGATTGTGGTGAGGGAACACAACTGCAAATGCGAAAATTCAAAACCCGTATGAGCAAGTTGCACAGTATTTTTATTTCGCATTTACACGGCGATCACATATTGGGACTTCCGGGTCTTATCTCTACGCTGAATATCCTAGGGCGACAAAGAGATCTCAACATCTATGCGCATAAAGAAATTGAACCTCTTTTAACCGCTGCATTGAATTATTTTTGCACGCACCCGGCATTTCAAATCCATTTTTACCCGCTAAACGCCGATACGTTTGAACAAATCTACGAAAACAAATCGCTGCGCATATATTCATTCCCCTTGAAACATCGCATACCCACATGCGGATTTCTATTTGCAGAAAAAGAATCGCTGCGCCACATCAAACGTGAAATGATTGATTTTTACCAAATCCCCATCAAACAAATCAAAGAAATCAAGGCGGGAGCAGATTTTGTAACAGCCGACGGCCGGGTGATTCCCAACGAAAAGCTGACATCTCCGCCCGACCCGCCTCGGCGTTACGCATATTGCTCCGATACAGCCTATTGCCCCGAGATTATCCCCTATATTGAGGGCGTAAATGTGCTTTATCATGAAGCCACATTTGCAGAATCGGAAGCAGTTCGGGCACAAGAAACTTTTCACTCCACGGCACGGCAAGCAGCACAAATT
>Ga0116168_1002404_pt1 | contig 11867 bp, 16 predicted proteins | sample AD_UKC129_MetaG_FD_89795 | JGI IMG/M metagenome (GOLD analysis project Ga0116168, IMG submission 89795) | Active sludge microbial communities of municipal wastewater-treating anaerobic digesters from Canada - AD_UKC129_MetaG | ecosystem: Engineered > Bioreactor > Anaerobic > Digestate | place...
AAAACCTGGCGACGATGATTTTTATGATGTGAAAGACTTTAATGACAACGCAGACATAATCGATGTAACTAAAGGTGGTGAACGAATAGATAATGAATAAAGATACTTCGACTTTCGGAACGTATTGATTTAACGCAGGACGAGGGGGCTTGTTCCTCCTCACCCCTGATATTATCAAGAGGTGATATTATGGAGCAAGCCGCACAGAACGCGACTAACTCAGACTTAATTAGCAGGGCAGCTGAATTAGCAAAATACAGTGACAGCACAATTATAATTCTATTGGTGGTAATAGTTATTTTGATTTTAGCTCTTATACCAGTAATGAAAACAACGGCTTCTATAAACCAGGACAAAAAGAAATATGAACTTGACCGAGAAAATACAATCATTCGAGTGGTGCAAGACAATACAGAAGTAATCGCCTCCTTAAAGACACTAATCGAAACAGACCAGAGATTCTGTGCTGATTGTAAGAATGACCAGATGCATAATTTTAGAAAAATATTTGATAACCAGGAAACCGTTAATGTAAGACTAGCTGAAATATCCGCATGTCTAAAAAGAGAAGGTAATGAAGATGAAAGAAAGACTGGCTAAACTTATTGACGTGAAGACAATCACTACATTCGCGATAGTGGGCACCGTCTGCTATCTGGGTATAGTAGGTAAGATTTCTCCGGAGAATATGTTTCAACTAGCACTAATCATCATAGGCTTCTACTATGGGACTCAGAAGGAAAAGAAATCGGGGGTGTAGTAATGTCATTCACAAATCGTGGTCTTGTTGCTCATGTTAAGAAAGCCCTGAATGAAAAATGGGGATATGTCTATGGAACTATTGGACAAATCCTCACTCCTGCTATTCTTGACTATAAAGCAAAGCAATATCCTGGTAATGTAACGAAATACCTTGATTTTATTAAATCAAACTGGATGGGAAGACGAACAGCAGATTGTGTCGGCTTGATAAAGTCATATATATGGTGGAATGGTGGAAACATAAAATATTCCCCCGACACCGACGTCAGTGCAAACGGTATGAGAAATAAGGCGACTGAAAAGGGACTAATATCAACTATACCTGAACTTCCCGGAGTATGCGTTTGGAAAAATGGGCATATCGGTGTATATATTGGCAACGGTTGGGTTATCGAGTCCAGAGGCACTAAGCAGGGGGTTATATTATCCCCTCTTAAAGGTACAGGCTCAGCAGGATGGACGGAATGGCTTAAATGTCCATTTATTACATACGAAGAAATCACAGGGTTAATGAGAGGAGATAAGGGAGATGATGTTAAATCACTTCAAACCAATCTTAATTCTATTGGATACTCCCTTGTAGTAGACGGAAGTTTCGGGAGTGCTACTGAAGGTGCGTTAATGGACTTCCAACTCAAAAACCAAATCATCCCAACTGGTATAGCAGATAGTTCAACAATAGATGCAATAAACAAGAAACTTCAGGTTTCAAGACAACTCACCTGGCAGGAGATAATTGACAAAGTCGGTGCAGCTCCTGATTGGAAACAGGCTATAAATACGGCAGTTAGTATGGCGAATGCTGATGGGTCTCTTGGTGAAATTGAGATACTCAGATTCCTGCCAGAATTGATTGTCAAAATTTATTATAGCAAATAATCTCAACCTCCCCCTACACTTTGAAAAGTTCGTATGCTGAAATATGCTACGAACTTTTCTTAATTTCTGAATAAATTATTATAAGAAAGTCTTTACAACCGAGTGAATATGTAGTACAATATAAATATAAAAAGTGTGACAAGTATAATCCATCACACAAGGGAGGTTATCAAATTGATTACCATCGAGATAAAGGCAGCAACAAATCTCAACGGAGATAATTCGTTATATGTAACTTTTCCATATGATTTGGAACTTATTAGCGTCGTAAAGCGTAGCCCGTTCCGTCATTATGATCCTGCAACAAAGACATGGGAACTTCCTGAGAAGCAACTTCCAAAGATCTTGGAAGGTTTCGGAAACAGGCCCATCACAATAAAAGCGAACATTGACACAACAGAGTCAAAAGTTATTGAATTACCGGAAGGGTTTAACTTCAAGACAAAGCCTTTCAGCCATCAGTTAGAAGGATTAGAGTATGGGCTGAATAACGGACGTTTCTTACTCGGAGATGAACAAGGTCTAGGGAAGACTAAGCAGGTAATAGATATCGCAGTTGCGAGAAAGCTCATATATGGATATAAGCATTGCTTGATTATAACGGGCGTAAATGGTTTGAAGTGGAACTGGCGGAAAGAAGTTGCAACTCATAGCAACGAGAAAGCTTGGATACTTGGAACCAGGTATAATAGTAAAGGCAAGGAGTATGTTGGAAGCAACCTAGACAAGCTGGAAGACTTAAACCATCTACCCGACTCATACTTTTTGATTACCAATGTTGAAAGTCTTCGTCACGAGGGTATCTGTAATAAGATACAAGAACTCTGCAAGAAGGGTGTAATTGGAATCGTTGCTATCGATGAGATTCATAAATGTAAGAATCCGTCATCACAGCAAGGCAAAGCAATCTTGAAAATTCAGCCAAAGGACCGCATAGCGATGACTGGAACTCCTTTAATGAACACTCCGCTGGATTTATACATCGTCCTCAAGTGGCTCGGATACGAGAAGCACTCTTTTTATCAGTTCAAGAAGCACTTCTGTATCATGGGTGGATATGGTGGATACGAGGTTATCGGATATAAGAACTTATCTGAACTTCGAGAGCAGGTAGACACTATAATGCTTAGAAGGCTCAAGAAAGATGTTCTTGATTTACCTGACAAGATATATACGACTGATTATGTTGAAATGAGTCCTGCTCAGGAAAAGATATACAACGATGTGCTTGATGAGATTCGCGATAACATTGACAAGATTAAGCTGTCGAATAACCCTTTAGCACAGCTCATCAGACTTCGTCAGGCAACTGGGTTCACTGGGATCTTGTCATCATCAATCAAAGAGTCAGCAAAACTCGACAGGCTTGAAGAATTGGTAGAAGAAATCACAGCATCTGGAAGAAAGGTAATCGTGTTCTCGAATTGGACTGATGTTACTAAACCTGCTTATGAAAGGTTGAAGAGATACAACCCTGCGTATATAACTGGTGAAACCGTAAATCGCGTCGAGGAGGAGAATAGATTTCAGAATGACCCTAGATGCAAGGTAATCATTGGTACGATTGGTGCTATGGGTACTGGATTAACGCTTACTGCTGCCGATACTGTCATATTCCTTGATGAGCCTTGGAACAGGGCACTCAAAGAACAAGCAGAAGACAGAGCACATCGTATTGGAACTGCCAGCAATGTCAATATAATCACGCTTGTATGTCAGGGAACAATAGATGAAAAGATTTCACAACTCATTCAGAAGAAAGGGGCGATGGCAGACATGCTCGTAGACGGTAAAGTACCAGAGCAAAATAAATCGGAACTTATTGATTGGTTGATAAGCTAAGGAGGTCATTAAATGAAAAAGAACAGAAAGACACGAATCGCAATGATTGACATAGCATTGCTGTTAGGAATTCTCATGCTGATATTCCTGAAATGCTCAGGTAATTCAGCAGCTGTGTCATCTGAAACCGAAATACCTATTCCAATGAGATCTGAGGTTCCTGGTGTATCCATTGTGTCTCAGGAACAACCTTCAGAAGTCAACGAGATGTCCTTACCTTCAAGATCAGCGGAAATTATCGAAGAGGAAATCACAGATTTCTATCCACTGTCAGAGGAGGAGAGGGAGTTGATACTTCGAGTAGTAGCTGCTGAAAGCAGGGGAGAGTCACTAGAGGGTCAGATGGCGGTATGTCAAGTCATACTTGACAGATGTATTGAGTGGAACAAGCGTCCTATCGAAGTTTTGACAGCTGAACATCAATTTGCAAAACCTTATAAAGGTGACTTGAGTGAGTATCCATCAATAGAAAAAGCTGTATCCGCTGTTTTTACTGACGGTGAACGTATATTCGAAGATACTGCATTGTTTTTCTTTAACCCAGCCACGGCAAATCCAGCAGCGGTAAGTCAACTTCGTGAATACAACTTTTTAGCAACAATAGGTAATCATGAATTTAGAGGGAAGGAGCTGATAAAATGATAAACGGAAGGCTGACTGTAAACGATGTAGCACGCGAGTTAAAAATCTCACCAACTACTATTCACCGATGGTATCTGTGGTGGGATAGCGCTCTTGAAAAGCCTGAAGGATTATATCTGCCGCCATACGAAAGAACCGACGGCAGAAAGATAAAGACCTTCGATCCTAAAGATATTGAACACTTCAAAAGATTTCAAAAGAATCTACCACGTGGCGCTATGGCAGAGTTCAATGCCACTTATGTATGGGGTAAAAGAGGTCAGAGCGCTCTTGACAAAAAAGGCATATCGAAAGCTGAAGTGAAAAAAATTATACGGGATGCCAGAAAGGACATCTGACTTTACAGATACACGGATTCTTCTATATATTATGTATCAAGGTAAGGGAGGGATTCGCATTGAATAAGGTAAAAAGTAGAGCTTCAGAACTTCTTACACTTATTCCGGAATTCTACGCTAATAAGACTCAAGCTGACGTGTTTAGCAAAAAGGCTTCCACTCTGAACGGGCAGATAAAAGAGATAATGACATCAGAAGATATTACATCATTCACTGCTGGGGACTTAAAAGCAAGCTGTTCTACGTCCCTCAGGGAGTCATTCAATGAAGAAAAGCTGCTCGAGAAGCTCAAGAAACTCAAAATAAGGGGTATTATAAAGAAGCGTGAATACGTTGACATGGAAGCATTAGAATCCGCAATCTATCATGGTAGGTTGGATGCCGCAACCTTGAGTGATTGTAGGGAAGTATCTTACGTGACTACACTTAGAGTCACTCGGGTAAAAAAGAATGCCAAAGAAGAGTAAAGGGACTACTTACACTCGAAAAGCAGTAACAACCGAAATCAAAGCAGAGTCCGGCATATCTGTTGAGATTCAGGGAAAATGGTATAGGTTCTTATACAGTGAAACTCGTATACTACCAGAAGGTGCTAACGAGGTTGAAGAACGTCGCATGCTATGGGATGACGTTCACGAGGAGGTTGACAAACAGGTTCAAGAAATATTTGATATCTTGAGAGGAAACTCCCGATAAATTTATTATCTGATTACTTTACATAGATAAGCACTTCTCTATACTATATATTGGAGAGGTGTTTATTTATGATTACATCATTATTATCGTCACAGAATTACTGCGTATACAATTCAGAAATCGCGAAACGCTTAAGCCCGCTCTGTGCTATAATATTAGGTGAATTGTGTAGTGAGTATGAGTACTGGAGGAAGTCTAATCAGTTGACTGAAGACGGCTTCTTTTTTAGTACGCAACAAAACCTATATGAACGCACTGGGATAAAGGAGTATCAGCAGCGCCAGACTATAAAGGAGCTTAAAGAAGCAGGATTGATCGAGGTTGACCGAAGAGGGATGCCCGCGAAGAACTATTTTAAGATAAATGAGTCTGCCCTGGTAGAGCTATTGAGCGATGGCAGTTCCGTAAAAACTAAAGAACAAGATCTTAAAGAACCACGCGACATGTCCCTTAAAAACCACGCTCAAAGTATACATAATAATAATACAGAAAATAAGATAAATAGTGTCTCTTCCGAAAAAGGTGCATTATTTTCAGCAAAACCTGTTATAAAAGCAAAAAAACAGAGAAGTGCTGCAGCCTTGTTTGGAATAATAAATGTATTTACCGAGGATGAAAAACTTCGAGAAAGTTTAAAAAACTACCTTAGCAATTTTAGAATTCCAAAACGAGGAATACCTGCTGAAGGTCAGTGGCAGGAAATGCTAAATGATTTAAAGAGGTATTGTATTAGCATAGAGCAAATGATTCAAAAAGTTAGAGATGCATACATCAATGAATGGATGTCATTTATACCTCCGTGGGAAAAGACTCAGAAGACTAATAAGCCAAGTTTCGATAATACTTACGGCAGAAAGTTACCCAAAGCAATGAAAGATTATACCGAGGAAGAACGTAGAAAACGTCTAGCAGTTAATCCGGACGGAAGTCTAAAAACATACTGAAAAGGTTTACAGATTCGTGAGATATCATATATATTTATCATAATAGAAAACTTGAAAGGGGAAACACTCATGAAAAAAGTCACCTTAGAAAAAATTCAGGAACGTCTAGTCGAATTACTCCAGCCAGGGATTGAAAATGCTAAAAGCAAGGAATATCTGGCATCAGCAATCGGATGTAGTATTGGACAGGTTAGAAAGGCTATCAAAGAACTTAGAAAAAGTTACCCGATATGCTCATGTATAAAGCCTGGCGGATATTGGTTAGCGACAACCGCTGATGAAGTGCAAGAGTTCGCTATGTTGCTTCTACAGCACATTGAGGGTTATGAACGCACCTATAATCGCATGAGATCCCATCTAGAGAATATGAGGTGAAATCGTGCCATACGAATATCAGTTTCGGAGAGAGCTATGTTGGTATATTCAGGTATGTAACAAGGCACGAACGGATGAATGTTATCCTGGTTGCATACGGTATATGGAGATGGATTACCTGATGCAGACAAGCGGTATTCCTCGAAATAAGCAGTATGCAATCAAGTTAACTCCGAGCGTAGAGGATGTTCATTCGTTTGAGTTCTTGCAGTCAATAAAGGAAGATATCGTGAACTTCGTACGTAATGGCGAAAGCCTTTACCTATATTCAGAAAATTTCGGAAATGGTAAAACTTCATGGGCGTTGAAGTTACTTCAGAAATACTTTGATGAAGTCTGGTGTGGTAACGGGTTCAAAAGTAGAGGAGTATTCATTCACGTTCCGACATTCTTGACGAAGATAAGAGAAGGCATAAGCAAGAAAGACGTGGAGTTTGAGGAACTGAAGGAACGACTTCTTTATGTTGACTTGGTGGTATGGGATGATATAGCAGCCACTCGGCTAACAGACTTCGACCACTCAAACCTTCTTACCTACATAGACACTCGGAAGTTGAAAGGCCTGTCGAATATCTACACAGGTAACCTGAATGAGCAGCAGATGGTTGAAGCATTGGGTAACAGGCTGAAAAGTAGGGTTTGGAATGACTCTGTGATCGTTCAACTTCTGGGAGAGGACAGGAGGGGTACATAATGGTTGAACTGCAGATACTGAATAAGGTGTTAAAAGAAGGTAATCTGAGTCTTATTGTGTCCAATGGGTTAACCGCAGATTATTTTATAAACTATAAAGAAGAATTCGAGTACATTCTAAATCATTATAACAGGTACGGAAATGTTCCAGACAAGGAAACCTTCTTATCGAAGTTTCAAGACTTCTCACTCATTGACGTCACGGAAAGTGACCGGTACTTGATTGAAACTATCAGTGAAGAATACCTTTATTATAAGTCGGTTCCGGTGGTAAACAAGATAGCTGAACTTCTAAAAACAGATGCTAATTCGGCAGTTGAATATATGTTATCCAAGATACCAGAGTTGACGTCCAGTAGACTTATTGAAGGAGTTGACTTAGTCAAGGACGCTAAGTTACGATTTCAAGCTTATAAAGACAGAAGCACCAAACCTGAAACCTCAGTTATTAGAACAGGCTTTGCTGAACTCGATGAAATATTGTTTGGCTGGGAGATGGGGGAAGAGCTGGTTACCATAGTGGGTAGAACCAATCAAGGTAAGTCTTGGTTATTGCTAGAGTTTCTTAAGTCAGCATGGAAGCAGAATAAAAGGGTTGGATTATACAGCGGCGAGATGTCAGCAAATAAAATTGGTTTCAGATTTGACTCACTGATGAATCATTTCTCGAATACGAATCTGGTCCGCGGTATTGATGAGCCTGAGTATGAAGACTTTATTAACTGGTTATCGTCAAGGGAAAACTCGTTCATAGTTGTAACTCAGAAAGAGCTTGGCGGCAGGGCAACGGTATCAAAAATAAACAGCTTGATTGAAAAGTATGAACTTGATATATTCGGAATAGATCAGTATTCGTTGATGGCTGATGAAAGATGCAGCAAAGGTGACCCGTTAAGACTTCAGCTAGCACATATCACTGAAGATCTATTCAAAACCAGTACTCGATATCGTATTCCGATACTCGGGCTTGTACAGGCGAACAGATCTGGAGCGAAATATAAGGATGAGGAAGGAACGCCAGAACTCGAACACGTCAAGGAGAGTGATGATATTACTCATAACTCTAGCCGAGTGCTGAGCATGCGGCAGACAGGTGCTGGGCTTGAATTATCAATTAAGAAAAATCGAGAAGGTAGAGTCGGAGATACTCTGACATATTTCTGGGATATTGACAGAGGGCAATTCAAGTATATACCGGTTCATGGAGATGCTGTTCATGGTCAGAAGGTTGAACAAGTCAAGAAAGAATTCAAGGACGGAGCTGATGTGTTCTAATGCTTACAGTGAATGGAAATCCGATATTAGCCTCCGAGCTGGACATACTATATGAGCTTAGAGCTCAGCTAGCATTGAACGGGATAGAAAGGTTTTCAACAATAAGAACCGGGGCAGGGTATATTCAATTCAACTGTCCCATTCATAATGACGGTCGAGAGAGGAGGCCTTCTTGTTCGATATCGACAAGAGATAAACCAAACTTTCCGATTGGGGCTATTCATTGTTTCACGTGTGGATACTCGGTTTACCTTGATGAAATGATCAGTCATTGTTTTGGTTATGACGATAATGGTAGGTTTGGTCGCGAGTGGTTAACGAAAAACTTTATGACAGTCTCGGTTGAGAATAGAAAAGATCTTCAGCTTGATATGTCGAGAGATACCCAGGTGAAGAAATTAGAATATGTCAGTGACGAGGAACTGGACTCATACAGGTTTTATCATCCGTATATGTATAAGCGTAAGCTGACGGATGCAGTTATTGAGGAGTACGACATCGGGTATGATGGCAACTTCAAATTGGTAGGGTCTAACGGAAAGATACAGACGTATCGTTGCATAACTTTCCCCGTCAGGAATGTTGAAGGTAAGACATTATTTATAGCAAGGAGAAGCATTGACACGAAGTTCTTTCACTATCCTAGCGGCGTAATCAAACCCCTCTATGGATTATATGAGCTTCCGAAAGACATAGATGAAGTAGTCGTATGTGAGTCGGTGTTCAATACTCTGACTTGTCGAGTGTATGGTGATTATAGCGTATCTTTACTCGGATTGGGGACGGAATTTCAGTATGAACAATTGAAAAAGCTTCCATGCCGGAAATTGAAGTTAGCACTGGACCCCGATAAGGCAGGTCAGAACGCTGCAGACAGGCTATCAAAAGCTTTGAAGGGGTATAAGATTATAACGAGGTTGCGTATTCCTGCCGGCAAAGACGTGAATGACTTGTCCGAAGATGAGTATAAAAATCTGGAAGAATTGTACTGAAACCCCTTTACTTTATCATTCATATGTGGTACAATAATATTGAAGGTAATCATGCCATTTTTTCTTTGATTTTTTTTTACAAAACCACTTTACAAATCACTCAATATGTAGTACAATATAATCGAGGATAAGGATAGTTCAGAAAACTTCAGAAGGAGGAACGAAAAATGAAGATGAAGGTTAATGAAATGGTACAGACCAACTTCAGAAAGGAGGAAAAACTCATGTTCAAACTCAAGATTAAAGTCGGCGATAGGTGGTACATCAGTTTAAACGATTACGAGTCTCGACAGCAAGCCGAGGCACGAGTCAACAGGTTGATAGAAGTAGGAGTACTACCAAGGAACATTAAGATTGTCCCAGCAGACCAGATTTTCAAATAATCATCAATGAGAATTCTTGTAGGAGGGAATTTATTATGTCAACGAAGGAAATTCAGAGCATTAAAAAGGGAATGATACTCAAGTCCAAGAGGGATGGAGCAAAGTCGAAGGTTGTCAAAGTAGAAGATGATTGTATCACAATACTCTATGAGGATGGCAGAGAAAAGATGCTGACCAAGAATACTGTCAAAAGATGGTGGGAGATAACTGACGAGGAATTCGTACTTCGCACAGAGGCAGATACATCCGAGCAGGCAGTTGCGTCTCCTGCTGATGACACAGCAAGTGAAAAGTCAGATGTGGAACCCCCGAAGGTCGAGCAGAAACCTTCAAATACCGTGGCAGGAGCAGGACCGGAATTGTATGAGGAACTCAAGAAGTACGCACTTGAACTTGGATGTGCAATCATTGAGAGTGAAAAGTCCAGATATCGTGCATTTAGACTTGGAAAGAGGAACATCGCAGACTTGGCAGTTGCAAAGAAGCATGTTGCTATCAATGTCAATTCAAAATCGTTGACTAAGAGTCAGATGGCCAGATGTAGGAGGTTGCCGGATAAGTACAGGCTGGTTCTGGACACTCAGTTCGTTATCAATTCTCACGAAGATCTGGCGTTCGCATACGAGCTTATGGATGCAGGAAAAGCATTCAGGACCGGTTCATCAGCGACTGATAAGAAATAAATAAAACCTAAAGAAAACCACCAGAACCCGAGCAGTTTTTTATGGTTTTATATTAATTAACAAAGGGAGTTGAAATTACAGATGTTCAATACACTTAAGAATCTTAGACCCCTTATTGACGATACTGACAGACTACTCACACTTGAAGAAATCTCAGCAAAGTACAAGATGACTCTCAGCCCTGCACTCTTAGCAGCAGCTTACGAAAAAATAGTTCAACTCGCATATGTTGTATCTCGTCCATTCTTTGGATTATCGGAAGAAGACGTAGCAAGTTTCGCATTAGAGAAGTTGGATGTATGCTTACTCACGTACCGTGAAGGAGAAGGTAGGTTTGCAACCTACTTCTCTTCTGTTCTTTATAACCAATTACGCGCAGAGACAGAAGCGTTAAATACGCATAAGAGACGTATCATATTCAATTCGCAGAGTTACGACGGGATGCTTGAGAACGGTTATGACGTTATTCATGAAGATGAGTCATTGTTTGAAATTATTCAAGTTCTTGAATCTCTCAATCTAACTCAGTCTGAAATGAAGTACTGCATGGCAATACTTCAAGAAAGTCACATACTTCGCGACTCCGAGATAGCTGAACAACTGAATATGACTAGAGCCGGGGTAGGATATATCCGAAAAAGTTTGAAGAAAAAATTAAGCCTAACTTTACAATTTGTTTAATTCCTCTATATATTATGTGAAGGAGGAGGTACTATATGATTCGTAGACTATTACAGAAACTGTCTATCACATTCTTCAGGTGGGTCCATAACCTGAACAGGTGAGCTTCAGAGAAGCTAACTATAAACTATCAAACTTTGAAAGGAGATATCAGTTATGCCTAGAATCAGCCCTAATGAAACTGACAATTATGGTAGCGGGGGTAGTGATTTCTTTAGCCTCCCAAACGACAAGGATACCGCCAGAGTTCGTTATATGTATGAGAGCTTCGACGATATCGATACTTTCGCCGTTCACGAGATTGAGCTCAACGGAAAGAAGAGGTACATAAACTGCCTCAGAACTTACCAGGACCCTATCGACATGTGTCCGCTGTGTGCTGCCGGCTATCCGGTAATCGTCAAAATGTTCATTCAGCTTTTTGACGTGGATGAGGAAAGAATCAAAGTATGGGACAGAGGTCGTACTTGGAAAAAGGTCATGGAAGGTTTGTGCAACAGATATAATCCTCTGGTGTCTACCATCTTTGAGGTAGAACGCTCCGGTAAGAAAGGCGATCCGAGTACCACCTATCAAAATTATCCACTCCAAACAGATGACACAACTCTGGATGATCTGCCAGAGAAGCCTGAGTTACTTGGCGGTTTGGTGCTTGACAAGACTGCTGAGGATATTGAAGTAT
>Ga0116168_1002405_pt1 | contig 11858 bp, 7 predicted proteins | sample AD_UKC129_MetaG_FD_89795 | JGI IMG/M metagenome (GOLD analysis project Ga0116168, IMG submission 89795) | Active sludge microbial communities of municipal wastewater-treating anaerobic digesters from Canada - AD_UKC129_MetaG | ecosystem: Engineered > Bioreactor > Anaerobic > Digestate | place...
CCCCTCAACCCCTTGTCCCATCTATCCTTAACCCTATTTCCCCAATTCTTTCCAGATAAAAAAGTCATGTCAAAAATCACCCATTTCCCTTATCCCTATCTCCTATTTTCTTCCTATTTTCAGCCTCATTTTAGATAAAAAAGTCGTGTCAGAAATAGGGATAAGTATCAAGGGAAAAGGGAAAAGTTTTAATCAATATCTTTTATCAATACACCATTCAAATCCAATAAAACCAATACTTTTACCCTTATACCTTGACCCTTAATCCTATAGACTCAATAAGGTTTTCTACCCTATTTTCACCATGACTTTTAACATGACTTTTTTATTTTTAACACGACTTTTTTATTCGTGACACGAGTTTTTTTGGGGCATACACCTGGATAATCTTTTCTTACTTGCTACTCCACCGTCACGCTCTTGGCCAGGTTCCTGGGCTTATCCACGTCGTTGCCTTTCATAACCGATACATAGTAGGCAAACAACTGGAGAGGCGTAACCGCTATAATAGGCGCTATCAGCGGATCGATGTCCGGTATGGGGATAACCGCGTCGGCCACCTTTTCCGCTTCCGGAGCATGCTTTTTGGATGTAATGGCCATTACCACCGCTCCCCTGGCCTTAACTTCACGGATGTTGCTCACCATTTTCTCAAAGAGCATATCCTGGGTAAGGGGGCAGATCACGAGGGTACCGTTTTCAATAAGGGCTATGGTGCCGTGCTTCAGTTCCCCACCGGCATAGGCCTCGGAATGTATGTAGGATATCTCCTTTAGCTTGAGCGAACCTTCCATTGAAAGGGCATAATCAAGGTTCCTGCCGATAAAGAATATGCTCCTGGCGTTGTAGTGCCCCGCTGCGAAACGCTGTATCTCCTCCTTCTCCCTCAGGACTTCCTCCATCTGTACGGGAAGGTTCATGAGATGGTCAAGATAATAGCGTATGGTTGTATCATCCACAGTTCCCCTTATTTGGGCGAATTTCAGGGCAAGAAGGTAAAGGACCGCAAGCTGCGTATTATATGCCTTTGTGGATGCCACGGCAATCTCGGGACCTGCCCAGGTATAGAGCACGTCGTCGGATTCTCTCGCTATGGAGCTGCCTACAACATTGACGATGGATACCACGTGCGACCCCTTTTTCCTGGCTTCCCTGAGGGCCATCAGCGTGTCCAGGGTTTCACCCGACTGGCTTATAATAATTGTGATCTGGTTCCTGTTGATCATGGGGTCGCGATACCGGAACTCTGAGGCCAGGTCCGCTTCAACGGGGATCCGGGCAAGCCTTTCAATTGCGTATTTCCCTACCATTCCGGCATGGTAGGCTGTCCCGCAGGCTATGATATTGATCTTTTCACAGGACTTTACCATTTCATCGGTAAGGTTGAAATTCTCAAACAGAATCTGTCCGTCCCTGATACGCGGACTGATGGTTGCTTTCACAACGGCAGGTTCCTCGCATATCTCCTTCATCATGAAATGCTCGTAGCCGCCCTTCTCGGCAGAGGCTACGTCCCAGTCCACATGGAAACTCTCCCTTTCGACTTTTTCGCCGAGCAGGTTGTATATCTCTGCCCTTCCTGCCGAGATGCGCACGACTTCCTTGTCTTCAAGAATTATCACGTCCCGCGTATATTCCAGTATGGCCGGGATATCCGAGGCTATGTAGTTCTCGCCCTCCCCCAGACCAACAATAAGCGGGCTGTCCTTCCTTGCCGCAACGAATTCATCCGGACAATCGGTGCAGATGACTCCAAGGGCATAAGCGCCCTCTATGTCATTCAACGTGTTCATTACAGCCTTTACCAGGTCACCCTTGTAGTTGCAATCAATGAGATTGGCCACCACCTCGGTGTCGGTCTCCGATTGAAAGTTGTAACCCTTGGAAATGAGAAAATCCTTAAGCTTCATGTAGTTCTCAATAATGCCGTTATGAACCACGGCGATCTTTCCGCCGCAGCTAACATGGGGATGGGAATTGGCGTCGCTGGGTTCCCCATGGGTGGCCCACCTGGTATGCCCTATTCCGAGTGATCCCTCCAGGTTGACCGAGTTAAGCTTTTCTTCAAGGGCAGCCAACCTTCCCTTTGTCTTGACCATCTTGATCTTTCCTTCATGGAGTATCGCGATGCCCGCCGAGTCATATCCCCTGTATTCAAGCCTTTTAAGCCCGTTCATGAGAACAGGGGTTGCCTCCCTGCTCCCCACATAGCCAACTATTCCGCACATATATATGCTCCTTTCAATATTCTTAGTGAGTTTAGGACAGCATCAAAGCATACGGCATACCAGACACGGATAGCACGAATAAACCCGCATCTTAAGCCTGCAAGCAGAAAAACTGTTCCCTGTCAGATAAAAATGAGATATGGGACACCAGGAGCGGATACACTGATCCTGCAGGTCCCTGTTCTGAAATGCTTGAATGGCCAATCCGGCACACTTTGTCCCTGCCGTCGCCGGCAGTATTTGTAGTGCCTTATCGATGATGGCGCACCGGAAGGTTTCCGCCGAATCTTTCGATAACCTCCTTCTCCTCGTCGACAAGACGCTATGCGCATGGCATGCGATACTTGTCCTGGCGCTCTTTGCCCTGTCTTAAGACCTTGTGCCCTCCTTTCCGACAGATCGCATTCCGCATTTCATACATCTATTTTACGATGGATCGGCTGTCCATTGCAAGATTTACGCTGACGCTGCCGTAAAATCCTTCCCAGTCCCTCCTGCTTCCCGGTAATACAAGCCCTGATTGACAATGGCAGCACGTACTATATAATAAATTTACTAACATTAAATGTTATATATTGCTATGTGAGAATACACCAAAGTCCACTGGTATTACGCAGAAATTTTTGAGCAACCGGGCTGCAAATCAGGATGATTGGTGATATAAATCCCGGAAAGGCAGTAGCTATGTTCTGTTTTAAATCCGCAATCAGAAACATGTGGCGGCGAAAGGTCAAAAGCGCGCTGATGGTGTTGGTAAGCGCGGTTGCAGCCGTATTTGTCCTGATCTATCTTAACAGTATCAAGTCCAACCAGGAACAACTCCTGATGTTCTCCCGTGAGCTTCCTGTAACAGCCCGCATTATGAATGGCGATGGCTCGTTTGAGAGGGGGCTGTACATACGCAAGGATCTTATAGACAGTATTGAAAGCACGGGATTCGTCAAGGATCCGCTCTATACGACCCGGATGGCCGCAATGTTTCCAACCGGGGATCCGAACGGTAACGAGGATACGGTAATGATCCTGTGCGTAAACCAGGAACATGCCATACCCGACTATGAAGAAAGGGAGATCATCCTTGAAGAAGGAGCCGATATGGATTTCCTGCTGGGTAATGATCCCGCCTGCCTTGCAGGAGAGAGCTTTTTAAAAAGGAATAACCTCTCCGTGAGCGATACTATAGATATCAAGCTGTATAAGCGCCAGTTCGACCAGTATGGATATTCTTACAGCTATGAATGGCTGGCGGACTGCAGCCTCCGGATAATCGGCAGTATTTCCGCGGCCAGCAGCGATTTTTCGTTATCGAGAGTAGACCTCCTGTGCCCGCTTGGCTGGGCCGAGGATATGCATGCCCGGGACGGCAGTGAGTTTACCCTGGATTCCGTATCCTTCACGGTAAGCGATTCCCTGAGGCTTAACGAGTTTAAAGAGGAGATGAGGAATCACTACCTGCAGGGCGTAAGTCCTGAGGGCAGCAGGACGATCAAGGGAGATTCCCTTTCTGTAAGCGATGAGATATTCATCACGTCGGCAAGCCGTGTAAAGGATACCCTGAAAATACTGTACACCTTCGCCCCGGTAATGTTCGTTATTATAGCGCTTGTGGGATATACCTCGGCGTATCTTCTTATCCAGGACAGGCGTCTCGACATCGCGATCATGAGATCCCTGGGAACCGGTCCTGCGGTTTGTATCGTCACCATGATAATTGAATACGCCATTCTTGGCCTTATGGGGTGTCTTATTGGGAACCTGTGCGCAGCCCCATGGACCGGGATTAACATAAACACTCTCCTGTACTCCATGCTGTTTTTTGCAAGCCTGATGATTGGTATTTCGACGGCCGCCTTAAGGATAAGCCGTTTCAATACCATGACCGGGCTAATCAGGAATGAAACGTGAGGTAGTATTATGGAAGCCGTTCTTTCAGCCAACAGTGTCAGCTATTCATATGTGAGCAGGTATCAGAAGGTTGACGCCCTGAAAAACGTGACCTGTTCGTTCGAAAAGGGAAAATTCTATGCCATCATGGGGCGCTCAGGGAGCGGAAAGAGCACCTTCCTGTCTCTTCTGGCAGGTCTGGATACGCCCACATCGGGTGAGATCCTGTTCGAAGGAAAATCACTGGCCGAAATTGACCGGAACCGGTACAGGAAGTATGATGCATCGGTTATCTATCAATCCTTTAACCTGTTTCCGCTCCTTACCGTAGTGGAAAACGTCATGTATCCCATGGAACTCCAGGGGGTTAAAAGGCGAGATGCCCGCAAAAAAGCGGCAGAGTTGCTGGCTGAAGTCGGGCTTGATGAAACAAAGCACAACAAGTTCCCGCAGATGCTGAGCGGCGGGGAGCAACAGCGCGTAGCCATCGCGCGCGCCCTGGCCGCCGGCGGCAAGATACTGCTGGCCGATGAACCGACCGGGAACCTTGATACAGCAAACGAAAAAATTGTGGTAAACCTGCTTAAGACACTTGCCCATGAACACGGCTACACGGTGATTGTCGTTACCCACAACAATGACGTGGCCGCGCAGGCCGACAGGATCTATTACATGAACGATGGCTTCCTTGAATGTGACCGCATATAAAGGGGTGAACGGCGGTGGTAGTTTCAAACAGCATAAGGCAACTGATGCGTACACCTGTAAAAACTTTCTTTTTCTTTGGGCTGCTCGCGCTGGCTGTCGCATTTTTCCTGCTGGGTTACAACCTGTGGTTCATTGCTGTAAATAATATAGGTCTTATAGAAAAAAATTTCATAACCATAGGCACGGTAGAACAGAAGCCCATAGCGATGGGATTCGGACCGGAAACATATGAATATTCGACCTGGTATGGAGATATAAGTTCCATCGAGAGCTACATAGAATACGGTGAAACATACCCGGCATCGGTTCTGGATTTCGAGGGCGCAGGCTACATAATAAAGCCCGAGAGGAGGCCCGTATATATAGCGAGCCATCCCGATTATGTAGTCGACATTAAAGACGAAGATGAAAAACGTTTTGATTTATTTTTCCAGGTTATCGAATTTGAGCCGTTGGAAGACGGCATAACCACAAATCCCATACCTGTAAAAGTCAAGAGGGTGCTGTCCGGCACGATTGTAGGTGATGACGAGATAGTCCTGAGCCATGTTGAATACGATACACCCTGGCAATTGCATAAAGGAAAAACCTATATTGCCTGCCTGCTGCCGGGGCCACTGATCGAGGATAATAATGAATTCACATATATGCCTTATATTATCACCCGATCATCCCAGTATACAAAAGACGGAGAGCGTATTCCGGAAGACCTTCCCGTATCCGAGCCATGGGATGAGGTGACAGACGATTTTTACGAAACCCCAAGGGGCAAACGTTGGCTGGCCGTTATTGAAGGAATTGAAAGGATGAGACACGCCATACCGGTTGTACCGGTTGACAGCACAAAGCTCCTGGTGGCTTTCCACAGCGGAAATGCAAGGATAGTCGAGGGGCGCGATATAAGTGCCGAAGAATACGAAAGCGGCGAAAAGGTATGCCTAATTGATAAGACCTTCGCGGTCTACAACCGCCTTAACGTGGGGGACGAACTGCGTTTGCCGTTGTATTATGCGGATTACTACAATTCATCGAGCAGATTGTTCAGCAACACAATTCCCTATATTTATGACCAGCTGGTAAACGCAAGGGGTGAAGGCTATTCTGCGTTTGAAGACAGCGTATACAGAATCGTTGGAATCTTTGACTCCCCGAGAACCTCCCGTCTCTCAGATTACCAGATGGGATTCAACTCGGTGGTTATTCCCAAAAAATCGGTTAAAAACAGCGATGAAAACAATATCATCAGCACGGGCCGCATGAAGGGATTCAACACCTCCTTCCAGATTCCAAACGGGCATATTCCGGAATTCCTGTCCAAGTGGGAAGCCCTCGGCATAACTGATCTTAAAATAGTTTTTTACGACAACGGGTACTCGAGGGTAAAAGACGGGCTTGAGGCAATGAAGAAGACGGCGGTAATTTTATTTGCCGTTGGAATTGCCGCCACGCTTCTTGTTGTCACTTTGTTCTGCCATCTTTTTATCAGCAAGCAAAAAAAGAGGACCGCCATCGAACGGTCCCTGGGCATGAACAAGAGGCTCTGCGCGTTATCGCTGCTGGCTGGCCTCATGCTCGTGGTCATTGCCGCCTATATCTTCGGGAGTCTTGCAGGTTATCTTCTGACCGACATTATTGCCAGGCAAAGACCCCTGGACAGCAACGAATCCTTCGATATATCGTACAGCAACTGGAGGCCTACGGCTGATACATATGTGAAGATGTCTGTCTCGATGGAAGGCATCTGGCGGGGCGCCCTGATTTCGGCCTCGGTTATTCCCGCAACCCTTCTTTATGCCCTGGTCAGCATTACCATGAATCTCAGGCATGAACCCTTGCAACTGCTTGGCGAAAAGAATGGGTAGGGATTATGCCGCAGGCGATTTATCCCAGGCGTTCCTCTATGATCCTTACCAGTTCCTCGGCCTTTCGGGTTATATAGTCCTGGTCCTTTCCCTCGATCATTACCCTTACCAGCGGCTCGGTGCCCGACGGGCGGATCAGCACCCTGCCCTCGCCATGGAAGGCCTGTTCGAGCCTTGTACAATGCTCCGCAATCACAGGATCTTCCCTGTAGTTGTATTTCTTGTCGTTGCTGACCCGTGCGTTCCTTAAGACCTGGGGGTAATCCTTCATAATCGAGTTCAGCTCAGAAAGCTTCCTTCCAGATTCCCTGAGGACAGAGAGCAGCTTGAGGGCTGTAATAAGGCCGTCTCCGGTAGTGTTGTGCATGGTCATGATTATATGCCCCGATTGCTCGCCGCCGAGGACAAAGCCTCCCTCCAGCATCTTCTCCAGGACATAGCGGTCGCCCACGGGGGCCTTGATTATGTTAAGCCCGTTGTTCCTGGCCATCTCGTCGAAGCCCATGTTGCTCATGACCGTCGCAACAATTGTATTGTGTGCAAGAAGCCCTTTATTCTTCAGGTCCAGCCCGATAATGGCCATCATATGGTCGCCGTCAACCAGGCACCCGTTTTCATCAACGGCCAGGACCCTGTCGGCATCGCCGTCGAATGCCAGTCCCACATGGCATTTGTTCTCCAGGGTGAATCTTTTCAGCATATCCAGGTGGGTTGATCCGCAACCCCTGTTGATGTTAATGCCGTCTGGCTGGTTGTTGATTACCAGGACCTCGGCGCCGAGCCTTTTTATGGCCTCGGGAGATGTTACGCTGGCAGCGCCGTTGGCGCAGTCCAGGGCGATTCTTAAGCCCGCCAGGTCGGTTTTTATGGTCTGTATGGCATAACCCACATAATCCTCTACAGCCGATTCCAGTCTATGTACCGTGCCCACCTGGTCGCCTTCGGGGCTTGGTATCCCCTCCGCGGCATCCAGTATGATCCTTTCTATCCTGTCCTCTGTCTCGTCGGGCAGCTTGTACCCTTCCGAGTTGAAGAACTTGATGCCGTTGAATTCTGCAGGGTTATGGGATGCTGAGATAACAACCCCTGCGTCACAGCCGTATTTTCTTACCAAACATGCTACCGCCGGCGTAGGAATGACGCCGGCCAGTATGGCCTGGGCTCCGGCGGAACAGATTCCGGCCGCCAGGGCGCTTTCCAGCATGTCACTGGAACGGCGTGTGTCCTTACCAACAAGGATCCTGGGCTTTTGGGCATCCTGGCCCGTCAGAACATACGCTCCCGCCCTGCCCAGCTTATATGCCAGCTCACAGGTCAGCTCTGTATTTGCAACACCTCTTACCCCATCGGTTCCGAACAGTCTTCCCATAGTTTTACCTCCATATTCCGACCAAACTTGTACTTCGTCCAATCCAACCTTATTTTTCTATATATATTTACTCAACGGAACTGCCGTATAAACAGCATAAATGGAAAAAACTGAATGAATGGCAGATCATATTGTCTTTCCGACAGCAAGCGGTTTCTGGTCATGATCACGTTCGCTGAAGAGCTTATGGCTCATGTCATCAAGGACTGCCTGGGCGACGTTCTTGCAGTTGTCCGTAATACGTTCGATATAGTGGATCAGCTCAATGAAGTTAATGGCTGCTGTCGGTTTGCACTCGCCCCTGTTAAGACGCTCAATATGCCTTTCCCTGAGGAGCCTTTCACGTTCGTCAAACTGCTCTTCCAACCTGATCACATTCCTGGCAGCCTCAGCATCACCATCATCAAAAGCTTTCCTCATATCTGAAATAATATTCTCAATATGTTCGAAGGCCTCGTTGATCTCGTTAACCGCCGATTCGGAAAAGCTTGTCCTGGAATTGATCATATTCAGCGCTATTTCACTGATATCCTTGCAGTGGTCCCCAAGCTTCTCCATATCATGTGCTATACGCATCAATCCTGTCAGGCGTATGGACTGGCCCTGAGTAAGGCTTTGGGACAGTATCCTTGAAAGGAAGTCCACCACCTCGCGCTTCAGCATGTCCGTGATGTCTTCCAGCCTGAAGGTTTCTTCGACGGCTGACATGTCCTTGTTAATTATCGATTCCCTTGCCTTGGATACCATGGTCCGGACAATCTTGTTCATCTGCTTCAGTTGGTTAACCGCCAGGTTCATGGCAATGGACGGTGTATTGAATACCTTGGGATCGATATCGGAAAGTGTGCTCTCCGCCACGAGTTCGTCTCCCTTGTATATTGCGCAGACAGCCTTCTCCAGCAGTGGTATGAGCGGGAGCATGATCGCAGTATTCACCAGGTTGAACAGGGTATGGAAGTTGGCGATGGCCACATCCATGCTGTCGGCAGGTATGTTGCTTGTCCCCATTACCTGGTAGATAACCCAGGCCGCCTGGGGAACAAAAAACAGGAATAATACGGAGCCGACAACCTGGGTAATTACATGAACAAAAGCTGCCCGCTTGGCATTCAGCCTCGCTCCGACAGAGGCCAGCATGGCTGTAACGGTTGTGCCAATATTACTGCCTAAAACCAGCGGTATTGCCGCAGTAAGGGGTATCAGCGGCAAACCTTCCGGCGTCGGCGTAACGGCCAGCTTCTGGATAACAGCAATAACAGCACTGCTGCTTTGGACAACACCGGTAACCAGGGTACCTACCAACAGGCCCAATGTTCTGTTGTGGCTTATGCTTAACATCAGGTCCTGGATTTCCTGGCTCGTCGCCAGTGGTTTCATGGCAACGCTCATAATATTGAGACCGGCAAACAGTACACCGAATCCGAACAATACCTGTCCGATATACTTGATCTTTGGGTTCTTAAAGAAGAAAAAGATTACAAAACCGATGGCCAGGATATGAAAGGCATAATCAGTGATCTTTATGGAAACAAGCCAGGCTGTTATGGTGGTCCCGATATGTGCTCCCAGGATAACCCCGATAGCCTGGTGAAGGGTCATGAGACCGGCGCTTATAAAACCGACCACCATGACGGTTGTGGCTGCGCTGCTCTGGATGATGGCGGTCACCAGCATTCCCATCAGCATGCCCACAAAAGGATTAGTGGTAAGAATCTTCAGTATATGGCGCAATTTTTCACCGGCTGCCTTTTTAATACCTTCACCCATATAGTTCATGCCGAATATGAAGAGAGCAAGACCGCCTAAAAGGCTTGGCAGTGCATCCAGAATAATCTTCCACATATTTCAGTCCTCCAGGTATTCAATTTTCTGCGCTGCTTCAGGAAGCGGGCGATACCATGGCTTAATGGCCGGGGGAAAAACCAATAGAATTTTAACATAAAACAGATATATATGCCATAAAGAATTATGAGGGACCCAATGAAATCACAGGTCGCATTTATAGCATTTTCATTGCGAGGCAGATATATCCTTAATGCAGGACTAAATCAAATCCCTCCCAGGAACAATCAAAGGCTGCCGGCGGGAATCCGGGAACATTTCTGTTTAACAAAAAGGCCATCCCCGGCTGAGGATGGCCTCATGATTACAGCCTTAATATATCTTGCATCACCAGAACAGTTCGTCCATAATCAGGTCGGCAAGTTCATCCGCATCCAGGCCAGTGAGGTCCTCTATGGCATTTGTAAGCTTTTTGTTCTTCTCGATATTCCCGACCAGGTTTTCTATGATCTCTTCAGCGATATCCAGAAACTCGTAGGGGTCTTCCTCCAGTTCTTCAATATCAATGGCGTTTTTGCTGTTTATTTTTGTGAAGGAGGCTTTATTACTGATCCTTGAGTCAATATTGACTGTAATGCTCTCGTCATAGCCATCCTCCACTTTCATGGATACCTGGATACCCTTAATGTTGTTTGAGAACATTCCAAAGGAAAACGTAATGTCGAATTCAGGCATATCATCAAGCGACAAGTAATAATCCAGGTCATCCAAAGCGTACTCAATACCGTACGAAGCTTCTTCAATCACGTACATCCAGGCTGTTTCAAAATCGTCTTCGTCCTCTATGTAATCGAGCAGTTCTTCAAGATCATCTTCTGAAAAGAGAATTTCAAACTCATGTTTATCCTTCAGGATCCTGTTGATCAAATCCCTGGCGTTTTCCCTGAAGGATTTCATCAGAACCTCATCATCAGCCATTACATCAAAGACTTCCGCAAATATCTCCATCAGGCTCTCACCGTCCAGTGTTACAGTCACCTTTCCGACGGAGCCCCTGATCTCGTCATCCAGGACATCTGCAATGGCTTTCGCATATTTCTTTTTGTCATACTTGATGTTGGCCTGTCTTATGTATTTGAGCAGAACCTGCATCTCAGAAATGACATCACGAACATCCCTGTCAAGTTTATATATGAATTTTTTGTCATATAGGTCTTTAAGATCAATATAAAGCTCCTTTTCGCCAACTCCCGCCGCGATATCGGCTATGGATTTGTTATCGTACAGGATGCTTCCGGATACTTCCATGAACATCTTGTCCAGGTTCACCGCCAGGCTGGTCTTTATGGAAGCATTGTTTATTGCTTTCAGGTCGTCATCGTCGCCCTTGTATTTGGCGGATACGGTGCTTGTGACAGTAAAAGCATTCTTTTTCCCCAGGCGTTCCAGGCCGTTCAGCAGCCTCATCGCCGGATTGGCGGCAACTATGATGGTGTTGATAATAAAAACCACCGCAAGAATCAGGGCAACAGCCAGCAGTATCTTGCCTGCAGGAAATGACTTTTTGACAGGCCTTTGGTCATTGGCTTCAGCCGCGCCTTCAAGCGGTGCGCCGCACTTGGTGCAAAAACGTGTTCCATCCTGGTTTTCAGATTTGCAATTTGGGCATGTTCTCATATAGTCACCTCGCTATAGATTAATAAGTCATTCGTACCACGTCAATTCTGCAATCCAGTTGCCATGACTATATCTTTGTATGCCCCATGCCAGGGTAACATACGAGGCAGTCATTTGGCTTTGCGTCCTTGTTCGCAGGAAGCATGATCGCTGATATTGCACAATGGCGCGAAGTACTTCTCTATTCTATACCATTTGTCGAATAATGTAAACCTGAAATCATTTAGAGTTTTTTGCTTTGTACCTTTTTTACAATTCCTTTGCAAAAATTCTCTTTAGCAAACTTACTTATTTCGAGATAAAAACAATAAAAAAATAATTTTAGCCATTCTTTTTCCTGATATTTAC
>Ga0116168_1002421_pt1 | contig 11802 bp, 16 predicted proteins | sample AD_UKC129_MetaG_FD_89795 | JGI IMG/M metagenome (GOLD analysis project Ga0116168, IMG submission 89795) | Active sludge microbial communities of municipal wastewater-treating anaerobic digesters from Canada - AD_UKC129_MetaG | ecosystem: Engineered > Bioreactor > Anaerobic > Digestate | place...
CAATGACACCGAATGGATCGATTACCTTGCTGATATATGAATCCGGATAATACTTCTTTAAACCTCCCCTTGTTACGGGATTTCCTTGATATATTGCTGTAATCTCTTTCTTAATTTCGTTCCGTCGATTAATGTAATAATCTCTTAATTCATCCTTAATTTCGGGCAGCATCACTGGCAGGAATGATCCTTCATCTTTTAATTGCAGTCTTTCCCACGTAAATATCTACCATGTGGGTGACTCCTCGGCCTTAGTAACATAAATGGGTTGTAATTCAGAATGATAGCACTTGGTGCAACAAGGAATATACCACTGATCGCCTATTTCCACTTGCTGTGTCGTGTCGCCGCTTATTTTTCGGGTATAAACTGCGTCATCCCCGCATCTCCACGCTTTTTGACAAGCGTGATTTTTTTCGTATAATGAAATTAAAGGTCACGGCCAGCTGCAACTGACCGTGACGTGGCCCGTTTATTTGGGCCGTGGATGTTGGGACCTCCGGTGCAGCGGAGGTTTTCTCTTTTCTGCCATAATCATTTCAAGTCTGAAAACGCTGAATAACTGGAGCCGCAAAACCTCTATGTAAGAGGTCTTGTCACGTACTGCCAGGATTAGCAGCGTAATACAGATTAAAACAATAATGACTAGAAAAATGAGCTCCAACAAGCTACACGCACCCCCCCTTCCTTGAATTCAAGGAAAGGAACCAGGCTTCTCAGCCAGGTGGGGAAACGGGTAAAACCCACCGCATAAAGCGGATTTTAAAAACTTCCTCCCTTCTTAAAAAGGTTTTTTGTTTTTTACTCATAAAAAAGCCCCCGCAGGGGGCTGCAGACTGTCAAAAAACCCCGCTAAATCGCAAGATTGAGCGGGGTTTTTTGACAGTCTGAGGCGGTCCCGAACCATGTTTATGTTAATCAAACAATCCGGTATTATCCTCAACGATAGGCATTACCTCGGCTGATTTTTCGCGTCTTGATACGATTATCAAATATACAGCACCAACCAGGCACAATAGGATAAAAAAGAATACCGGATGATTAAAAGCGAGATTGATAGCCCCACCAACTAGAAAGCCGGCGGCTGAGAAAATCAACCCAATTAAACAGAATACGGCAATTATTCCGCATCCTAATAATAGGGTATAGAATAACAGTCCAAGTATTGGGGCTGCCCACGTTCCCCGGATATTTCCACCTATTTTATCAAGGGCAGTTGTTAGGTGCGTCCATTTCAACCTTTTGGGTGTAGTAATGATTTTTGGTGTTTCCTGATGGACTTCTTGATTTTCAAATAATTCCTCCAAACGAAACACCGTTACTCTTGGTCTCTTTTTAGGGGTTTCATTACTTTTATCAAAAAGCGTTGGTTGGATCATAAAATCTACTCCTTCCCTGAATTCAGGATTTTTCATGCTGTGTTCTAGGGAGATCCAAGAATACAGTAAATTTAGCAGGATATAATATGTCCCGGCCCAAAAGGGCCGGGTGATCTTATGCCTATGGCAAGGCAATTTTTATAATCCGGTTAAAAGTTGAATCCTCCAACCTGTCACCGAATTTATTAAGTATTCTCAGCAGGATCTCTGCCGGGGGTTTTCCCGTGGGGAGTTGCCCGTTAGCCAATGCCTTACTCCCGTGGCCAGCGGCCACGGATATTTTTAGCGGCCGCCGAACCCAGGCGGAGGATTTACACAGCTTGAACTTTGACGTTGACTGCGCTTAAAAACCGTTCCAGACGGCGACGGCTCATAAAGCCGTAACGGTTCAAGCGCTTGTCCAGAGCGTCATACTCATCCTCATCCAGGGAGAAATCCCCTGTTTCCATTTGAGCTAGCAAATTCCAAAGCAACTTATCCCGGGCAATTTTAATGCCCTTTTTCCTTGCAGCCAAATAAGCTGCAAGAGCTTCTTCAGCTCTAATAGTTGCTTTTTGAGTGCAGCACCCAAAGTTTTTGACCAATACTTCTGCAAAGGCTTTTTCAGCCTCACTCAAGCGCATTTGCGCCAGACAGTTTTTGGGGTAGCTTTGGGCATACAACCTAGCCCGGTTTAATTCCCGGTAAGCCCTCAATACATCTTTTCTGGACGCCATGATGCGTCCTGTTCTTTCCTTTCTACTTAGCACTTTCATACTGAATCCTCCTTCCCCCAACCTAATGGGGATTTTTTTTGATTTTTACTTATAAAAAAAGCCCCACCATATTGGGTGAGGCTTTGTGGTTACGCAGTTTTTCTTTTTTGTTTAGGTTTACCGTAACCTTCAGGCGGTTTTTTCTGATGCTTGAAGGTCGGGTCCCCCGGTTTTTCAGTTAACCACTGCGTTAAAACAGGTTCTATAAAGGGTAGTTCCTTTATAAGATCCTTTACGCCTTCGGTTGAAACCGAAAAGGCTTTTAATAACTGGCTTTCGGGGAAATCTTTTAAGACATGATATATCCCGAACTTATTCCATGTCCTTTTGACATTTCCGGGGTAGATGCCAAACCATTCCCCGTTCAGCTCAAAAGGCCCGTTCGCCTGACAGTAATTTGACAGGACTTCCTTGGCCTGACCAAGCAGGGTTTCAAGATGGAGTAATATCTTTGCAACCTCCATAGCCTGTTCAGGACTGGTTATGCAGTCGGGTATAAGCACTCCTGCTTTTTCAGCGGTTTCCTGAGCGCACTGCTCCTTGAACCCACACCATCTGCATGCGGTTCCGGGTTTTTTAGGAAAACCGTTCTCCACCCCTTCTTCCTCGGCAATTTCGTAAGCAAAGTCAATTTGTAAACACAGATCGTTTGCCCACTTTACTGCCTGCTTGATAGAATAGGTATTCTTAAATACCGGTTTATCAAACTCTAGGAAAACATAAGCCCTTTCGGCATCTAATTCATCAGTTCCCCAGGCATATAAGGCCAATTGGGGTGAATTTAGATGTCTCTCATAGTCGTGGCCGGTCTTCCAATCCCAGAGATATTTTCCTGGGATAAGGAAGTCCACATAGCCTTGCAGGGGAACACCACAGGGCAGGGTTTTAACAAAATGCTTTTCTACTACAACATTTTCTCTGTTCGGTAATTCCCTCCACAGGCTCAGAGCCTTTATAGTTAGTTTTCTCAGATCGTTATAACGGTCTGAGAATTTAGTATAGAGTTCAGATAAATCTTTTCTGTTATATTTTGACAGTTCGCCGGCAGCTATGTCGATAATAAAATCGTCAAATGCTTCGGGATCTGCCAAAAGGTTTGTCGATATTGCTTCTGCTATGATGCCGTGGAGTAATTTGCCGTATTCCGCAATTTCACCTACAGGTTCTTCTGCCCCAAGGGCATACTTTTGATAGTATGCCCACGGACAGCTTTCAAATTTTTGAAGTCGAGTAATTGAAACCGGCCCTTCTAAATACTGCATAACCCCACCCCTTAAACAAATTCGATGTCGTCAAAGTCTATATCATCAATGGTGTTTTTTATAGGTGGACTTTGCTGGGCTAGTTGGCTTATAAGATTGCCCAGTCCCGCTACAATTTTCAAACCCTCAACAAAATGCTTTGAGGCTTGTTCAATTTGTTCAGCGGTTCTCAGGCGGAGCTTGTAGCGCTCTACACTAAACTCAGCCTTTATCTTATCCAGGGCAATCTCATTTTCTGCTCTTTCATTTTCAATATCAGAGAGCTGATTTAGTAAACTCTGGTATTTTCCGTCTTCCTGAAGCCGTTTTGCCAGTTCAATTTCTCTTGCCTCAGCGTTAGAAAACATTTTTTTGCCGTTCTCATCCACGGCAGAGGCAATTTCACTCATGAATTGGTTTTTGATCGTATCCAGTTTATCCTTAAGGGACTGGGCCCTGTTTTTCAGGGCCAGCCCTTTGGTTTCCAAGTCGGCTATTGCTGATGGATATAATTCAAAATCCATACCCATTACGCAACCCTCCTTGGATTCAGGATTTCCTTATATTTTTTCCCTGATTTCGTACTAACCTCACCAAAGTCGCAGATTATCCGGTTTCCTACCTGGATGTTTTGTGCTCGGAACACTGGTAATGACTGCCGAACTACAACATCCTTCAACGATTCCCCCGTAGTGACATCGGTTATTTCGACTTTTGCCCAATCACCTTTAGGGGACGGGACAATATTGTCCACCCGGTAACAGGGGATTCCAGGTTCCTCAGTAGACAGATCGGTATTTTCATCTGCCTCGGGATCATCCCCCGTGGCTATTTGTAAGGACATGAGCCAGGCGTATTTCACTGCGGCGGTTTGAGCTTTCATTACCGCCTTGTCGCCTGTATCCATCCCACACCCTATACCGTGGATTACTTTTTCCTCCCCGGTATCGGTGTCGATGAGAGTGATCTCCACTTCAACCTCTTTGAAATAAAGGGTATTACCTTTCCCGGTAACCCGTTCCCAGGCATTAATTATCTTGGGACGGGTCACGGTAGCAATACCATGCTTCACAAGGGACTTGTTGATTTTTTCAAGTACAGCCGACGCCGAAGCGTAAGTGTACTTGTCGTGTTGGTTTTGCGCGTCTTTCTGAACATACGCGCATTCCCTCATGACCTCAACAAGTTTTTTAGTGAGAGATACTTGTGCTGTCTGCACATTATCAGCCTCCTTCCCCAACTTAATGGGATTTTTAATAATTTTGGGTATAAAAAAGCCCCCTATTTCTAGGAGGCTTAAATCGCAGTATTTAGGATATATAATCCTTGTAACACGCACTATTCCTTACACTTAAAACTCACCCGTCCAGAGCCATCCATCTCTCCCGCTATGGTTATTCTTGGAGTATTTTTATCAATCTTTACAAATGGCCTTACAAGACTATTAATAAGATTTGCTACTAAAACCATTGCCTTAATGGTTTTTAAGTCAGCTTCGGTTAATAAATTGGCTCCACATTTAGGACATGGCTTATTTAGCCATGCCTCATATTCTTCAAAACGGGCGTTTTCGTCCCTGAAATTGCAATCAGGATTATCGCATTTGATGCCTTGAGCTTTTATATTAATTGCTTGCATATCCGATATATCTCATCTCCTTCGCAGTATAAACAAACTACTCAATTAACCCGCTTTTCTCCGTGATTCCTCCTGCTCCGGGGTGCACTGCTTCCAGGCCCAACAGGAGTCATCCATTTTTGTCTCCCCTCGATATGGGCACTTACCACCGCTGCGAATGATAGTACTTATCTGTCGATCCGGTTTCCAGTGGATACAGGTGGCACAGTGTTTCAAGGGCCATCCCTCCGGAAGCTGATTACCCACACCCATGGGTTCTTATTCCATCCATATCCCTGTTTAGCATTAAGTTTTTGCCATAGTTCCTGAAACGCAGCCAGCGTATCAACATCAGTTCCAAACTCCCACATTCCTTCGGCTAGACAGTCATCGTATGATATGTCCTGTAGCCTTTCCACCCTCACATCCGTCACCGTGAGCCAGATTCGGGCGGCGGCCTTGAGCATGAAGATTGCGGGGCGCCATTTATATTAGCAGTCAGGCCATCCTGGGATATTGGGTTCGTCCGCTTTGTATAGGTAAACACCTTTTTCAATTACGTTGCCCTTCCCGTAATCATCTAGTAAATCACCATGCCACCACGTTTCCCTTACCCAAAGCCTATCGCCGGGTTGATAGGGACATCCCATGTGCAAATCCTTTATCCGAGGTATTAATAGTCCCCCAAAATCTTTTTTCAACCATTCACCGCCGAGAGCATCATCCATGCTTTTCCCTTCTGGTTGTGGCTTAATCACTCTACGGGTCTGAGTTTTTCGGCCATCGAGTATCGCTCGCACCATTTCAGCCGAAAATAGGATGGGATGTTCTTTTATACGTTTTTCCATGTTTCTCCCCTCCATATTCTTTCAATAGTGGTAGTACTACCACAAGCGAGAACGGGATTTCGTTTTTCCAAACAAAAAAGCGGCCCGATTTTTAGGCCGCTTTGGTAAGATTAGGTTTGTTTTATAGTTTTGGCCCATTTGGCCAAGTTTTTGAAGGTTTCTTCTGGACTGCCCTCCAATGGGAAGTCTTTGAATAATATTTCTTTACTCTGGGGATCTAGGCGATTAATCTTAGATGCCAAGTTACTGGATAAACCGCCTAACAGATTGATCCCCTCAGTAACAAATTCAATTGCAGTTCTTTCGCGGGTAGAAGCAGTAGCAGTTGGCATTTACATCACCCCTGCGGCTGGCTGCAGGTTGAAGCGTCTAACTGGCGCAGCAGGTTTTTCATGCTTGATGGATATATCTTCGACCTTTTGCAGCCTACGTCTTCCGCCTTTGTTTTCCTCAACTGCTTTCCGGTGCTCGGCCTGCTTAACGGGATCAGAACAGAAGGCTTTCAGGTTTCTTTCTGCTATTTCCCGTGCCTGCCTTACTTCATCCATTACTTCACCTAGAAGAATCTCATATTCTTGCACGAGTTCCATTACAGATTCGGTTTCAGCCCGGAGTTTGGCCTGAGCCTTTTCTTTGGCTTGTTCGGGATTACTAGAAAAGGCGATGCTGCTCTGCAGTTCATATACTGTTTTTTGGAGCTTCTCAACTGCAAATGCAACTGCATCGGCACTGATCTGTTTTCTTAGTTCCAATGTGTTTACGATAGGTATGGTATCTAAAAACAGCACGCCACCAGCATCTTCTAAGGCCGGATTTTGGGTTATTGCCAGCTGGTTCAATTCCGCCGCAAAACTCTCCAGTTTCTCAGCATAATACTCTCTGCTGGCTGGAATATTCCACAGGGATTTAATTTTCCGCACAGGGTTGCCGGCTGCAGATAGAATTTTAACCACAATATCTCTTACCTGCTGGGAGGAGAGATAGTTTACAGCCGTATCATACTGCTCCTGACATTCGGTAATCATATCCCTCAACCAGCCAGGGCAGTAATCGAAGGTTCCGAATGGGCCAAATACGACATCAAATACATTCAACTCTTTATCAAAGGTTACTTTGGCTACCTTGCGGCCATCGGACACTTCTTTATTTTCCTGGTCAACTTTAACCAGCATGACAACCCGTTCTACCGATTCCCTATCGTCGCTGACCCGGATTATATCTACCTTTTGCCTCATTCCATCGTGATCGTAATAACCACTTAATTTGCTTGTCAGACGCCGAAAAACATCGGGTGGACTAGGCCGGTAGGGCTTGAATTGTGTCATTCCCAGATTGGTCAATATTTGAACTATCTGGTCATACCGGAATTTGGCACTTTCCAGAGAATAAAACTGGTAGGCCAACCGTACTCCAATGTATTTGTGGCTGCCCACTGCTCCAATAATATGTTTTGGATCAAATAAATTCATAAAATCACGCTCCTTCCCCGACTTAACGGGATTTTTAGAATATAACTTGTTCGCCCTCTATAATGGCGATATAGAACAGTTCCCCATGTTTACGGCAAATGATCCGACAAACAAGAATATCATCATCCCTGTTATCAAAAATATAAATGTGCAGGTCCGACCCGCATTGGGGACATTTCATATTTCTCCTCCCGGGCGAAAACCTTGTGCGAGGAGGGATTCACAAAAGGTTTTTTCCCATTTCAAGCATTCTTCTCTTGAAGGATGGGAATATAGCTCTGTACCGTCAGGCAAGGCCACAACCCATTCCTGCCTTTGGTGGTCGAATTCGATGGTTGTAGCACGCATAACTGACAGCTCCCCAAGTTGCTGTAAAGGAATTGTGTCATTATACAATCCCTCAATCTTACCGTCCGGACGAATGTAGATTGCGGCCATTTAATTACGCACCTCCTCCTGGATTTGAGGAGTTTCGTAATATTCAGGCTTTTTATTTTCCTCCGTTACGGTACCCAGGGATTTAAGAAATTTAGTGGCTTCTTCACAGGAATTACCTGTGTACCCCTCAGCCTCAACTTTTATCCCCCCTTCGGGGGAAATGGTGACAATGATTTTCTGCATTGTTAATTCACCCCCATTAGAAAAGGTTCGCCGGTTAATTCCACTATTATGGAACCATCGTCGGCAATTGATTTGGTATAACTTAGTCCCTGGCTTTGAGCTAATTCCTGAACTAGATAATAGTTGTATTGTTGAGTAAAACGGCTCATTTTGGCATCAGCAAGGTATGCTTCTGCTGCTTCATACCCTTGTTCTTTGACAATGGAAGGGTATATTTCATTTACCTTTGCCAGCACTTGCGGATTGGCCAAATACTTGGAAATGTGATCTTGCCAGAAGTCCGCTATAACAGCGAATGAGCCATCGGCCTGTTTTTGAAAGCCTAAGTCATATTCACCTGGCAGCTTCATAACTAAATCACACTCTTTTGTTTGGCCGTTATACCCACGGCATTTGGTGTTGTGGCGAACTTGAAAACCTAAGCTATTTGCGGCTTTCTTGATCGCTGTTTCGCTGATTAAACGCGTCTTCACTGTAAACCAATGTGACATAACAACTCTCCTTTCGTCTCCCCAACTGAATGGGATTTTGATTAATTTTTGAATATAAAAAAGCGGCCCAAAGGCCGCTTTCAAAAAGGATTTTAATTTCCATTTAATCGTGCGTCTGCCAAATCGGCCAGATGCACGATTTTGGCTTCCTGAGTTTGAGGTTCTACGGGTGACCCCCATTCCTTAAGACCATGATGGGAGACTATAATGTGTATTAAATGCTGGGCTGTATCGTGGTCCAAATATTTTTCTATATATGGTTTTATCATCATTAATCCCAAAGGAATGTGGTCGATCATTTTGCCATCTGTTGAATACCCGATGGCGCAACCAGACCAGTCATAGGCTCGGATTTTGCCGATGTCATGCAGTAATGCACCGGCAATAACAAGATCCCTACTGATGGTCTGTTTTTGATTTATCGCCAAATGCGTGGCTATCCATGCTACTGAAACTGTATGCTCCAATAAGCCACCTAGATAGTTATGATGATGCCTAGATGCTGCTGGGGCATCATAAAATTCTTGAGGGAATTTCTCCGTTATTACCTCTCGCACTAAAGACTGCAAGGAAGTATCCTCGATTTCATTGATGTAATGCAGCAATCTATTCATCAGGCTATCCCGATCGCCCTCGTAAACCGGCATAAAATCGGCGGGGTTATATTCCCCTTCCTGGGCCGGTCTCCACTGAGAAATAGTTATCTGAGGACTGCCGTTATATGTACTTACGGTTCCGTCTACTTTAATTACTGTATTCTCGGCCGGCAGTTCTCCATCGTAATCCCAGATTCTGCCCATGATCTGCTCTGATCCATCATATACCTGCAGGTTAGCATAAGGTTTTCCGGCAGACGTAGTGCCTCGACTGGCCTTGCGTACTGCACAAAAACCAATAAAGTTTTTATTCAGATAATCACGAAACTTCATATCGTCCCTCCTTTTGAGGATTTCTCCACCAGTTAATCTTGAATTGTTAAGGCGGCATAATGCCGCCCATGTCTTACAAAGCTCTGGCTATTATTTCTACTAGAGCGTTAATACAGCATACGCCAATGACAAACAGGATAGAGAGGATAAAGTTGTATATAAAGGTTTTGATAAACTCCTGTTTGGGATTTCTTTTTGTGTATCGGCTCTCCCTTGGTTGCTCTTGAACCAAGTATTTTTCCGGATACATTTTTTCGCCTCCTTGCCCCCGTGAGGGGGCATTTTTAGCCCCCATTACGGGGAAAAGGTATGCGCGTACCTAATTCAATCTTAATCTCCGTTTGTACGCATTTATTTGCGTTTCCGGCACAGTCGCTTCCGGGGTAGAAGCTAATCTCGCCCGGGTTTTACCCCATTCCCTCATGGCTACTATGACCTCTTTCATAGTTACCGATAAGGGACTGGTTTCTTCGGCGGCTTCCAGTAATATTTCCGTGGTTATATCCACTCCTTTACTGAAAGCACGGAATAGGCCGGATATAACAATTTGCTCGATTTCGGCTCCAGTATATCCAGCTGTTTCTTTGGCCAAGCGGGAAATATCAAAATTATTTACATCCCGGCCTTTGCGGGATATATGAATCTTGAATATTTCTTCCCGCTCTTTTTGGCCTGGCAGGTCAACAAACCAGATTTCATCAAATCTACCTTTACGAAGAAGTTCGGGCGGAAGTACGGCAATATTATTCGCCGTAGCAACCACAAATACTGGAGCCGTGGTTTCCTGTAACCAGGATAAAAACTGACCAAATACCCGGGTAGAAACCCCAGAATCGCTGTTAACGCCTACTCCTGCGAAAAACTTTTCAACTTCGTCGAGCCAAAGCACCGCAGGAGCCATATGTTCGGCAAATTTCAAAGCTTCTTTCATACGTTTCTCGGACTCTCCAACGTACTTATCCAGCACGTTCTGGAGGGCCAAAAGTGGAAAGCCCAGCTGCTTTGCCACAGCCTTTGCAAACAGTGATTTACCGGTACCGGGTATGCCGAATACCAGGCATCCTTTGGGATATGGCAATCCAAACTCACGGGCTTCGGGAGTAAAGGCCTTTCCTCTCTCCCACATCCACATTTTCAATTGGTCTAATCCGCCAATACTGGGGATATCTTCTGGTTCAATTAACTCCAGGACACCGGATTTTTTAAGAATTTGCGCTTTTTGCTTTTTAACTTCTGAAATTACTTCCGGTGTAATCTGAAGTCCGTTTTTTGCCAGAGCTAAGGCAATCATATTTTCTGCCTCGCTCATGGTTAACCCAACCGCTGCCTCCACCAGCTTGGGATATAGTTCGGACTCTTCAAAATCCCCCAAGCTAGAAATTATATTTTGAATTGCCTCTTTATCAGGCAGTTCAAAATCCAGAACAATAATTTCTTTCTCCAGTTCGGGAGGAATATCCCCTGAAACGGAAGTGAAGACCAGGGTTATTCCGTTTGTTTTGCAATAACCCAGCAGGTTTCTCAGCATTTGCTGTATTGTTGGGTGTTTAAGTGCCTGATTGAAATTTATAAAGTGAATAATACAATCAGACATTTGTTCTTCAGTGATCTTCCTTAGCATGTTTACAGGGTCGTTTGGAACGGCTAAAATGTCACCGTTCATTTTGAGTCCATCTGCATGATCCCAGGTTAAATACTCGATATTCCGGGATTCAGCCAGAGTAGATATCTCTTTGCTAATTCTTTCCCACTCGTGGGAATTAACTGCCACTGCGGGAACACCAGCCGATATGCAAGCATTAAGGGAGTCAATAAATAATTTCATTTAAGTATTCCTCCCTTCCCCGGGCAGTTCGCAGTGCCTGCCGAAATGCACGGCATTGCATTTTCTTGAATTGTTTTTTAAGATCCTTTTTCTTGGCTTTCTTGGCTGCTGGTTGGTTATCAATAACCAACTTTAATTCTGTTCTTTTCATAAAACCTCTCCTTTCCCCGAACGAACGGGATTTTTTTAGTTTTTTGTTAATAAAAAAAAGCGGTTCCCAAAGAACCGCTGTTAAACCCTATGGTCTTTTGTTTTAGATAAAAAAAGCTCTTCTTATCGAAGGACGCACCTCACCCGTTACGAAAAATTCAAAATTTTTGACCCCCACCTTTGAATTCTTCGTTGGTGCATATATGTGATTATCTCCTGTGAATCCCGGAAGAACCGGATTTTATGTGAATTTTTATAGAAGTGTCTCCAAGCTGAGGCTTGATTTTAGTATCTAAATTATAATCTATAAGATTATATAGTTCAAGAAAATATATTTTAGACGATTATATTAATTCCGATGAAAATTAGCTTATATTATCTTTGCATATAAGATAATATACGATAGCATCTATCTTAGATAGCGCATAAATGACTCTTTGGGAATAAGGTTTTAATCCCTCATAGGTAGAACAAAAA
>Ga0116168_1002437_pt1 | contig 11747 bp, 12 predicted proteins | sample AD_UKC129_MetaG_FD_89795 | JGI IMG/M metagenome (GOLD analysis project Ga0116168, IMG submission 89795) | Active sludge microbial communities of municipal wastewater-treating anaerobic digesters from Canada - AD_UKC129_MetaG | ecosystem: Engineered > Bioreactor > Anaerobic > Digestate | place...
AAACCAACAAAGGATATGCTAAAGGGGATAGACCTGCTTATATTTGATATGCAGGATGTCGGAGTAAGGCACTATACCTATATCTCCACTATGGCTCTGGCTATGGAATCAGCAAAAGAGAATAATATAGAGTTTATGGTCCTTGATAGACCAGACCCTCTTGGAGGTCTTAATGTGGAAGGACCTGTCCTTGATCCTGCCTTTAGCTCATTCATAGGGATCTACCCCATCCCAAATGTATATGGTATGACTGTAGGAGAACTTGCCAGTCTGTTCAACAGGGAGTTTAAGATTTCAGCTAGATTAACGGTTATTCCAATGAAAGGCTGGCGGAGAGATATGTGGTTTGATCATACGGGATTGATGTGGGTAATTTCTTCTCCAAATATCCCGGACTTTGAAACCTCAGTACTGTATCCCTGTACAGGTCCAATAGGAGATACATACCTTTCTGTTGGTGTTGGAACAACAAAGCCCTTTCATTTTGTAGGAGCTCCATATATCAATCCTTCCAGACTGATGGGTGAGCTCTCAAGGAGAAGATTGAGTGGTGTTTTATTCAGACCAGCTTACTTTATACCGAGATACTCCAGGTTTCAGGATGAATTGTGCAGGGGGATAGAGATTTTTGTAACCGATAGAAAGGTATTCAAGCCTGTTGAAGTAGCCCTGAATATTCTGGATGTTATCAATAGACTGTACCCTGAAGAATTTAACTGGGGAGATAAATCCGGCGGAAAGTATGTCTTTGACCTGAGTATGGGGACTGATAGGGTGAGAAGGTGTATAGAAACAGGGATGTCTCCTCAGGATATTGAAAAGACAATGGAGAAAGAACTGAAGAGATTTCTGGAGATAAGGAAGAGATATCTTATTTATAAATAGGAGGAAGGCTGGATGAGATATATGCTTGCTATAGATGGGGGAGGGACAAAGACAGAAGTGGCGGTTGCAACAGAGACTGGAGAGATAATATCCAGGTCTTACAGTGGACCATCTAACTGGACCACCACTCCGAGGAAGATAGCACAGGAGAATATGATAGAGGGAATAGAATCAGCATTGAAACAGGTCCCTGGAATAAAGATTGATCTGATAACAGCTGGAGTGGCTGGGGCGGCAAGAAAAGAGTGGGAATTAAAAGAATTTCTGGAATCTTTAAATATTGCAAAAGAGGTTATGGTAACAACAGATGCCCATATAGCTCTGGTAGGTGCATTACTTGGTATGGAGGGCATTATAGTGATAGCTGGAACCGGTTCAATATCTTATGGCAGAAGAGACGACAGTGAGAGGCGTACTGGAGGATGGGGATATCTCCTTGGTGATGAGGGAAGCGCCTATGATGTTGGAAGAAGGGGTATGATAGCAGCCCTCAAGGCTTATGATGGGAGAGGAGAAAAGACCTTATTGCTCGATATGTTTTATGAGTATCTCGGTCAGGGTGATGTGGAGGCGTTAATAAGAATCATCTACGAGAGAGCAAAGGATATAATCTCTGGATTTGCCAGGTATGTGGTGAGGTCTGGAGAGCTGGGAGATAGTGTCGCTCTGGGTATACTCAATACCGCTTCTTACGAGCTCAGCCTCCTTGGTATATCAACAGCAGAGGGTCTTGGATATCAGAGAGAAGACCGGTTCAATCTTGCCTATACCGGAGGGTTTTTTAAGGCAAAAGATATTGTGGTTGACCCGTTTGTTAATTTTATAAAGGAGAAATTTCCAGATGTCAGTATCTTCCCGGCTAAGGCAGAACCAGTTGTAGGTGCAATAATCCTTGGGAAAGAGCATCTTGGAAGGAGGTAACTTATGGGAACTGAAGATTATAACAGGTTGACAGAGAATATCGATATGATGTCAACCCTTGAGATAGTCAGGATTATGAATGAAGAGGATAAAAAGGTTCCTCTGGCTGTGGAGAAAGTTCTACCTGATATAGCAAGGGCTATAGACCTTATAGTGGAAAGGTTGAAACAGAGGGGAAGGCTTATCTATGTTGGGGCAGGGACAAGTGGAAGGTTAGGAGTACTGGATGCTTCAGAGTGTCCACCTACATTTGGAGTAAATCCAGAGATGGTACAAGCTATAATAGCAGGGGGAGATAAGGCTATTCGTTCTGCTGTGGAGTATGCTGAAGACGATATCGAGCAGGGAAGGGAAGAGATAAAGAATAGAGGAGTGTCTTCAAAAGATGCAGTTACTGGTATAACTGCAAGTGGAACAACCCCTTTTGTCTTATCGGCTCTGGAGGAAGCCCACAGTCTTGGGGCTGTAACTGTTCTGATAACAAATAACTATAACTCTCCAGCCAAAGCATTCGTTGATGTAGCGATAGAGATAGATACAGGACCAGAAGTGATAGCAGGCTCGACTAGGCTCAAGGCAGGTACATCTCAGAAACTGGTATTGAATATGCTCAGCACTGCAAGTATGATAAAACTTGGTAAGGTTTATAAGAATATTATGGTTGATGTAAGACCTACCAATGAGAAGCTTATAAACAGGGCGGTCAGGATAATAACAGATATCACCGGGGTCTCAGATAATATCGCTCTGGAGCGATTGAAGATGTGTGATATGAATGTAAAGGAAGCGATAGTGAGCATAGTGGGAGATTTAAACCCTCAGGAGAGTAAGAGGATTTTAGAAGAATCAGGAGGTTATCTCAGACTAGCTCTGGAGAGAGTTAAAGGGAATAATCCGGGATAGGTCTCTGTTAAAATGGACAGGCAGATTCTGCTAGTAGGTTATTTTGGTTTTGATAATCTGGGTGATGAACTTCTTCTTATCTCTCTCCTGGATTTTATCAGACATAATTTCCTGAATATAAAGCCACTGGTTTTATATGGTAAGAATCTACCCAGTGTGTATGGAGCCGATGTTATTCCTAGGAAGAAGCTCTTATCTGGAATAATAAAGGCAGATGGTGTATGTTTTTCTGGCGGCAGTATCATCCAGGATGTTACAAGTGTAAGGAGTCTGGTCTATTATCTTGGTATAATATTATTGTCTTTCATCACAGGTAAGTCTGTAATAATGGTATCTCAGGGGTTTGGTCCTGTAAAAACCTGGCTCGGGAAAAAACTTATCAGGATTCTTGATCTGGTGTATTCAATAAGCGTGAGAGATATGGATTCATATAAATTTCTTGAGAGGTCTGGTATCAGAAGACCTAAAATCTATCAAGGGAATGACCTGGTATCATTTTTAGATATAGATAGATTCAGGATTGAGGATTCTTCAGTGGAGAGAGATGTTCTTGTGTCTGTTAGAGAAGCTGAGGGTTTCAGGGAAAAGGAGTTTCTGGATGCGTTTGTCAGATTCAGAGAGGAGAATAATCTGAATCTGGCTTTCTTCGTAACTCACAAAGATGAGGACGCTCGAATTACAGAGGAATTTGCCAGGAAACTTGATTGTGAGATACTTTTCTGGGATGACCCGATATCTGCTATGAAGATACTATCTTCTGCAAGATTTATTGTCAGTATGAGGCTTCATCCATTGATAATATCATCACTGCTAGAAATCCCGTTTTTGGGAATAATCTATGACCCCAAGGTGAGGTCATTTGTATCTCTCTTTCCAGATGCCCATAGCCTTGATATCTCCAGTGATTCTTCTCAGATAGAAGATACTCTGAATCTGGCATGGAGAAACAGGGAGAGGCTAAAATCTGGTATAATTAAGTACAGAGATAATTTAAATAAACAGGAGACGTTTAATCCCATATATGACCTGTACAGTCTTTGGTCTAAAGATAGATAATGTTGATAGAAGAGAAGCCGTTCAGGTATCAGAGGGGTTTCTCTCAGAGGATAGATTTCATTATATCGTTACTTTAAATCCAGAAGGTGTTGTCATCGCTCAGGAGAATACTGATTTTATTTCTGCAGTTAATCAAGCTGACCTGGTAGTTGCAGATGGTAGCTGGTTGGTGAGGGCGATCAGATTTCTTGGTGAAGACTTGAAGGAGAGGGTTGCAGGGATAGACCTTCTCCTTGATGTACTCAGCCTCTGCAGAGATAAAAGCTTCTCAGTATACCTTTTGGGCTCCAGGGAAGATATCGTCTCAGATGCAAAGAAGAATCTTGAAGATAGGTTTCCAGGTATAAACATCGCCGGTTTTCACAGCGGATATTTTGACAGGGAAGAAGAGATAAAAATTATAGAAGAGATAGAGAGATTAAAACCCCATCTTCTGGTTGTGGGCATGGGTATGCCAAAACAGGAACTCTGGATCAGCAGACATAGAGATCTACCGGTAAGATTAGCCATAGGCGTAGGTGGTAGTTTTGACGTTTTGAGCGGTATAATACCAAGAGCCCCTCACTGGATGCAGGCGTCGGGTCTAGAGTGGTTATACAGAATTTTAAAAGACCCGAAAAGGATAAGGAGACTTTCTTTTATCCCGAAATTCTCATTACTTGTGCTAAAATCTAAACTAAATATAGTATAATTAAATTATGAAGATACTGGATATATATTTACTCAGAGAGGTAGCATCTCCATTTATTGTGGGCGTATTGGGGTTTTCTTTTATACTGTCTGCCAGTCTTCTCTTTAACCTGGCGGACCTGTTTGTAAACAGGGGGGTTCCATTGATCAACATAATAAAGATATTATTGTACGAGTTCCCGGGGGTTTTAACTATAAGTTTCCCCATATCAGCACTGTTTGCCACTTTAATTGGACTGAACAGACTGGTCAGAGAGGGAGAAATCACTGCACTGAGGATTGGGGGTATAAGACTTACCAGAATTTTTCTACCGATAATAATATTCGGAATAGTTGTAAGTCTGGGTAACTTTGGGATAAGCGAGTTTGTTGCCCCTTGGTCGGTTCATCAGGGTGAAACATTAATAAGAGAGGCAATCTTTGAAGACCCTCTCCCTGTTATTCAAAATAATGTTTTCTTTAAGGCTCCAGATAATAGATATGTTTATTTGGGTAGATACGACCCGAGTACAAGGACTGGAAATAATATCCTATTATATTCTATCCCGTCTAACTCTCCTCTGCAGGTTATCTCTGCCAAGAGGGTTATAGTGGAGAATAAGGTCTGGATTTTAGAAGAAGGAGCCATCCATTATTATGATGAGGATGGCATTATAAGCCTCCAGAGTAAGTTCGAGAGACTTTCTTTGAATCTGGATGTTGATGCGGAGACATTTTATAAAGGGCAGAAGACTACCAGCGAGATGAGCGCCAGAGAATTGAAGGAGCGAATAGATTCTTTTAAAAAATCAGGTATAGATACGCGTAATCTGGAGGTGGACTATCATCTGAAATTCTCCATCGTCTTTGCTGCAGCGATACTTTCTCTAGTTGGATCTCCACTCAGCATACTTCCTGTAAGAGGGGGAAGATTTTACGGTCTCAGTGCAAGCCTGATTATAGTATTTATCTATTATACAATCCTTGCACTGGGCAGGGCGTTCGCCAGAAATGGGTTATTTTCTCCAATGTTTGGTGTATGGCTTCCCAATATTGTTGGTCTTGTGCTTGGTATCTTTCTTATGTTTTACAAGGAGAGGAGAGGGTAGATTAATGTTCAAGGATAGAGTAGATGCTGGTATTAAACTGGGACTGGCATTGAAAGAATTATCAATACAGGACCCGGTGGTTCTGGGGATACCCAGAGGCGGAGTGATAGTGGCGGTTGAGGTGGCAAAGATCTTGAAAGCCCCTTTAGATATAGCCATAGCAAGGAAGATAGGTGCTCCATTTGACAGGGAGTTTGCTATTGGGGCTGTAAATTCTCTGGGTAACCTTATACTCAATGAGAATAGTATAGTTGAGATGGGTATATCCAGTGAGTATGTAAAGACAGCGGTAAAGGAAGAGCTTGAAGAGATCAAGAGAAGGCTCTCCATATATAGAGGGGAGAGAGATACAGTAGACCTGAAGGACAGGTCTGTTATCATTATAGATGATGGACTTGCCACCGGACTTACTATGTTATCGGTGGTAAAAGGGGTGAAGTCCAGTAATCCGAAAGAAACTATAGTTGCGGTCCCGGTTGCTTCTTCAGGTGCAGTTGAGAGATTGGAGACAGAGACAAAGGTATTTGCCTTAGAGATACCAGAATATTTTTATGCTGTTGGTCAGTTTTATGAGGATTTTCGCCAGGTCAGTGATGCTGAAGTTATATCGGCATTAAATTCTGTATGGTCGGAGATGCAGCAATGAGGTTGTTTATCATAGTTATGGATGGGGTTGGAATAGGAGAACTCCCTGATGCCCACAGGTATGGTGACGAGGGGAGCAATACCTTGGGTAATACTGTAAGAGTGGTTGGGAAGATGGAGATACCCAATCTTGTGAGTCTGGGATTAGGAGAGCTAGTGCCAGAACTGCCAGGGGAGTCCAGGATTATTGGAGCCTATGGAAAGATGATGGAGAAGTCTGTAGGGAAGGATACACTTATCGGGCACTGGGAGATGATGGGGATTATAACGGTTGAGGATTTTCCAACCTATCCTGATGGCTTTCCACCCAAAGTTATCTCTAGGTTTGAAGCGGAGATAGGGAGGAAGGTCCTTGGGAATAAGCCTGCTTCCGGTACTGAGATTATAAAGGAGCTCGGAGAGCTTCATATGAAGACCGGTTATCCCATAGTGTATACATCCGCTGATAGTGTCTTTCAGATAGCTGCCCATGAGGAGATTATTCCAGTAGAAGAACTTTACAACTACTGTAGGATAGCCAGGAGGATATTAGCCGGCAAACATGGGGTTGCCAGGGTTATAGCCAGACCATTCCTGGGAAGTCCGGGCAACTTCTACAGGACAGAGAGAAGGAAGGATTTCTCTCTGCCTCCTCCAGAGAAAACAGCTCTCGATCTGCTGGTTGAAAACGGTATTACCACGATAGGTCTTGGTAAGATAGAGGATATATTCAGTAATCAGGGGCTGGCAGAATCTAACCATACACATAATAATGAGGAGACAATGTCTGCTCTTATCGAGATAGAGAAAAATAGAGAGGATAGATTGGTAGTATTTGCTAACCTCTCAGATTTTGATACTGTTTATGCCCACAGGAATAATCCTCAAGGTCTTGCCGAGGCTCTTGAGAGGTTTGATGTCTCTTTGGGGGAGGCTATGAGGATATTAAATGATGAGGATCTCCTCATTGTCTGTGCAGACCATGGGAATGACCCCACAACTCCAAGCACTGACCATTCAAGGGAGTATACACCCTTACTGGTTAAGGGGAGAAAGGATACCCCGGTCTATCTTGGAGTGAGGGAAACATTTGCAGATGTGGGAGCTACTGCTCTGGAATTTTTTGGGATAGGTGAGCATAAATTCCCCGGGAAGAGCTTTCTGGATAAACTGAGATGATTCTTACTGGATGTTGTGGATGGGGTTATTTGAGGATACCGGAAGATTTGAAGAAAAATTACAGGTCAATCCTTTCCTACTATAGTTCTCTGTTTGATGTGGTGGAGGTAAATTCTACATTCTATCATATTCCGAATATATCTATAGCAGAGAAGTGGAGGCAGGAGGTCAGGTCTGATTTTGTATTCACCGTTAAAGTCTCCAGGGTTATTACACATCTGGATAGGTTTTCCACCGATAAGTCCAGAGATCTGATATCTTTTTATATCGACTTTGCAGAAAAATTGGATGCTGTCATACTGCTCTTTCAGCTTCCATCAACATTTCCAGAGAAGAATATGAATAATATGAGTGCTGTGCTTAAATCTTTTCATGATACAACTGTAAGATTTGCTGTTGAGGCAAGAAACTTAAGTTTAGAGAAGAGGAATGAATTTGCTATGGAAACAGATACAATACTAGTTATAGACCCGTTTACTGCTATAGATAGTTCATTCAGACCTCGAGCTATACATAATACTTTATACTTCAGATTGCATGGTTCACCTCCAGGTAAAGTGATGTATGGGTATGACTATACAGACTGTGATCTAGAGAGACTCTTATCCTATATCCAGCCTGTAAAAGATTATAATGTCTATGTACTGTTTAATAATACCGAGATGTATAAGAACGCATTGAGGTTTAAGGAGATGGTTTCATAGATGGTAGAGGCGATGTTTTATGAGAAGCTTAAAGATAGTCTGGTCCGATGCACCCTCTGTCCCAGATACTGTGTTATAAAGCCAGAGGATAGGGGATACTGTGGTACTAGACTTAATAAGGATGGTATACTCTATGCGGTAAGCTATGGGGTGGTAAGTTCCATAGCCAATGACCCTGTAGAGAAAAAACCGCTTTTTCATTTTTATCCCGGGTCTATGGTCCTCTCTCTCGGTACATTTGGATGTAATATGAGATGTCCTGGATGTCAAAACTGGGAGATTGCTCATATAGACCCGACAGAACCACCTAATCTTTCTCCTGAAGATTGTATAAATATTGCTCTCAGAGAACATTCCAGAGGAATAGCCTGGACATACAATGAACCTACAGTGTGGTTTGAATATACCTGCCAGACTTCAAAAATAGCCAGGGATAAGGGATTATATATCGTCTATGTAACCAATGGGTACATAAACGAGGAGCCTTTAGATACAATTGCCCCTTATCTATCCGCTTATAGGGTGGATATAAAAGCCTTCAATCCCGAATCATATTTCAGGATAGCGAATGTAAAAGATTTTCAACCGATACTCAATTCGGTGACCAGGGCAAAGAAGAAATGGGGTATACACGTGGAGATAGTTACAAATGTTACACCAACGATAAATGATGATGAGAAGCAGTTAAGAGATATAGCAGTATGGATTAGAGATTCATTGGGTGATGAAACCCCGTGGCATGTAACCAGATTTATCCCGCATTATAATCTGAGAGACCTAAATATAACCCCACCGTCCACTCTGGAAATGGCTTATGAGATAGGGAGGTCAGCAGGTCTTAAATATGTCTACATAGGGAATGTACCTGGTCACAGATATGAGAATACTTACTGTTACAATTGCAACAATCTTCTTATAGAGAGATACGGATTCTATCTTGAGAAATTCTTGATTAAAGATAATAAATGCCCATACTGTGGAATAGAACAGTATATAATAGGAGATTAATGGAGTGAATATGTCATTTCTCATTGCATTCTGGGGAGGAGTATTATCTTTCTTCTCTCCCTGTATCTTGCCACTTATACCTGTTTATCTATCCTATGTGACCGGTGTCTCCATGTATGACAGAGATACCTCTGATGCCAGATTTACCGTGCTGGGTAAGGTGCTTGTCTTTGTGATTGGATTTTCTCTGGTTTTTTCTCTTTTGGGAGCATCTGCTTCTCTTCTGGGTAACTGGCTTTTTACTTATAGAGATATACTGAACAGGATTGGCGGCGTAATAATCATAATCTTTGGACTCTCATTTCTGGGATTATTAAAGATCCCATTTTTATACAGAGAGATAAAGCCGGATGTAAAGATTACTGGAGGATATCTTGGAGCTTTTATTCTGGGATTTATCTTTGCCCTGGGATGGACTCCCTGTGTAACCCCAATTCTATCATCAATTCTTATGTATGCAGTTACAGAAGATTCTGTCTACAGGGGTTTCTTACTTCTTTTCTTCTATGCTCTTGGTATTGGAATCCCTTTTATCCTGGTAGCCTTATTCATAGATAATTATCTTAAGAATATCTCCAGGGTTAAGAAGATACTCCCCTATATGTCTTTTCTGGGTGGCATATTCCTTATACTTATTGGTATATATATGCTTTCAGGTAAGACGCTCAGCCAGCTCTTTTGATAATTATCTGCACTGAGTTCATAACTTTTTAATCCTAGGCTTAATAATTCTTTACCGTCTGGTTGAAACAACTCATCAATGATGACATCTGGGGAGAAAAACTCATAGGAAAGCAAAAAGAATTTCTCAATTATATATCAGGAAAACTGAATTCTACCTCATGCATAGGACTATTATAAAAGATGAATTTGTAGGGGCAATTCATGAATTGCCCCTACGGAATACAGAACCGATTGATTGCTTCTGTGAGCCAGAATATCTTCCACTCCCCACCTCCATCCTTCCCCACTTTGGGGGAGGAAGAACCAGTTATTTCCTCAAGAAAATCCACAATCTTTTTATTTGTAACTCATTCTATTGAATGATATAATCTAAGGCGAAATGTGAATTCTTTATCCCTTACACTGGGAATGTGGAAGAGTTAATAGAAGATTAGAGGAGGTAAGAAAGGAGTGACTGAAAAGATGGAAAAAGTTAATCTGGGTATAATTGGTACCGGAAGGATTGGGCGACTTCATGCCCGTAATTTAAAATATCAGATTCCAGGGGCAAAATTACTGGGAGTGGCAGATATACTGGAGAAAAGTGCTTATGAAGTGGCTTCTCAGTTAGAGATTCCTATTGTGGAGAAAGATTACAGAGCCCTGCTGGATAACAAAGATATCGATGCAGTGGTAATATGTTCTTCTACCGATACTCATGCTCAGATAATCTCTGAAGCTGCTCAGGCGGGTAAGCATATCTTCTGCGAAAAGCCAATTGCTCTGGACCTCGACAAGATTGATCAGGCTTTGAACGAGGTAAAAAAAGCCGGAGTAAAACTCCAGGTAGGCTTCAACCGCCGGTTTGACCCCAGTTTTAAAAAGGCTAAAAATCTGGTGAAAGAAGGAGTGATTGGAATACCTCATCTGGTAAAGATCACTAGCCGGGACCCCGAACCACCTCCCATCAGCTATGTAAAAGTATCCGGAGGAATATTTCTGGATATGACCATCCACGATTTTGATATGGCTCGATATCTCCTGGATCAGGAAGTGGTGGAGCTTATGGCAGCGGGCAGCTGTCTGGTTGATCCAGCGATTGGTGAGGCAGGAGATATTGATACAGCGATAATTACCCTGAAATACGAAAAAGGTGCATGGGGAATTATCGACAATAGTCGTAAGGCGGTGTATGGTTATGACCAGAGAATAGAAATCTTTGGCTCAAAAGGTTGCATAATGGTAGGTAATCCAAAAAACAGTGAAGTAATGCTCAGCGATGCCGATGGTATTAAGACTGATAAACCCCTTTTCTTCTTTGTTGAAAGGTATAAGGAAGCATATCTGGCTGAAATGGAAGAATTTATAAGATGCATCCTGGAGGATCAAGAACCACCGGCAGGTGGATGGGATGGAAAGGTAGCTGTTAAGATGGGATATGCAGCCAGAGAGTCCCTGAGTAAGGGCTGTTTTGTAAAAATATAAATAAATTGTATTGCTTTTTATTTTTCAATATGTTATTATATACCCCTAGGGGGTATACTTATGGATAAGAGTATACATAACAGATTGGCAAGAATAGAGGGACAGATGAGGGGGATAGAGGGGATGATAGAGGAAGGTAGGTCCTGTAAAGAGGTCCTGTCTCAGTTACTTGCAGTCAGGTCTGCAGTGGACAGTTTAATAGTCCTGATACTTAGAGATCGCCTGGAGAAATGCAGGACTGAGGAGTTTGACCTGGAAGATATAGATGAGATTCTGGACCTTTTAGTAAGGTGCCTATCGGAGGTGAAAGAATGAAGAGAAGGATTTTTATTTCGGGTATTATCCTGTTAACGGTTTTATCTCTTGGCATAAGTTTATCCTATGGAAAGAGTATTAAAGAGAAGTTACCTGAGGAAAGGGTAAATGAACTTATAAAGAATAAAAAACCTTTTATGTTAGATTTTTATGCCGACTGGTGTCCTCCCTGTAATGCTATGAAGCCTGTACTGGAGGAGCTGGGAAAGAAGTATAAAGGTCGTGT
>Ga0116168_1002446_pt1 | contig 11710 bp, 7 predicted proteins | sample AD_UKC129_MetaG_FD_89795 | JGI IMG/M metagenome (GOLD analysis project Ga0116168, IMG submission 89795) | Active sludge microbial communities of municipal wastewater-treating anaerobic digesters from Canada - AD_UKC129_MetaG | ecosystem: Engineered > Bioreactor > Anaerobic > Digestate | place...
CGGCGCCTGCGCGGCAGCTATTCGCTGGCCGTGCTGCACCGCGACGAGCCGCAGCGCATCGTCGGCGCGCGCGAAGGCTCGCCGCTGGTGCTGGGGCTGGGGGCCGACGGCAAGGAGAATTTCCTCGCCAGCGATGCCATGGCGCTGGCCGGCGTGACCGATCAGATCGTCTATCTGGAAGAGGGCGACGTGGTCGACGTGCAGTTGGCCAAGCACTGGATCGTAGGCCGCGCCGGCCAACGCGTGCAGCGCCCCGTCAAGACCGTGCAGGCCATGAGCGGCGCGGCCGAGCTGGGGCCCTACCGCCACTACATGCAAAAGGAAATCTTCGAGCAGCCGCGCGCCATTGCCGACACGCTGGAAGGCGTCGAGGCCATCGTGCCCGAGCTGTTCGAGGCGGCCAACAACCACGCGCCGGGCGAGGGCGCCTACCCCACGTTCCAGTCGATTCGCCAGGTGCTGATCCTGGCCTGCGGCACCAGCTACTACTCGGGTTGCGTGGCCAAATACTGGATCGAATCCATCGCCAAGCTGCCCTGCCAGGTCGAGATCGCCAGCGAATACCGCTACCGCGAATCGGTGCCCGACCCGGCCACGCTGGTCGTCACCATCACGCAATCGGGCGAGACGGCCGACACGCTGTCGGCGCTGCGCCACGCGCAATCGCTGGGCATGCGGCACACGCTGACGGTGTGCAACGTCGCCACCAGCGCCATGGTGCGCGAATGCAAGCTGGCCTACATCACGCGCGCCGGCATCGAGATCGGCGTGGCCAGCACCAAGGCCTTCACCACGCAACTCGCCGGCCTGTTTTTGCTGACGCTGGCGCTCGCCAAATCACGCGGGCTGCTGACCGAAGAGCAGGAGCGCGACCACCTGAAAGCCATGCGCCACCTGCCCAGCGCGCTGCAGGCCGTGCTGGCGCTGGAGCCGCAAATCATCACCTGGGCCGAGCAGTTTGCCGGTAAAGAGAACGCGCTGTTCCTCGGCCGCGGCCTGCACTACCCGGTGGCGCAAGAAGGCGCGCTGAAGCTGAAAGAAATCACCTACATCCACGCCGAGGCGTATGCCGCCGGCGAACTCAAGCACGGCCCGCTGGCGCTGGTCACCAGCAGCATGCCGGTGGTCACCGTGGCGCCCAACGACGCGCTGCTGGAAAAGCTGAAAAGCAACATGCAGGAAGTGCGCGCGCGCGGCGGCGTGCTGTACGCGCTGGCCGACGACGACACGCACATCCAGTCGGCCGATGGCCTGCACGTGATCCGCATGCCCGGCCACTACGGCCCGCTGTCGCCCATCCTGCACGTGGTGCCGCTGCAGTTGCTGGCTTATCACACGGCGGTGGCGCGGGGGACGGATGTGGACAAGCCCAGAAATCTGGCGAAGAGCGTGACGGTGGAGTGAGCGACTTCAGGCGAAGGGGCTTGCCCGCTTGCGCCTGAATCTGCGTCGGTTCGAGCCGAGCGCAGCGCGCACTGCGTGCATGCCGCAATGCGATCAGACCGCGCCTGGCGGCGGTGTTGAATCAATGCCACAAAACTATATTTTTGGTAGCGGCCCGCGCTTGTCAGACATGCGCTGGAGGCATTTTTTATTAAATTTCCTGGCAGACACGGCGCTGCGGAATACGCGCCGGCATGGCATGAATGTTGCTGCCATGTGCCGCGTGTGCCTGGTTCGCGCGTGCGTGCACCGATCCGGGGCCCGCGTTTGAGATCAAAGTCGTTTTAAAAGAGGGAATCCATGCTCAAAAAATTCTTTGCCGTGCCGGCCTGTCTGGCTGGCCTGTCGCTGCTGGCGCCGTTGGCGCACGCGCAAAGTTCGGTACAACTGTCCGGCCTGGCCGACATGTACGTGGGCTCCATGCGCATGGCCGGCGACGCCGAGCGCAAGAACACCGTGGGCAACAACGGCATGACCACTTCGTGGTTTGGCGTGACCGGCACAGAAGACCTGGGCAATGGCCTGAAGGCCGGCTTCGCCTTCACCTCGTTCCTGCGCATGAGCAACGGCAGCTACGGGCGCTTTGTCAACGACACCTTCTGGTCGCGCGACGCCAACGTCAGCCTGTCGGGCAATTTCGGCACCGTGCGCCTGGGCCGCTGGATGGCGCCCAACTTCCTGCCCACCATCCTGTTCAACCCGTTCGGCGATTCGTTCACTTTCTCGCCGCTGGTGCTGCACGCCAACGTGCCGCTGTTCAACGGCACCGGCTGGACCGGCACCACGCCGGCCGACACCGGCTGGTCGAGCCAGATCGCCTACACCACGCCCAGCTTTGGCGGCCTGCGCGGCACGCTGCAATACCAGTTCCGCGATGGTGCGGCCAGCGGCAAGAACTGGGGCGGCAACCTGATCTACATGAACGGCCCGCTCGGCCTGACCGCGTTCTACGAGCGCGCGCAGATGAGCAATCCGGTGGCCGCCAACTTTGCCGATGGCTCCGTGCGCACCGACTGGATGCTGGGCGGCTTCTACGACTTCCAGGTCGTCAAGCTGTTCCTGACTTACGGCCAGGCCAAGAACGACGTCAGCAACGCCAAGCTGAAGACCGCGCAACTGGGCGCCTCGGTGCCCATTGGCGCCGGCAAGCTGCTGGCTTCGTACGCGCAGACGCGCAACAACCTGCTTGACGCCAAGCGCCAGACGCTCACCGTGGGCTACGACTACAACTTGTCCAAGCGCACCGACCTGTACGCCAACGTGATGCACGACCGCATCACCAACCGCAGCAGCGGCACCAGCTACGGCATCGGCCTGCGCCACCGGTTCTGATCAGCGCGGCGCCTCAGGCGCCGCCCTCGCGCCAGGTGCGGATGGTGTGGCGCAATGAGGCGCGGTCGAACTCCGGGTGCCAGCGGTAGCGCAGCAGGTGCTCGCCGATCAAAAAGCTCGCCAGCGAAATCGGCGACAGCACCACGGTGAAGAAGGCCCAGGCTGGCAGGCCCAGCAGCGCAAAGACCAGCAGCGACAGCGCCGCCATCAGCGCAAAGTACAGCGCCCAGCCGCGCGTCAGCCGCACGGTGTAGGCCTGCATGTCGGGCGTGAGCGGGTGCACGCGCCGCGCCACCCGCGTGATGACCGGCGTGCCGGCCAGCGAACTGGCGAACCAGGCGCACAGCGTGGCGTAGACCAGCGCGTATTCGGCGACGTAGAAAATTTCTGCGCGCGCGGCGTAGCGCGGATAAGCCCAGGCCAGCAGCGCGGGCAGCCCCAGCGCCACCCCCACCGCCACCGGCCGCCAGCCGCGCCGCCACAGCCACGAGCAGATGAACAGGTAGCACGGCAACAGAAAACTGGCGATGGCCAGCAGCGAACGCGGCTGCAGCCACAGCAGCGCCAGGCACCACACCGCGTAGCCCGCGGCCAGCAGCGGGCCGGCCAGCGCGCGCCAGCGCGGGCGCGCGGCGGTGTCGGGTGAATGGTCGGCGGGCGTCACCCCAAAATCATAGCGACGCGAGCGCGCGTCAGCCGCGCCGCAGCGCCGCCAGCAGCTTTTGCCCGGCGCGGCCGTCGGGCTTCATGCCCAGCTTTTGCTGCTCGGCCTTGATGGCTTCGCGCGTCTTGGCGCCGATCATGCCGTCGGCACTGCCGATGTCGTGGCCGCGCGCCAAGAGCAGGGTTTGCAGCTCGCGGTTCTGCGTGCGCGACAGGCCGGCGTCGTCGGTCGGCCAGGGCGTGACGAAGGCCACGCTGCCGCCAGGGTTGGCCACCAGGTTCGACAGCTGCGCAATCGCCAGCGCGTAGTTTTCACTCGCGTTGTAGCTGTACAGCGTGTCGAAGTTGCGGCCGACCAGGAAGGCGGGCCCGCCCCGCGCCGGAATCATCAGCCCCGCGCTGGGCAGGCTGCCGGGCAGCGGCGAGCCGTCGGCCAGCGTCACGCCGGCGCTGCGCCAGGCGTCGATCGGGCGCTTGTTCTTGCGGCTGGCGTCCGAAGTGTCCAGGCCGGCCGGCAGACGGACTTCAAAGCCCCAGGGCTCGCCGCGCCTGTAGCCCGCGTTCTGCAAAAACTTGGCCGTGGATGCCAGCGCATCCGGCACCGAATCAACGATGTCACGTCGCCCGTCGCCATCGAAATCGACCGCGCTGCGGAAAAAGGTGCTGGGCATGAACTGCGTCTGCCCGAAGGCGCCGGCCCACGAGCCGACCAGCTTTTCGGGCGCGATGTGGCCCTCTTGCAAGATGCGCAGCGCCGCCGCGAACTCGCCGCGAAAGTAGCTTTGCCGGCGACCAAAACACGACAGCGTGGCCAGCGACTGCACCAGCGGGCGGCCGCCCAGGTTCTGGCCGAAGTTGCTCTCGACGCCCCACACGCCGATCACCACGTTGGGCGCCACGCCGCTTTGCTGCTCTATTTTTTGCAGCGCATCTCGCCACCTGGCGTGCGCTGCGCGGCCATCGGCCACGCGCTCGTCGTCGACCAGCAAGGCGATGTAGTCCCACACCGGCATGCTGAACTCGGGCTGGCGGTTGAGCAGCACCAGCACCGACGGATCGGCCTGCAGGCCGTCGGTCGCCCGCGCAAAGGTGGCGGGCGTGATGCGGCTGAAGGCGGGCGCGGCTTTCAACTCGTTCAGGCAACTGGCGAACTGCGCCGGGTCGACGGCGGGCGGCGCATCCTGCGCGTGCAGCGCCGGCGCGGCCAGCAGCGTGGCGGCGCCCAGCGCCCAAGCAGACAGGCGAAGAAGGCGTTGGGTTCTGTTCATTCAAAAATGATAGCTGATTGCGCACATCCGTCGTGCGCCAGAGGGTGATTGGATACATGAACACACGTTTCGTCACCCGCGTTGCAGATCCAGCGCCAACGCCAGCGTGCCGGCGTCGCCTGGCTGCGCGTGCTCGCTGAAGCCAAGCGCACGCGCCAGCTCGCGCATGCGGCGGTTCTCGGTCAGCACGGTGGCCACCAGCCGCTCGGTGCCGGCGGCGCGCTGGTAGCGGATCAGCTTGTCCAGCAGGATGCGGCCGAGGCCGCTGCCTTTCAGCTCAGGCCGCAGGATGATGCCGAATTCGGCGCCCAGGTTGTCCGGGTCGGCAATCGCGCGCGCGACGCCCAGAGTCTTCTCTTGGCCATCGGGGCCGGGCACGGTGGCGATGAAGGCCATCTCGCGCGTGTAGTCAACTTGCACCAGGCGCGCCAGTTCGCTGCGCTCCATCACGCGGCGGCTGTAGAAGTAGCGCATGCGCAGGTCTTCGGCGTCCAGGTCGTCGATGAAGGCGCGGTGGCGCGCCTCGTCTTCCGGCCGGATCGGGCGCAGCGTGAGCGGCTGGCCATGCCACTCGATCACCTCCGTCAGCTCGCCCGGGTAGGGCTGGATGGCGAAGTGCGCCGCGCCGGCCGGCTGCTGGCGGCTGACGCGCACGCGGGCGTCGAGCGCGATGGCGCCTTCGTGGTTGACGATCAGCGGGTTGATGTCCAGCTCGGCCACCTCGGGCACGTCGGCCAGCAGTTGCGACACGGCCATCAGCGTGGCGATGACGGCATCGATGTCGGCCGGCGGCACGTCGCGGTAGCCGTGCAGCAGCCTGGCAACGCGCGTGCGCTCGATCAGCGCGCGCGCCAGCGGGGCGTTGAGCGGCGGCAGCGCCATGGCGCTGTCGGCCACCACCTCGACCGCCGTGCCGCCCTGGCCGAACAGGATGACCGGGCCAAAGGTCGGGTCGATGCTGGCGCCGATGATCAACTCTTGCGCCTGCTTCATCTTCACCATCTTCTGCACGGTGAAACCGTCCACGCGCGCGTCGGGGTGGCTCTTGTCCACGCGCACCAGCATGGCCTGCGCGGCGGCGCGCACGTCGCCTTCGTCGTTCAGGTTCAGCACCACGCCGCCGACGTCGGACTTGTGCGAAATGTCTTCCGAAAGAATCTTGAGCACCACCGGAAAGCCGATGCGCGCCGCCTCGGCCGCTGCCGCGTCGGCATCGGCCGGCACCGTGCGCGTGGCCACCACGGGGATGTGGTACGCCTCGCACACCGCCTTGGCTTCGGGCTCGGTCAGCATGTCGCGGCCGCTGGCCAGCACGCTTTGCATCAGGGCGCGCACGCGCGCCACGTCGGGGGTGCTGCCGTTGTGCAATTGCGCGGCGGGCGGCGCCTCGCTCAGCTCGGCGCGGTTGCGCGCGTAGCGCTGCAGCATGCCGATGGCCATCACGGCCTGCTCCGGCAGGTCGTAGCAGGCGATGCCGGCATCCACGAACAGCCGCCGGGCCTCGGCCACCGACGGGCCGCCGACCCAGGCGCTGACCAGCGGCAGTGGCTGCTGCCCAGCAGGTCGGATGACCGGAATCATGGCGCGCGCAATGTCGGTCGGCGGCACGATGGCGGTGGGCGCGTGGATGAACAGCAGCGTGCCGGTATCGGCCGGGTGCTGGCCGAGCGCCTTCAGCGCGTCGACGTAGCGCTCGGCCGGCGCGTCGCCAATGACGTCCACCGGGTTGCCGTGCGACCAGTTGGCGGGCAGCACCTGATCAAGCGCGCGCTTCAGGGGCGCGCTTAAATCGGCCAGCGGCACGTCTTCGGTGGCCGCCGCGTCGGCCGCCAGCACGCCGACGCCGCCGCCGTTGGTCAGCACCGTCATGCGGTCGCCGATGGGCGCCTGGTAGCGGGTCAGGATCTCGGCCGCCAGAAACAGCTGCTCCAGCGTGTCCACGCGCAGCATGCCGGCGCGCGCGATGGCGGCATCGACCACGTTGTCGGCGCCGGCCAGCGCGCCGGTGTGCGAGGCGGCGGCCTGCTGGCCCTGCGCGCTGCGGCCGGCCTTGATGACGATGACCGGCTTGTTGCGCGCCGCCGAGCGCGCGGCCGACATGAACTTGCGCGCCTGGTCGATCGATTCGATGTACAGCAGGATGGCGCGCGTGTCGGCGTCGCCGCCCAAGTAGTCGAGCATGTCGCCAAAGTCGACATCGGCGTGCTCGCCCAGCGAGACGAAGTGCGAAAAGCCGATCTGCCGCGCCTCGGCCCAGTCCAGCATGGCGGTGACCAGCGCGCCCGATTGCGAGACAAACGCCAGCTGGCCCGGCCGCGCCGGAATGTGCGCAAAGCTCGCGTTCAGCCGCGCGCGGGTGCTGAGCAGCCCGACGCAGTTGGGCCCCAGGATGCGCAGCAGCGCCGGCCGCGCGGCGTCCAGCATGGCCTGTTTTTGCTCGGCCGTGAGGCCGGCGCTGATCACGATGGCGGCCCGCGTGCCGCGCTGGGCCAACTGCCGCACCAGGTCGACCACCGTGGCGGCGGGCGTGCAGATGACGGCCAGCTCGGGCACCTCGGGCAGGTCGGCCACGCGGGCGTAACAGCGCTGGCCGGACAGCTCGCGGTACTTCGGGTTGACGGCGAAGATGCGGCCGGCAAAGCCGCTGCTGCGCATGTTGCGCCACAGCGTGCCGCCGACCGAAAACGGCCGCTCCGACGCGCCGATGACGGCGACCGATTGCGGATCGAACAATGAATCGAGGTTGCGGATGCTCATGGGTTTGGGTTCAGTTCGGCGGAAATCGCGGCCCGCAGGGGAACGAGCGGATGCGCACAGGGTAGCCGCTGATCGTGACAGGTGCGGCCGGGCCGCTTCTCGACTGGGTTTTGCGACATGAAATCAGGGAACTTCGCGCCCATTCGGCCTTCTATGCTGTTTTGCAAACGCGCGGCCAGGGAGTTGGCAAGCCGCCAATTGCTATCAAAAAAATAGCTGCCAGCGCAAATCTGACGAGCGCTGCGGGCTGATTTGGTGGAGATTCAGCCAGAAAAACAAGACGCATGAACAAGAACAACGACCTGGCGCGCGGGGCGCCCTCAGCCCGCGCCGACACCACCCGTTACACCGCCGTGGCCAAGGGCCTGCACTGGCTGCTGGCGCTGGCGCTGGTCGGCATCTTCTGGATGGGCCTGTACATGGTCGGGCTGCCGTTTTCGCCGCAAAAGCTCAAGCTCATCAACTGGCACAAGTGGGCCGGCGTCACCATCCTGCTGCTGTCGGCGCTGCGCCTGCTGTGGCGCCTGACGCACCGGCCGCCCGCGCTGCCCGCGCGCGTGCAGGCCGCCATGCCCGGCTGGCAGCGCGTGGCGCACCATGGCACGCATTTCCTGATGTACGCGCTGTTCTTCGCCGTGCCGCTTTTGGGCTGGGCCTACAGCTCGGCGGCGGGCTTTCCCATCGTCTGGTTTGGCGCGCTGCCGCTGCCCGACCTGTTGCCCAAGGACAAGGCACTGGCAGATGCCATCAAGCCCTGGCACGCCTGGGCCGCGTTCACGCTGGCGGCGCTGGTGGTGCTGCACGTGGCGGCGGTCGTCAAGCACGAGTTGATTGACCGCGATGGACTCCTGTCCCGTATGCTGCCAGGCCGCTGATTTTTCTGTTCAAGGACGTTCATGTCGATTCGCCTTCTCTCCCGTTTTACGCTGGCCGCATCGCTCGGCTTCATGGCCGCCACGCCCGCCTTCGCGCAGCAGCAGCTGGTGCCCGCCGAAAGCAGCATCCACTTCGTCAGCCGCCAGATGGGCGTGCCGGTGGAAGGGCACTTTGGCAAGTTCAGCGCGCAGGTCGCGTTCGACCCGGCCAAGCCCGAGGCGGCGAAGATCAACTTCAGCGTCGACACCGGCAGCGCCACGCTGGGCGTGAAAGAGACCGATGCCGAACTGCCCAAGCCGATCTGGTTCAACGTCGCCAAATTTCCGCAGGCCACCTTCCAATCGAAAAGCGTGAAGGCGCTGGGCAGCGGCAAGTTCGAGGTGGCGGGGCAACTCGCCATCAAGGGCGCCACGCGCGATGTGGTGGTGCCGGTGCAATTGGCGCAAAGCGGCGCCAAGACCACGGCCACCGGCCAGTTCGGCATCAAGCGACTGGCGTACAAGATCGGCGAAGAAGAATGGGCCGACACCTCGATGGTGGCCGACGACGTGCAGGTGCGCTTCAAGCTCGTGCTGACGGGCGTCGGCAAGCTCTGATTTTCAAGTAAAAAAGGCCGCTGGCGCTTGTCCAACCGGCGCGAGCAGCTATGATTTTCATACCAACCCGTCTTTGAAAGGACTTTTTCTCATGCGCCACACCCTGACCGCTTTGGCCGCTTGCGCCACGCTGGCCGCGTTTGCCGCGCCGGCCCAGGCCGCCGACTACGTGATCGAGCCGACGCACACCTTTGCCAGCTTCGAGATCACGCACTTCGGCGCCGCCAAGAACCGCGCGCGCTTCGACAAGAAGGAAGGCACGGTGCAGTTCGACCGCGCCGCCAAGACGGGCAAGGTGGAGCTGACCATCGACGCCGCCAGCATCTCCAGCGGCGTGCCGCAGTTCGACCGCCATCTGAAGAGCGCCGACATCTTCGACGTCGAGAAATTCCCGACCATCAAGTTCGTGGGCGACAAGTTCCACTTCAGCGGCGACAAGGTCACGGCAGTCGATGGCCAGCTGACCCTCAAGGGCCAGACGCACCCGGTCACGCTCAAGGCCAACCAGTTCAACTGCTACGACAGCCCGATGCTCAAGCGCGAAGTGTGCGGCGGCGACTTCGAAGCCACCATCGACCGCACGCAATGGGGCCTGAACTACGGCCTGCCCATGGTCGCCGGCAAGGAAGTGCGCGTGATCGCCACGGTGGAAGCGGTCAAGCAGTAAGCGTTGCCCATCGCGCCATACAAGAAAGCCCCGCGTTGCGGGGCTTTTTCATTGGCGGCGCTGAAAGCAGTATTGCTATATTTTACGTAGCTGCTCGCGCTTTGTGGTCAAGCGCCAGAAGCCGATTTTATTAACAATCAGCGGACAAAAAACTAGCGCTTGCTTTGCGCCTCAGCCACCGCCAGCGCCGTCATGTTCACCACGCGCCGCACCGTCGCCGACGAGGTCAGCACATGCGCCGGCGCCGCCGTGCCGAGCAGGATCGGGCCGATGGTCACGCCGTGGCCGACGGTGATCTTCAGCACGTTGAACAGGATGTTGGCGGCGTCGAGGCTCGGGCAGACCAGCAGGTTGGCATCGCCCTGCAGCGTGCTGTCGCTCACCGCGCGCTCGCGCAGCGCGGCCGACAATGCGCTGTCGCCGTGCATCTCGCCGTCGCATGAAATGTCGGGGTGCTTGGCGCGGAACAAATCGCGCGCCGCGCGCATGCGCAACGCCGACGGCCGCTTGGACGAGCCGAAGTTGGAATGCGACACGAAGGCCACCTTGGGCGGCAGGCCGAAGTTGTGCACCTCGTCGGCCGCCATCTTGGCGATGGCCGCCAGCAGCTCGGCGCCGGGCTCGTCGTTGACGTAGGTGTCGGTCACGAACAGCGTGCGGTCGGTCAGCATCAGCGCGTTCAGCGTGGCGTAGCCGGGCGCGCCGGGCTCGACGCCGATGATGTCGCGGATGTGGTCCAGGTGCTGATCGAACCGGCCCACGGTGCCGCACAGCATGGCGTCGGCATCGCCCAGGTGCACGCTGAGCGCGGCGATCACGGTGGTCGAGCGCCGCACGGCGGCCTTGGCGGCTTCCACGGTGACACCGTTGCGCTGCATCAGGCCGTGGTAGGTCTCCCAGTACTGGCGGAAACGCGGGTCGTCCTCGGGGTTGACGTTTTCCACGTCCTTGCCCAGGCGCATGCGCAGGCCGGCTTTCAGGATGCGTTGCTCGATGACGGCCGGGCGGCCGATCAGGATCGGGTGCGCCAACTGGTCGTCGATGGCGATTTGCGCCGCGCGCAGCACGCGCTCGTCCTCGCCCTCGGCGTAGGCCATGCGCTTTTTCGTCGGCTGCACCGCCTTGGCGGCGGCGTACACCGGGCGCATCACCATGCCGGTCTGGTAGACGAAGCGCTCCAGGCTGGCGCGGTAGGCGTCCATGTCGGCAATCGGTCGCTCGGCCACGCCCGATTCGACCGCCGCCTTGGCCACCGCCGGCGCGATGCGCGTGATCAGGCGCGGGTCGAACGGCGTCGGGATGATGTAGTCGGGTCCGAACTGCAAGTCCTTGCCGGCATACGCCGCCGCCACTTCGGCGCTGGTCTCGGCCTTGGCCAGGTTGGCGATTTCATGCACGCAGGCCAGCTTCATGGCCTCGGTGATCTTGGTCGCGCCGCAGTCCAGCGCGCCGCGGAAGATGTAGGGAAAGCACAGGACGTTGTTGACCTGATTCGGGTAGTCCGAGCGCCCGGTGGCGATGATGCAGTCGGGCCGCGCGGCCTTGGCGTCCTCGGGGCGGATTTCGGGCTCGGGGTTGGCCAGCGCCAGGATGACGGGCTTGTCGGCCATGGTCTTGACCATTTCGCCCGTCAACACGCCGGGCGCCGAGCAGCCGAGGAACACGTCGGCGCCTTTCACCACATCGGCCAACGTGCGCGCACCGGTGTCGGGCTGGGCGTAGCGTGCCTTGCTGTCGTCAAAGCCGCCGGCGCGGCCGGTGTAGATGAGGCCCTTGGAATCGCAGGCAAACACGTTCTTGGGGTTCACGCCCAACGCCACCATCACATCCAGGCACGCGATGGCCGCCGCGCCGGCGCCGCTCACGGCCACCCTCACGTCGCCGATCTTCTTGCCCACCAACTCCAGACCGTTCAGCAGAGCGGATGAGGAGATGATGGCCGTGCCGTGCTGGTCGTCGTGGAACACCGGGATGTTCATGCGCTCGCGCAGCTTGGTTTCAATGTAGAAGCACTCGGGCGCCTTGATGTCTTCCAGGTTGATGCCGCCCAGCGTCGGCTCCAGCGCGGCAATGATGTCGACCAGCTTGTCGGGGTCGCGCTCGGCCAG
>Ga0116168_1002455_pt1 | contig 11673 bp, 15 predicted proteins | sample AD_UKC129_MetaG_FD_89795 | JGI IMG/M metagenome (GOLD analysis project Ga0116168, IMG submission 89795) | Active sludge microbial communities of municipal wastewater-treating anaerobic digesters from Canada - AD_UKC129_MetaG | ecosystem: Engineered > Bioreactor > Anaerobic > Digestate | place...
AAGTATGAGGCTATGTATGAACTCCTTGATGGCGGGCAACCAGTCCAGTTGGGGGCGTTGGGTGAGCCATTCGACACTTTGGAAGAACATAGCGGGTGGGCAAAGAAGGCCATTCCGTTGTTCATCAAATATAAGGTTGCTGTTAGGATAAGCACTAAGGGTGGTGACCTACTACAAAGACCTGAATATCTTAAACTGTTCGAAGATAGCCCAGATCAGTTTTGGTTTGCTTTCAGCATAATATCGAATAGTGATGATGTTATACGAAAGGTTGACCTTAAGGCACCCGTTACCTCGTCAAGGTTAAAGGCAATGAAGGCCTTGACAAGTCTTGGGTGTAATGCTTCGTTACGGTTTAGACCATTCATACCTGGGATTAGTGATGCGTATGAAGGTGAACCTAAGGCGTGGGCTGTGTTGATGGAGAGAGCAAGAGAAGCTGGTGCAAGAGCTATCAGTTTCGAGTATATCTTCTTAACGCAGAACCTCACTCCGAGACAAGAGCAGTTGCAGAGGATCATGCTACGAACTATTGGTGATCCTGATTTTGCAAACAAGTGGCATTCGATGAGCAATAAGTCCGAGACCTGTAGGCGTGGGTCTCGGTTGTACAAATATGAAATGACGAAGAATGTGCGTGATCTTGCACATAAGTTAGGAATGACTTTCGGGTGTAGTGACCCGCATTTCAAGGAATGGAATGATACGGGTTGCTGTTGTGGTATGCCTGAGGAGGGAGACAAGTGGTTCTCCAACTGGAGTAGGCGACAGATGACAGAGGTTGTTGTGCAAGCACGTCGTGCGTATGAGAGAGGGGAGATACGACTTTTCAGTTACGAGGACTGGAAGCCCGATTGGATGCACATGGTGCGTTTTTCTGAAATGGTTACAGGAAGGAACTGGCATAAACACAGGTTGTATTCTGATGTTACGTTTGGTGACCATATACGTAGGAGATGGAATAGTCCCAAGCATCCGAGGGGGCCGTATGTTTACTTTGACAAGGTTCTTGTTCCTGTAGGTGTTGATAAGAGAACAGGTGATTTGGTTTACCGCTACGTTCCGTGGAGCCCTGAGCATTCGGGGAAGGATCCCATTATAAGTCCAGATGGTTCGGTAGTTTATAGTGATTAAGTTGAGGTGTTGTAGCTATGGTTCTTGAGTATGAGCAAGGTATATTATTCGAACCTGAGAGCAGCACCGCTAAGAGCTTTTCGTGCTCGAGTTGTGGACTGTATGAGCATGTAAAAAGTCCAAGAATGGAACCGTATGGCAAGTTTAGGAAGGGGATCCTGAATATTGGTGAGGCCCCTGGTGAGGTGGAAGACAACAGAGGCAAGCCGTGGCAGGGTCGTGCTGGTCAAGCGTTGCACAGGGTATATCGTGAGGTTGGTATTGATTTGTTTGAGGATTGTCTCAACGTAAATGCTGTTAGCTGCCGACCGACCAGCAAGACTGGTAGTAACAGGACACCTACGGATAAAGAGATACAGGCTTGTAGGGGAAATGTTTTTAGGGTGATAAAGGAATATAAACCGAAGGTTGTTGTGTTGTTTGGTGGTGTTGCTTTGCAATCAGTTATCGGCAACTATTGGAAAAAGAACTTAGGGGAGATATCAAGGTGGCATGGATTTGTAATCCCTGATAGGAATGTTGGTGCATGGGTTATACCGACATTTCACCCAAGTTATATCATGCGACAGGAAAAATCAGAGGAATATAGGCTTGTTTGGAAACAGGATGTAAAGAAAGTGCTTGACGTTTTGGATGATCCTCTTCCTGCATACAAAGAGCAGGTGCATGTGGTAAATGATGAAGAGCATGCTAAAGAAGTGTTACAAGTGTTCTTGGATAAGAAACCAAAGTTTCTTTATGTTGATATAGAAACGACAGGACTTAAGCCGTATAACAGAGACTCCCACAAGATAGTTTGCATATCGTTGTGTGATAATGAGGATGAATCGTGGGTAATCCCTATGCTACAGGATGTTACACTTCTAAAACGATTATTAGAGCACCCGAAGATTGGTAAGCTTGCACACAATATGAAGTTTGAGAATAATTGGTTAAAAGTTGTTTGCGGTATTGATGTTCAGCCGTGGGTTTGGGATAGCATGATTGCGGCACATGTTTTGGATAACAGACCAGACATAACGGGGTTGAAGTTTCAGGTGTATGTTAACTTAGGGGTAGCTGATTACGATAGTGAAATTGAGCAGTATTTGAAGGCTGATGGAAGTAACTCTGTTAATAAGACACTGGATTTGTGGAGAAGTTTGAGTGGTAGGAATAAGTTGATGACTTACTGTGGGCTTGACAGTTTGTTTGGTTATAGGCTTGCTATGCGTCAAATGAGGTTGCTGACATGAATGCCGCTTATAAGTTGTTTCATGAGGGGTCGTTAGCTCTTGCCAGAGCTGAACAGCAAGGTATTCGAGTTGATGTTGATGGTTGTAATAGGAAGAAAAAGTTTCTAAGTCGTAAGATCGATTATTTGTTTCACAAGTTTGAAGAGACTGAATTAGCGAAGGTTTGGAGAAGTGTTTACGGAACAGGTATGAATGTTGACAGCAATGCCCAGCTTTCTGAAGTTCTGTACAATCACTTGGGAGTTACACCTCCAAAACTTACGAATAGTGGTCGTGGATCAACTGATGAAGATGCTCTAAGTAAGATTGACATGCCTGGGGTTAAGTTGATACTTGATATGCGCAAGTTAAAGAAGATACGGGATACATACTTAGATCAGTTTTTGCGTGAAGTTTCGTCAGATGGTTATGTGCACCCGTTCTTCAATTTGCATACTGTCAGAACATACCGATCGAGTAGTGATTCTCCGAACTTTCAGAACATACCCAAGAGGGACAAGGATGCAATGAAGATTTGTAGGAAAATACTGTTCCCACGGCAAGGTCATCAATTGTTAGAAGTCGATTTCTCTGCGCTTGAAGTTTGTGTGGCTGCATGCTACCATAAGGATCCGAATATGTTGAAGTATTTGCACGACCCTGAATCGGATATGCATGGTGATGTTGCGTACAAGATATTCCTGTTAGACGATTACGATGAGCTGATACGTAAAGCTGGGGCCATTAAGAAAATAAAAGAATTCAAGTTGTTAAGGAATGCTGCCAAGAATGGGTTTGTATTCCCACAGTTTTATGGAGACTACTACAAGAACAATGCTTATAGCATTTGTGAGTGGGTTAAGTTGCCAACTGACAGGAAATGGAAGGCTGGGTTGGGTGTAAAACTTCCTGATGGTAAGTCAATATCAGAACATTTCATAAGTAAGAACATAAAGGACTTTGACTCCTTGGTTGAGCATTTGCGTAAGATAGAGAATGAGTTTTGGGGGAAGGACTTCAAGGTTTATGCACAATGGAAAGAGAAGCAATGGCAGAGCTACCTTAAGAATGGTTATGTGGATATGTTCACTGGTTTTAGGTGTTCTGGGATCATGCGGAAGAATGAAACCATCAATTATCCTGTGCAAGGTGCTGCGTTTCATTGCTTGTTGTGGACGTTCATACAGACAGATAAGGTTATGAGAGAGGAGAACTGGGATACACGGCTTGTTGGTCAGATACATGATTCTATGGTGATCGATGTTAACCCTGACGAACTGGAACATGTTGTTGAGACCGTTCATAGAATAGCTACGGTTGAGTTACCAAGGGCTTGGGATTGGATTATCGTTCCTATGAATGTTGAGTTTGAGTTGGCACCAGTTGACGGCAGTTGGGCAGATAAGAAAGACTATGAAAGAAGGGGTGAGTAGAGATGCCATTTCACATTAAGTACAGGCCACAAAGTTTCGACGAGGTGGTTGGGAATGAGGATGTTGTTGAGACGCTAAAGAGTTTGTTGGCTAAGGGGGATCCACCTCATGCGTATTTGTTCGGTGGGCCTACGGGGTGTGGTAAGACTACATTGGCGAGGATATTGGCGAAGGAATTGGGTAGTGCGGAAGGAGACTATCGAGAGATTGACTTTGCTGACTTTCGTGGGATCGACACAGTAAGGGATATCAAAGAGGCAAGCCATTTTATGCCTATGTTTTCTAAGAGTATTGTTTGGGTTATCGATGAAGTTCACAAAGCTACTAATGATGCACAGAATGCAATGTTAAAGATTTTAGAGGACACCCCGAAGCATGTTTATTTCATCTTGTGTTCAACCGATCCGCAGAAGTTGTTGGACACCATACGTGGTAGGTGCAGTCAGTTTACTGTTAAGCCGTTGACTGATTTACAGATGTACAGGTTGTTGAAGAGGATAGTAAAAGCTGAAGGGGATAAGCTTGACAAAGAGGTGTATGACCAGATTGTTCAAGATAGTTTGGGGTTGCCTCGGAATGCGTTGCAAATACTTGAACAGACACTTGCAGCGCCACCTGAGAAGCGTTTGGAGGTTGCAAAACAGACAGCTGAACAGCAATCACAGATAATTGAGTTGTGCAGAGTGTTGTTGGCTGGTGGGCCGTGGTCTAAGGTTAGTCGGATATTAAGGGGGTTGAAGGATGAGAACCCTGAGAGCATTAGGAAAGCTGTATTGGGGTATTGCCAATCGGTTCTGTTGAATGGTGAAAATGATATGGCTGGTGTGATCATGGAGCAGTTTTTAACTTCTGTTTACTACAACGGCTTTCCTGGGATAGTTTTTTCATGTTACTCAATCATAAGATCATGACCAAATATGTTTGGTTTGTATAATTATAGTAAGAGGGGTGATGAGTTATGGATTTGAACTTTGAGGAAGATGTTAGGATAGATGAATTAGCGTTAGATGTTGAGTGGGTTCAGCAACCGAGTTTAATGGCTAAATATTGTTCTTATGCAGCCGAAACTAAGAAGATGATGGACTTGGCTAAAGAGAGAGTGGATGTAGTTACGGCTACACTTGACAAGGATATCAGAAGCAATCCTGAAAAATATGATTTAGGAAAGGTTACTGAGTCAGCAATTCAGAATATAATCCTATTGCAACCCGAATATCGAGAGGCGAACGATGCTTATATTGAAGCACGTTATGAGAATGAAATGGCACAAGCAGCAGTTAGGGCGTTAGACCAGAAAAAGTCTGCACTTGAGAATTTGGTTAAGTTGCTTGGGTTGAGTTATTTTGCAAGTCCTAATGCTCCACACGATTTGCATGAGGCTATCGAGAATAGAAGGAAGGGGGAGCAAAAGATTGTAGATGCTAAGGTTAAGATAAGGAGGCGAAGTGAATCTTGAATTGGCTTTGGGGGGTTGTGATTGTTTGTTTGGTCATACTATTTCCTGTTTATCTATATTTGTTGAGTAAATATTACCACTTAGGTAAACAGGAAGCGTTAAAGGAATTGATAAAGAAAGCTTTACGAGAACGAGAAGATAGATAAGGAGGGGTATGTAATGATGAAGAAAGTTGGCAAGTCATCTTTCAAGGATAAGGTTTTGGGGAATGTTAAGAAGCAGAAGACACAGTCCAAGCAATATGGTTATTTAGCTCTGCCGAAGGGGGTTAATGTTTTTAAGGAAACTCCTGGTAGTCGGGTTAGACTTGACTTTCTACCATATACTGTCGTGGATTATAAACACCCTGATCGTGATGATGAACTTGGAATTGCTGTTCCTGGATCATTGTGGTATAAGCGCCCGTTCAAGCTTCACAGAGGTGTTGGGGTTAACAGAGAATCAATAGTGTGCCCTACGAGTGTTGGTAAGCGGTGTCCGATATGTGAATACCGACAGAAATTGATAAAAGAGGGGGCGAATTGGCAGGATGATAATGTTAAAGCACTACGGCCCTTGAGTAGAAACCTTTACATTGTTATCCCACTTGATAGTCCAGACTATGATAAGAAACCCTATGTTTGGGATATTTCACAATATCTTTTTCAAGATAAATTGAATGCAGAGCTCGAGGAAAATGAGGAGTATGGGTTGTTCCCTGATCTTAAAGAAGGATATACGTTGAGGGTTAGGTTCTCTGAAGAGGCAATAGGTAAAAACACCTTTGCTGATACGTCACGCATAGACTTTGAGGAACGGGATCATGAATATGATGAGTCAATTTTAGAGAAGTCACCTAACCTTGACGAAGTGCTGGTCATTTTACCGTATGATCAGATAGAGGCCAAGTTCTTTGAAATGGAAGATGCTGGGGTGCCAGCACCAGTTGAAGATGTTCACGAACCAGAGGAAGAACCAGAGGAGGAACCTGAAGAAGAAGTTGTTGTTAGGAAAAGTAAAAAGATAGTAAAAGTGGAACCTGAAGAAGAAGAGGAACCTGAAGAAGAAGTTGTTGTTAGGAAAAGTAGGAATGTGGAACCTGTGGTTGAGAGGCACACACAGACTCACAAGAAGAGAGCAGGTAAGGAATGTCCACAGGGGTATGAGTTCGGTAGGGATTGTGAGGAACATGATGAGTGCGAAGAGTGTGATCTTTGGGAGGACTGCATAAAGGAGCAGGAGAAGTTTAGAAATGAAGAGAAAGATTAGTGAGCAAGTGGTTGAACATTCAGAGAAGGAAGTCGAGCAGAATCAACCTTATGAAGGTAATGAGGAGATAATGATTTCTACTGGGTCAACCTTGCTCGACTTGGCGATTAGTGGTGGTAGAAAGCGAGGTGGTGGCATTCCTGCTGGGATACTTACCGAGGTATTTGGGCCAAGCGGGACGGGTAAAACCGTCCTGCTTTGCGAGATAGCAGGTAATGTTGTTAAGCAGGGTGGTCAAGTTATGTTCAGGGATCCTGAAGCAAGGTTAAATACACAATTTGCAAAGATGTTTGGTTTGAATGTTGAAGAGATTGATTATGACATTCCTGCTACTGTGGTTGAAGTGTTTGAGCCAGTAAGAAAGTGGAATCCTGAATCTAAAGACAAGGTGCATGGAGTTTTTGTTGACAGTTTGGCTGCTCTTACGACTGAGTGGGAAGCTGATGGTAAAGATCAATATGGTATGCGTAGAGCTAAAGAATTCAGTGAACAGTTGCGGTTAACTTGCCGAACATTACGAGAGAAAAACTTGATCATGGTTTGTAGTAATCAGGTTAGACAGAATTTGGATGCTGGGCCATATGGTCAAAAATACAAGGCGCCAGGAGGGGAGGCTGTTGGGTTTTATAGCAGTTTACGGTTGCGCTGCATAGGTGCTCAGAAGATCACAGAGGAAAAGACAATAAGAGGGAACAAGATAAAGAAGGTTGTAGGAGTAGAGACTGAAATAGAAGTATTTAAGTCATCGGTATGGAAACCGTATAATAGAGCTACCATATCAATTATTTATGATTATGGTATAGATGATATTAAAGAAAATCTTAAATTTGTTAAAGAAATGACTGGTAGTACCGTCTATACGTTGGGTGGTGAAAAGTTAAGCAATTCGATCAAGGAGGCAATAAGGATCGTTGAGGAGGACAACTTAGAAGAAAAACTTAGAGAGGAAGTTATAGAGTTGTGGGAGGAGATAGAGGGGGCGTTTGGGAGTGAAAGGAAGAGTAGGTTTTACACTTAGGAGTTCAGCAATATAAAATAGTTGTTATATCGAATCAAATATGAATTGTATAATTAAAGTGGAGGGGGTGGGCTGTAATGAATGAAGAAGTTATGCAAGTTCAGATTGTTGGTTTTTTAGAACAAGCGTTGAAGACTTTGAGTAGTATTCCGTGGGAAGTTAGAGAGTATAGATCTAATGTTCGTAATAGGGTGCTGATAAAGCGAAAGATTAGACGGTTGCTTGGTAGTAGTTCGATAAATGTTTCCGATGAGTTAATACAATTTGTCAAAAGGATTTCGGAGGTTGTTAAGAATAGTCCACTACCTGATGGCTGTAAGGTTGGGTTTAATAAAGAGGTGCAAAAGATTCTTAAATGTGTAAATAATTAAAGGTGGTGTTGTAATATGGCTTCTAAAGGAAAGGTAGATGGGGTAATACCTAAGGTAGCTGATGAGGCATTGAAGAGAGCTAATGGAGATAGAAAAGCTGCGTATTCTCAATATATCAGACTCATGTATGCTGTCACAGGCAGTTTGGCTCCTGGGTGTGATAATAAAGATTTACAGGATTATTATAACCAAATTGGTAAATCATGATGGGGGTGTGGATAATGTATTTTGTTGAGATCAACAGAGAGACAATACGACTTAATCCGAAATACGAAAAATGGTTGAGGGAATTGGGGGAGGGTGAAAAGGATAAAGATAAATTACGGGAGGAGTTAGAGGAAGTTTTACCTAAAAGAGTGTCGATTCACTTGGTTACTGATCACAATGTTCTTAAGGTTGAGGAACTTAAAAACGATCTTACACTATGTGGGTATGTTTGTTCTGGTTATGTGTTGTCAGTTGATGAAGATGGTGTGAATGTTTGTATTGATATCCCACATTGTGATGATCTTGAAGACTTCAAAGAAAAACTTGCTCGGTTATCATGGGATTATGGGTTTGTCCTGAAAGGTGTAAGTGTTGATACTGATGCTGATAACCTTTATCGTTTTGACTGTGTTCCTGATAAGTATTTGTATGACTACAAGCCGTTGGAGGTAACCTGCGAATACTGTGGTAGAAGTTTTGATCATTCAAAGATAATATCTGATTATGACTATTACGATTTGATTCTTCATAATGTTTGCCCATTTTGTCATGAGTCTAATTGTGTAGATATTGAGTATGAGGAGTTGAATGAGGAGGACTACAACCAATTAGGAGGGGTAAAATAATGGCTAAAGTTATTAAGCTGTGGGAAGGCAATATTACGGTATGGGATGACGGGCGAGTATTTTATGCTACGACAGATTTGGGTGATGGCTCTTCTATAGTTGGTGTTGGCAAAAGTGCGAGCGATGCTGCAATGTGGTTAATTCATGAATTGGATGCCACTTGGGGTGTTTTATCGGGGACGCACAAGCAGAACGAGAACGAGGAGGCAATCCAATGATTTATCTCAGCATTCCATATACAGGTTGTGAAAACTTATCTTTTCGTGTTTCGTGTGTTGTGCTGGACAAGTTGATCCGAGCGGGCAATGTGGCAATTTCTACTGTGATGTGTGGGCATGCAATGAGGTTGCAGGGACGAGTAGACAAATCAGACTATGGTCTCTGGATTGGATATGACTTAAAAATATTACGTGATTGCGATGCGTTGATTGTTGTCAAGTTAGATGGTTGGGAGAATAGTGCTGGCGTTAAAGCGGAAATGAATGAAGCAAGAAGCCTTGGGATACCGATAATTTACCTCGACCCAGACTGGTTTGTGCCGTATTATGTTATGGACAAGTGGTTATCTTCTGATAAGAATGAAAGGCTTGCGGAGATAACAGAATAGGAGGTGCATCATGAGTGTTGTTTGGTTGTTTTTAGCCTTTGCAGCTGGTGCTTGGTGTGGGATTGGGTTAATGTGTTTGTTGGATATTAGTAAAGACGAGAAGAGGTGATAAAATGACAAGTCCAGTGATTTTAAGGCAAAACATTTTAGGGGAAGTTAGGGAGGGTGTTGGAAAGGTTGAGTTCGAGATACCGTTTGAGTTTACCTTGAAGGGGGGGATGGACACTGATGAAAACGTTTTTATGAAGACTAAGGAGTATGCACAGACAATCATCGCAGATTTATACAAGGACTTACCGAACAATGTGTTCTCGATAAGTCATAGCGCAAAGACATTCCATTGTAGTGTTACTGATGAAGATGGTGTGGAAGCTACTACGTATAGATATTCTATAATCGTGGAAATGTATGTTACTGACGATATGGTAAAGGAATGTTATCACAGAATAATGATGTATTCTTAGAGTTGGTGGTAATATGATACCTTTAATGCTTGTTTGTGGTGTGTTAATATGTGTGGGGGCGGTGATTATGATAATAGTAAATGGTAAAAGTATTGAATGTGATGATGAAACTTACAATAAGTTGATCAATGTGTTCATTGAAAACTTGCTTGGTAGAATAGAGTATTACAAGACAGTTATACCAAATAAGGGGTGTACGGAATATAGAACGACTTTGCGGTTTGGTACTTGGGTGCGTGTTGGTAGATTTAAGGTATCTCCTGAAGTTCACAACCATATCGAGGAAGCGTTAAAGTTGCTCATGAGGGAGGAACTTCTTGGTGTGTTTGATCAGACTTGTAGGGAGTTAGGAATTGTTAGTAAGGATGATGAGGAAGAGGAAGAGGAGGTGTATACACCACAGAATAGCTATAGAACTAAGTTAACTGTTGAGGAGTAGTAGATTGGTGTAGTTGTGTTGTTGTTTTAAGTAATCAAGATGAACTTAAGCATGCCAGCGAGACAAAGGAACCCGTTGAACTCGAGCGAACCATGTGTATAGAGAAATCCACCATGTGTATAGAGAAATCCACCATGTGTATAGAGAAATCCAGTGAGTGAAAGTTGGCCAAAGGCCAAAGTAACCCGAGTTGTTTAGCGAGCCAAAGAAAATAAGATAACCGTAAAAGACAAGCGTGCCAGGACTGTGTAACAGAATCCAAAGACGGCGAGCGTGTTGTAGGAGGGAGTAGGTATGGTAGTTAAGTGGGGGGAGTTGGCAGTAACAGACGAGAAGAGGGCTGAGTTGCGTAGTCTTGTAAGAGGCTACTATGATGTTCAGAAGATACGCATTCAGATCGGCAACCGAATTGTTGCTAACTTTTATGCCAAGCTTGGCAAGAAACCGTCGGAGAAAAAAGACAGCATTGATACTGATGCCAAGCAATTACTCGTTCAATTGATCAAAGAAGCTAAGTTGATAACCAATGCTATCACGGATAATAGTCGTAAGCTTGAGGGGTATATGAAGAGGCACGAGGGAGTCATAAGCTCGTCTGTCGAATTCGAATTTGTTAACAGTTATATAGAGTTAATGAAGATAGAAAGTAATTTAATAAAATCAATTAACAAGATGCTTAGTGGGTTTCTTGTTTGGGAATATTTCCTCAAAGATGTTCCTGGCTGTGGCCCACTAATGGCAGCTGTGATTATTTCTGAACTTGACCCTCGCAAGGCAAGGTATGTGTCGAGCTTCTGGAGATATGCAGGACTTGACGTGGCACCTGATGGCAAGGGAAGGAGCCGTAAAAAAGAGCACCTGATCGATGTTGAGTATGTTGATAAAGATGGCAACCTCGCCACCAAGAAGTCGATCACCTTTAACCCGTTCCTAAAGACCAAGTTGATCGGTGTTCTGGGGCCATCTTTTCTTAAGTGTAAAAGTCCATACAGCGATACGTTCTATGACTACAGAACACGCCTTGAGAATCATCCCAAGTATAAAGACGATACTAAAGCACATCGTTATAACATGTCCATCCGATATATGATCAAGATGTTCTTGGGAGATCTGTGGTGTGAGTGGAGAGAACTTGAGGGTTTGCCGACTAAGCCAACATATGCCGAAGCCAAGCTTGGATTAGTTCACCATGGTGGGGGTTGATCATGACCAAATAGGTTTGGTTTGTATAATTAAAGTAGGAGATAAAATAAATTTTGACGGGGTGATGGAAATGGTAAGATGTTATCGTTGTGGGGAACAAATACCTGATAGTAATGCTATTGAGGCACTTGGTCAGTTGTATTGCAAAGAGTGTTTTGACAACTATTTCTGCTATTGTGAAAAATGTGGCAAACCAGAACGTCGTAGTTTTGTAGGAAGTCGAGCTTACGATGTTGATGGTAAACACTACTGC
>Ga0116168_1002458_pt1 | contig 11666 bp, 8 predicted proteins | sample AD_UKC129_MetaG_FD_89795 | JGI IMG/M metagenome (GOLD analysis project Ga0116168, IMG submission 89795) | Active sludge microbial communities of municipal wastewater-treating anaerobic digesters from Canada - AD_UKC129_MetaG | ecosystem: Engineered > Bioreactor > Anaerobic > Digestate | place...
TCCCATGAGGAATAAGGATGTGCATAGTATACTTCTATCCCTAATGGTTGTAATATTTCTGTCAATCTACTAAATTCTGAACCATTGTCTGCTGTAATAGTACGAAATATGTTACAAAACTGTAATAATAAAATTTTAAAAAAACTACTACCAATTAGATAAATTTTATGATATTATTTTTGGTAAGAATCTAGGTAATCTTATTCAAAAAGCGTCCATGTTTTTACAATTTTTTAAATTCTGTTTATTGATTTTTAGCATCATGAAATATTAATAATAAAAATTAGTAGAATACAATATCAATTAAAATGTTGGGAAATACTTTTATCTGGTTATTGTTACAGCTGTTTGTACAAAAACATATTAACCTCCTTTTTCCGTTACCGAAGAGGAACTAAAGAGATTTGTTATTTTTTACAGAACAGTCTTTTTAGTCCTTTAACAGGTGCTTATAAATCAAGTATCGCAAATTTTTGTAATCGGGTCTGGGGCAAATAAAAAATATAGCAATTTTTTCAGCAGGAACGTAATAAAATAATTTTGTTATTTATTATTAAAAAAAGGATAAAATATAGCATATAATCAAATGGAGGGTGCCTATGTATCTATTTGGAAAAATAAACGTAACAGCAGTAATACCAGAAGAATTGTCAAGATTAAAGGACATTGCCTATAATTTATGGTGGTCCTGGAATTCCGATGCAATTGACTTATACAGGGAAATCGATCTTGCTTTATGGGAAAAAGTCGAAAAAAATCCTGTAAGGTTTTTAAAAGAAGTAAGTCAAAAAAAATTGGAAGCCAAAGTAAACGACCCCGATTACATGGAAAGATATAACAAAGTCGTACAGAAATTCGATTCATATATGCAAGAAACCGATACTTGGTTTTCCAGAAATTATCCGGACAAAAAAGACCATATGATTGCATATTTCTCTGCCGAATATGGACTTAATGAAGTTCTGCCAATATATTCGGGTGGCTTGGGTGTTCTTTCCGGAGACCATTGCAAATCGGCAAGCGACCTTGGAATACCTTTTACTGCCATTGGACTCTTCTATAAACAGGGATATTTCAGTCAGCATATAAACAGCGAAGGTTGGCAGGAAACCATATATAATGACCTTAATATTTCCAATCTTCCGGTAAAACCTGCCCTTAACCAGAACGGAGAACAGGCAGTAATAAGCGTGGAACTCCCCGGTAGGGTTGTGTATGCAAGGGTTTGGCAAGTACAGATTGGACGTGTCAATTTATACTTAATGGATACTGATTTTGAACAAAACAGTCCCCATGACAGGATGCTGACCGCAAGACTGTACGGCGGAAACCAGGAAACAAGGATACAACAGGAAATTTTCCTTGGTATAGGCGGGGCAAGAGTGCTGGATGCACTAAACATTAAAGCCACTGTATATCATATGAATGAAGGACACTCAGCATTTTTAGGCCTGGAATTGATAAGAAAACTTGTACAGGACAAAAAATTGCCCTTTAACCATGCCAAAGAAGTAGTTGCTTCTTCATTGATATTTACAACCCATACACCGGTCCCTGCAGGAAATGATGTTTTCCCTCTGGAAATGATAGACCGTTACTTTGGCAATTACTGGCCGTCATTGGGAATAAACCGCCATGAATTTCTTGATCTCGGCCTAAAGATTGGAGATCATCAGAACTTTAACATGACCGTTCTTGCATTGACTCTTGCAGGCCAGAAAAACGGAGTTAGTGAACTTCACGGTGCAGTATCGAGAAACATATTCAAAAATGTATGGCCCGGCATCCCTGAAGATGAAGTGCCAATCGGCCACATTACCAACGGTATCCATACCCTTACTTGGCTGTCCCCAAGTATCAAGTTCTTATATGACAAGTATTTTGAACAAAATTGGCATGAAAACTTACATGACCCGAAAGTATGGGAAGCTGTGGATAGAATTCCCGATGAGGAACTTTGGAAAACTCACTGTGTTTTGAAGACCAAAATGATAGGATATATAAGGGAAAAACTAAAACAGCAGCGGGCTGCAAACGGCGAATCCATTGAAAGAATCAGAGAAGTCGACACATTGCTTGACTCAAACGCTCTTACAATAGGCTTTGCAAGAAGATTTGCAACTTATAAAAGAGCCAATCTGATATTTAGAAATTTAGCCCGAATTCAAAAATTGCTCAATGACCCGGAAAAACCGATGCAGATAATTTTTGCCGGCAAAGCTCATCCTGCCGACGGACCGGCTCATGAAATCATCAAACATATTAATGATATTGCAAAACAGGAAGGATTTGTCGGAAAAGTCATCCTGGTTGAAAACTATAATATGACCCTTGCCAGAAACATGGTTCAAGGTGTGGATATCTGGCTCAACAACCCCAGAAGACCTCTTGAAGCCAGCGGTACAAGCGGTCAAAAAGTTTGCATAAACGGTATTATAAATTTCAGCGTACTGGACGGCTGGTGGTGTGAAGGCTATAACGGCAAAAACGGCTGGTGCATTGGCGATGACACCTTCTATGATAATGAACACTATCAGGACAATGCTGACAGCGAATCTATTTACAATACCCTTGAGAAAGAAATTCTACCCCTTTTCTTTGACCGCAATGAAAAGGGAATTCCCGAAAAATGGGTAGCAATTATGAAAGAGTCGATAAAATCCAATGCAGCATTATTCAGTACCCATAGAATGGTTCAGGAATACACCACCAAATACTATTTGACTTCCATGGACAGAGTTGACAAAGACTTGTCCAGCAACTATCAATTCTCTGTAAATCTGTCCAATTGGAAGATACATGTGGAAAAACTCTGGCCTCAGGTACAGATATTAGCTGATAAATCAGCAAACCACCTGAAAGAGATGAATTCTACCTCCGGTGAAAATATCAAAATAAGCGCCACCGTTTATCTAGGCAGCTTGGATCCTTCAAGTGTCAAAGTGCAGATATATTATGGTGGAATAGGCAAAGATAACAGCATTGAAAATCCGGAAATAATTGATATGAATCTGGATGAAAAGACCGGTGAAGGTACTTATGTCTATTCGGCAAATATTAAATTGTTTGATGGCGGAGAATACGGTTATACTTTTAGAGTAATTCCTTATCATCCGGATCTGATAAATCCGTTTGATTTGGGATTAATCCGCTGGATAGTCCAATAACAAATCCGTATTTTAAAGAGTGCTGCTAAAGTTTCCTTTAAATTGTCGGCAGCACTCTTTTTGCTTGTTATTGAAAAAATGTACAGTGTCATTAAGATAATTGCATAACGTCATTAAAACAGCTCTCTTCTTTACTTTTCAATCTTCCCGTAAACTCCTCCCCCACCTTCCTTTATGGAGAGCATTCTCTTCCTTGCCAAAATAATATTCTTTGCCACATCTTCCTTAACAACCTTAGTCAATTCATCAAAGGTTGCTTCATGCAAGATTTTCATCTCACTGCCAAAATGTTTTATCAATTTGTCTATGGTTTTTGTGCCAATGCCAGGGAGGAAGTCCAGAGGTATTTGATAATTGTATGGTGCCCGTCCTTCCATAGTAGCTTCTTTTCTGTCTTTTATAACCTCAAGCCTGTCCCTCACTCCCACAACAACGCGATGCCTGTCGGAAACCGGACACTTTAGTACAGGCGGTTGACCTTCAACAACTCTGTCGCAGACAAGGCAGTAGGTCCTATGGTATTTCCCCAGCTTAGGGTCTAGGCCATAGTTTGCCTGTATCTTTCTCCCGTCAACTCCCTTGAGGGCTTTCAGCACTTCCTCATAGCTGAGATCTTCCATTCTGAAAATATTGTACTCTCGTCCCATTTTTATAAGTGAGTGGGCGTCGGAATTACTGATAAATCCCTTTCCGTCAAGTTCACTGATCTGGCTTGCCATCATGGAATCTGCGCTAAGCCCCAATTCAACAGCAGGGATTTTTTCAAAACTATCATAGCTAAAGACTTCCAGTAAACTGTCACAGCAATTCCCATAAAAGCTTTTATGGGGAGTAAAAATATGGGCAGGTATCAGAATACCGCCATGGCTGTCTACAATATCGAACAGTTCCTGAGCAGTAAGTCTGCTTATGGAAGAACACAAGTGCATGTTTTTTACATGTTTACTCATTTCTCCGGAAAAATTTTTAATTTCCTTCAATGTAGGAAAAAAGCACAGAGAATGGGCACTGCCTCCTTTTTCTTCATGAGTTTCTATTTCAGCACCAAGCAGTATAGTCAAACCCTCTCTGTATTCCATTCCTCCCTTTTTATCTCACGCAATTCTCCCCTATCGACAAGTTCTTCTATGTCCTCAAGAACATAAGGCGATATTGCATCCACAACACCGATTATATTTATACCTTTTCGATAAAAAGCGTCATAGGCTATATTTTCAAAAGTGAGATTTCCGGAAGTAGCTCTTTTAACTACATTTCCGCTTGAAGACCTTCCTATATGAACATGGAGGTCGACAAAATATTCTCTCATTTTGTATAAGTCAACTCCTTACTTTCTCCCGGTTTTATTATTGTCTTAAACTCTATTTTATATTGAACTCGTTAAGGTATCCAGAAGAAAACAAAAATTATTTTGCATTTTGTAAATTTTTTGATAAAATAAAATATGTAGAATGGTAGTATGGTAGGAACGGTAGAGGTAAAAAAGCATACAAACAATTCAATTCGTTCAACTTGTTTGTTCTCCGTTTCCATCTGTACCAACCGACAATTTAAGGACATTACTTATGGGCTGCAAAATGTTCTGGTGCTTCGTAATAGGCTTAATTTCTATTATGTAAGTATTAGAAAATTTAGGTGGTTATGTTTTCTATGCCTATAAATACTTTTACCTTGAATTTTTCTTAAGCAGAGCAGAATCCACCATAATATTTTGCTGCCTTTAGTAATGTATTATGCAACATTGAAAGGATGGTTTAAATGAGTCAAACGGAAACAACAAACAAAATAATTCCAAAGAAAGGGACCTGGATGACCTACAGGCCTGATGTCAAAGTTTTAGACTGTACCATCAGGGACGGCGGCCTGATAAACAAATTCAAATTCAGCGATGAATTTGTCAAGGCTGTTTACAGAACTTGTATCGATGCCGGTGTCGACTACATGGAACTTGGTTATAAGGCTTCAAAAAAAATAGCATCAAAAGACGAATTCGGAATTTGGAAGTTCTGTGATGAAGAAGACATAAGAAGAGTTATAGGGGACAACGATTCTCCGCTTAAGCTGTCTGTTATGGCTGATGCTGAACGTACCGACTATCGTGAGGATATACCTCCAAAGAGTGAAAGCATAATCGACATGGTTAGGGTGGCAACCTATGTACATCAAATACCTACAGCTGTTGACATGATAAAAGATGCTCATGACAAAGGCTATGAAACCACTATAAATATCATGGCCGTATCCCAGCTAAGAGAAAAGGATTTGGATGAAGCTTTGGAAATTCTGTCTCAGACCGAAGTGGATGTTATCTATATTGTGGACAGTTTCGGTTCCCTTTACTCGGAGGACATTCAATATCTTACGGCAAAATATCTCAGATATGCCCAGGAATCGGGCAAAAAACTGGGAATACATGCTCATAACAACCAGCAACTAGCCTATGCAAATACCATTGAAGCCATAATCCTTGGAACAAGTTATGTCGATGCAACTATCGCAGGCCTTGGCCGTGGTGCCGGAAACTGCCCCATGGAATTGATTTTGGGCTTTTTGAAGAATCCCAAATATCATCTGAGACCGATTTTGGAATGCATAGAAAAACATATCCCGGCATTAAGAAGCGAATTAACCTGGGGATTCGATATACCTTATATGATAACCGGACAGTTTAATCAACACCCTAGAACTGCAATAAGTTTCATAGCAGAAAATCGCAGCGACTACACAAATTTCTACGATTCTATGCTGAATTGCGATTGATTGGCATTGGATGTTATAAGACGCAAAGACTGTATTCAGTGTGCTGTTACTGGTCAGGTCTTTATTTTGAAATCCGTTGACCAGTGACAGCATTAAATTTGCAACACGCCTGATTTTAATACGTCTGCAGAATAAACAATTGTACATAAATTATTATTCCCTATTTTGTGGTACCTAAAGTGTATGTATATTTATTATTGACAAAGATACTGTTTATGTATTACGATATTAATAGATACTTTTTTGTTGTTTGAAATCGGCAAAAACTCAAACACGCATACTTAAGTCTATGTCATTTTCAATTGTTTTACATCAAGTATTTTTCTTTTTATTGTTACAATTATTTATTTTTCCAAATATGTTCAGACCGGTCATTGCTGATATGTAACTTCTTATGTTACCATCCGGGTTACTGTTAGGTTTCTGCCAAATAATAAAGTTTTGCAATATTTAAAATATTTATTCCCATCAATTATACCTCTCTTATATAATGCAATAATAGTAGGTAAACTCCACTAAAGATAACAAAATTGATTTTAATTTTAAAACTGTCTTATAATAAGTATTTCATAAGACTTTATTCATTATTGTCTCAAAATAACTTTTCTGAGGAATTCATACTTATTGACAATTTTTTTATTGCAATAATCGGAATAATGATTGTTATTTTCAATTTACTATAAAGGGACATAACAAAACAAGAAAAAGCAAACTACGAAGCTAATTTAAAAAAGGGAAGGAGAATGTTCGATGAAACAAAGATTAAAGCTAATTCTTTCAACCGTCGTGTGCTTCATCTTCTTACTAAGTTTGTTCCCTGTCAGTGTAAATGCAGCAATAACGCTCACATCAAATGCTACCGGAAATTATGACGGCTATGACTACGAATACTGGAAAGACTACGGTAATGGAACAATGACTCTCACCGGCGGCGGAAGTTTTACCTGTTCCTGGAGCAATATCAATAACATTCTATTCCGTACCGGTAAGAAACTTGGTTCGACTCAAACATATCAGCAATACGGAAACATAATAATTGATTACGCTTGTAATTATCAGCCAAACGGAAACTCATACCTTTCGGTATACGGATGGACCCAAAATCCGCTTGTAGAATATTACATCATTGAGAGCTACGGTACTTGGAAGCCGCCAGGAAGCAACAGTCCAAAAGGCTACATTAATGTAGACGGCGGTACATATGAAATTTACGAGACCACCAGATATAATCAGCCATCCATTGAGGGCGACAAAACCTTCCAGCAGTATTGGAGTGTTCGTACTGTAAAACGTACAAGCGGTACCATATCTGTCCACGAACACTTTAAAGCCTGGGAAGCAAGAGGCATGAGAATGGGTAAACTTTATGAAGTTTCCATGGTTGTTGAAGGTTATCAGAGCAGCGGTAGGGCTGAAATGACAAAAATGAACATTACCATCGGCGGACAAGGCTCCGGCAACACTGGCGGTAACAACGGCGGCAACAACGGTAACCAAAGTTCAGCTCCGGCAGAGCAAAACGCCTTTACTACATTGGAAGCAGAAAAATACAACAGCACCAATTCCTCAACAGTGCAAATTATCGGAACCGGCAATGGCGGAAGCGGTGTAGGATATATTGAAAACGGAAATTACCTTGTATTTAAAAATGTTAACTTCGGTTCAGGTGCTGCTTCCTTCAAAGCTCGTGTTGCCTATGGAGGAAACTCCACAACAACCATCCAGTTAAGATTAGGCAGCTCGACAGGTACACTTATAGGTTCATTAAATGTAGCTTCTACCGGAGGATGGGATTCTTACAAAGAATTGACCACCACCGTCAGCGGTGCATCCGGTGTGAAAGACCTATATCTGTGCTTCAATGGACCTGTAAATATAGACTCCTTTGTATTCGGTACCGGCGGCAACAATAACGACAAACCTGTTGACAATAAACCTGTTGATAATCCTGGCAACAATAACAGCGGACCTGTTATTATACAATGTGAAAATATGATCAAGAGCGGTCAATATACAGGCAATATCAACAGTCCGTTCTCGGGTGTAGCTTTATACGCAAACAATGATTCCGTCAAGTTTACTCATAACTTTACATCAACCACCAGTACTTTCTCACTCCGCGGTTGCTCAAACAATCAAAATATGGCCAGAGTTGATTTGAGAATCGGTGGTCAGTATAAGGGAACCTTCTATTACAGTGGAAGCTATCCGGCAGTTTACACCATTCAAAATGTAAGTCACGGTACCGGAAATCAGACAGTAGAACTCATTGTAACAGCTGACAACGGAACTTGGGATGCTTTCATAGACTATTTGCAAATCAATTAAAGTTCTTTTTCCGAAATGCTGCTGTTTGACTTTTCGATTGGGAATACTGACATTACTCTAAGCAAAAACCCGGTGAAATACTTCTCACCGGGTTTTTTATATATCTGAACACAATAGTTCTATCCGACACTTTCCTTTTTAATGCCGGATGACCACTTACCGCATCGGTCGCCCCAACGGGCAAGAGCCTCATTGTTTGAAGTTATTTCAATCACTTCACACAGATTGGAGCAGTCATTGCATTCGATACTTTTTGCTCTATACTCGTTTTCTGCTGCTTCAAATCCGTAGAAATTCGAAGGTTGAGAGCCTTTTTCCATTTTCTCTTTAGCAATCAATGCTGCACCAAAAGCTCCCATTACATCATAGTATTTGGGAATTACTATCTTTTTGCCTATAGCTCTTTCAAAAGCAGCAACAATTCCTACATTAGCCGCTACTCCCCCCTGGAACACAATGGTGTCTTCCAAATCCTTTCCTTTGGCCAGGTTGTTTAAAAAATTCCTTACCAAAGCTTCACACAGACCGTTTATTATATCCTCTATACTGTGTCCAGTCTGTTGTTTATGAATCATATCCGATTCGGCAAAAACAGCACATCTTCCGGCTATTCTTACCGGTGACTTTGACTTTAATGCATAAGATCCGAATTCTTCAATCGGAATTTCAAGTCTTGCCGCCTGTCTGTCCAAAAAAGAACCGGTTCCTGCTGCACAAACGGTGTTCATTCCAAAATCATATACAACTCCGTTTTTTAGTATTATAATCTTTGAATCCTGTCCCCCCAATTTCAAGAATGGTTCTGACATCGGGTACAAGCATTTGAGCTGCAACAGCGTGAGTGGTAATTTCATTTTTTATTATATCTGCACCGATAATAACACTGGCCAGCTGTCTTCCACTTCCTGTTGTACCTACTCCCCTTATTACCGTGTTGCGCCCGTATTTTTCCGAAAGCATTTTCATGCCTGTCCGCAAAGCATTAATAGGCTGACCGCTCGTCCTTAAATAAAGCTTCTCAACTACCTCGTTTTCTTCATTTATAAGCACTAAGTTTGTACTTACCGAACCTACATCAACTCCAAGATAAAGCGATGTTTTTGCCATTTTCCAATCTCTCCCTTCTCTTGTTAAGTAAATCTACAAAAGCTTCAATTCTAGTCATATAACCCGCTTCACCGGTCATTTCGTCAATAATCAGAGTAAGAATAGGGATATCGTAATCCCTTTCTATAGAGGGTAATATGCTTTGAGCAACAATTTCCGGCATACAGGTCAGAGGATATATTTGAATAACACCGTCATAACCCTTTTTAGCATATAGTACAGCGTTTCCTACGGTTTCCTGGGCATGTCCGCCAATCATCCTGCCCAAATACGGTTTGGCAGCCTCACTGAAATCAAGATCCTTTTTTACAGGCAGAATATTTTTAAGCATATGTTCAATGATCCAGCCACTTACGGTAACATATCTATCCACTTCAATTCCCATATTTCCAAGCTTTGATTCCAAATAAAAGTTTGCAAAGGGATCAATGGTTGTATAAATTTCACCTACTATTCCCACTTTCAGAGGAACAAATTCCTTATCCGTTTCAATCTCCAAAAGCTTTTTCTCCGTTTCTTCTATAAGTTTTAGAATGGCTTTTGATCCTTTTACATCCTTTACTTTATTCAAAAAATCTTTATAAATACTGTCGGTGGCACCTTTTTTCAATTCTCTGGGTCGTATTCTGAAAGTCAGCTTTTCCAGCTCATCAACCCTTTTGGCAACAATTGTAGTATTTTTTATTACTTTAAGAATCTTGTAAATATTAAAGCCACCGGCCAGTTTCTTAATTTTTTCCAAGAACTTTTTTATGTCACCGTTGGGACCGTCAATAGTAATAACATCCATATTGTAATCGGTGTCGGCAAGTATTTCCCTGCTCATTTCACAATAGTACCCAAATCTGCAAGGTCCCCGGCCTCCGGTTATCAGTATGGTATCTGCTCCCAACTCACGGGCTTCTATATAATTGCCCAGATTAATTTTTAAAGGAATACATGCCATTTCCGGTGCATACTTGGTGCCAATCTCCAAAGTTCTCTTATTGTTGTACGGCGGTATTACATATTCCAGTCCAACATCATCCAGTAAAGACTTAGCCGTTATAAATGTATTACCCATGTGCGGAAATGTTACTTTCACTTTTACTCCTCCATCTTATCATGTCTATAAAAGCTTCAATTCTTGTATCCATTCCTGCTTCACCCGAATGTTCATCAATGGTAAGAACAATAAAGGGCAAATCTTTTTTCCTTCTCACTTTTCGCTCAATCAGGTCAGCCACAAAGGAATCTATTCCACATCCGAAACTCATCAGATAAATAATTCCGTCTATATCTTTTCTGTCCAGAAAATGCAGTGCACTGCCTATTGCTCTGGTTCCGTAATTCCAAAACATCCTCTTTGGTAGGGTTTTTACTTTCTCTTTTATTACACTGCTGTCCACCATATCTATGGTTAACACGTTTACACCTTTATTCTTCAATTTATTCACCATATCCATATTCGCATAGCTATCGTATACATTGTAGCCATGACCGATAACAGCAATGTTAAGCCTTGGACCTTCACTTTTTTTATGAGTCTTAATTTTTTGCTTAAAATATCCTCAGGAAGTACACCTTTCTTTACTTCAGTCCTAAATTCCCTGAAACTTTCCAAGGCTTTGCTATAGGCTTTCATAATCTTTTTTCTTTCCCCGGTAAAATAGCTTCCCGCTTCAAAGGCTGAAACAAGCGGATTACTTCCCTTTTTCCACAGATCAACATCCACATCTATAATTTCAGGCAAATTATCAACGGTATTTTTAATCATGTCGGGAAGCCCACCAAACTTCGGGCAAATGTATTCTCCTCTTGAAACACTGGTAAACCTCGGTATAAGCAAATAATCTACTTTATCCTTAAGTTCAATAACATGTCCGAAAAATATTTTTATCAGAAGACAAGCTTCATCAACACAAGTCTTTGAACCTTCGTCCATTGTCCTTTTTGTCGTATTCCCCGAAACTACAACTTCTGCCCCCAGTTCCTCAAAAAAAGTCTTCCACAGAGGAAAATAGTAATAATAAAACAGAGCTTTGGGTATTCCAACTCTTTTTGACATAAAAAACACCTCAAAAGGTATTATTAACTTATATTTAAAGGATTATACCAAATGCTCTTAATCCGGGATAATGGGAAATAAAAAACTCCACCGTCATATGGCGATAGAGTTTTTGTAATCTTATAAATTTATTCAATGATTGTCCCACAAAAAGCTAGAAAATATAAACAAATATAGCAAAATATGATATAATAATGGTATCAAATCCTAGGGAAAGGGATGAGGCCATAATGTTTTGCAGGAATGCAAATTATCAA
>Ga0116168_1002459_pt1 | contig 11663 bp, 11 predicted proteins | sample AD_UKC129_MetaG_FD_89795 | JGI IMG/M metagenome (GOLD analysis project Ga0116168, IMG submission 89795) | Active sludge microbial communities of municipal wastewater-treating anaerobic digesters from Canada - AD_UKC129_MetaG | ecosystem: Engineered > Bioreactor > Anaerobic > Digestate | place...
AAACTCACCCACCAAAAAACCACCACACTGGGATCTGATAATTATCTAAATAATCCTTTCTATTATGGAATAAATTTAAATATTGAACAAAGGCAAGTAATATAATAACCATCCGCCTATAATAATAAAAGGAGGAAACCCCCCACACAGAATAAGAATCTTCACCCCAGGGGGGTAGCCGAATAGTAGGGAGTTGGTAATTGATGGAAACAACCCTAATATCCACGGTATATTCTATAGAACCTGTAATGATTTGCATAACACAATTCTCACCCAAAAAAGTCGTATTAATAATGGAAGAAGAACCACCTAAAGAAAAAGAACAAGTACAAAAGATCATAGAGGACACGCTAGGAAACTTCCTAGAGGTCAAGATAAAAGAAACAAGCCTCTATGATGTGGTCCAGATAGCTAAGGACACGGTAGACACCATAGACGAAGAAAGAGCAAACGGGAGAAAAGTCGTAGTAAACATAAGCGGCGGAAGAAAAACACAAGCACTGGGAGTATTATTTGGATGCTACGCCAGGAACAATGACGTCCAAAGAATAGCCTACGTAACAGAAGAAGAAGGAGAAATAATAGACTTGCCCATACTAAGCTTTGGAATATCAAAAACAAAAAAGAAAGTACTAGAAGAACTCAAAAAGGGAGAAACCTCAGTAAAGAATTTAGCCCTGAAGCTTGGGATAAGCCGTGGCATGACCTACAACCACATCCGAGAATTAAGGAACATGGGATTCATAGCCCAGGACAAACTCGAAATAACATCAGCCGGAGAACTCGCAATATTATAAAATGCGGCGTCCGGGATTTGAACCCGGGTCACTGGCTTGGGGGGCCAGTGTCTTAACCAGGCTGGACCAACGCCGCAAAATGAGTGCTCCGACCGGGATTTGAACCCGGGTCCTCGGCTCGAGAGGCCGAGATGATTGGCCGGACTACACTATCGGAGCAATACAATACTATCTATAAAAATATTTATAAAATTTTCGGGAGCCACACCCGATGTATGACATAATAATAATAGGAGCCGGACCAGCCGGGTTAACGGCCGGTATATATGCTGGAAGACAAGGGAGCAAAACACTCATACTCGAAAAGAATATAGCAGGTGGCAAAGGACTAGAAGTACCATTAATGGAAAACTACCCCGGCTATGAAAAAATACAAGGACAAGAACTCATACAAAAAATAAAAAAACAGGCAACAAAACTCGTCGAACTCAAAGAATTAGAAGAGGTCATCAAAATCAAAAAAGAGAACATGAAATTTACAGTAGAGACAAAAAAAGACACCTACACAACCCGGACAATAATATTAGCCACTGGCACACGACACAGAAGACTAAAAATCCCGGGAGAAAAGGAATTCCTAGGCCGGGGAGTATCATACTGTGCAACATGCGACGGACCACTCTACAAAGGCAAGGAAATCCTAGTAATCGGCGGGGGAAACAGCGCAGTCCAGGAGGCAATATTCCTAAAACAGATCGGATGCAAGCCTTCGATAGTGCACAGGAGAGACGAGTTAAGAGCCCAAAAATACCTACAAGACCGGGCAAAGAAACTGAAAATCCCCATAATATGGAACACCACCCTAAAAGAAATCAAGGGAAAAGGGAAAGTCCAAAAGGCCGTACTAGAAAATAGAAAAACCGGCCAAACAGAAACAATAAAGGTTGATGGGATATTCATAGCGATAGGGGAAGAACCAATAAACAAACTCGCACAAGACCTCGGAGTCAAATTAGACAAGGCCGGTTACATAATAACTGACAAACAACAGAGAACGAGTGTAGAGGGTGTTTATGCAGCAGGTGATATAACAGGTGGCTTGAATCAGTGGATTACAGCATGTGCTGAGGGTGCGATAGCCGCAACCAGCGCACAAAGAGATACACAGTAAACAGAAATTTTAATTCTATATGGGTGGGAAGATAAGTTTCCCTATAAAGTTTTAGATTCCTAGTTGTTTGATTATGTTTTCTTTTAGGTCTGATTTTTTGATTTGGAGTGTTGATTGTTCTTTGAGCCTCTCTGTAAAGTCTTCGATTACTGCATTTAAAACTTTTTCCCATAATTTGTAGTAATCGTGTTTTATGTTGATAGTTTTCATGCCTGTGACCCCGTCTTTTCCCTGTTTGAGTAGATAGGGGTCTAGAGTGGATATTATTTTGTCTATGATCCTTTTTAGGAATGTATCATCTATTTTGATATAACAAGCGTCTGTGTGGCGTTGGCACACTTCATTCATATGGTATCTTAGGGAGTCTCTCACATCTTCGATTATACTTTGTATGTGTTCCTCTGATTTTGAGAATAGTTTGTCAACGTCATCATTTTTAATTATCCCGCCACGTTTAAAGATGGATTCTGATATATAATGGGTTAATATTGGATTTTCCCGATATTTTTCCACCATGTAAAGTAATGTTGGGGCGGGTAAAAATGAAAGTTCGATGCCTCCTGTCATTTGTTTAAACTGGGACTGGAATTTAACTATTTCCTCGGGGAAATCAGGTGCTACGATCACCATATACTTTACATAATCTTTGAATCCGCCTATTAGTTTTTCTTTGCACATCTCTATGCAATAATTTTTCAAGCGAATCAAATAATTGGGGTTATGAAGTAGATGGTCGTATATTCCTGATTTAGCTGTTTTACATTCCACTACTGCAATGTAGGGTTTTGGGGCGTAGGTGCCGATAACTAGGAGGTCCCATCCTTGCTCTCTCCTTTGTGTTATGGTTTCATATTCTAGGAGCTGGAATGCTTGGTCAACCAAATATTCAAAGACCTTTTCTGGGGGCTCATGATATTTTTTTCTGGCAAGTTCCTCGTTTTGTTTAGAAATTTCGACTAAATCTTTTTTAATATTTTTTAGGCTGTTTTCAATATCTCTGCCCAGTGGCATTATTATACCATCTTCTCTTCTTCTATTTTCAACTATCTCCTCCAAGGAATCTAAGACTTTACCAGAAATGAAATTAGGTTGTGTCTTTTTAACATCTAATTTACCTTCATATATTAATTCAGCGATTACTGCAGAATAGTGTTTACAAAATGGATATTTCCCCCTTTTGACCTGGTATTTATAATCATCGCAGTCACAATAGTACCTAAAATCTTTTTTTCCAAGATTGATGATTTTAACTTCGTGCCTTCCAAGTTGAGCTTTTATAAAATCTTCATCAAAATATTCTATTTCAACATTGTCCATTAAAAAGTAGTCTTCAGCATCTTTCACCTTGGATATGAGTCTATCATCCCAAAAACTGCTAACTAACTTTTCTATTTCTTCTGTAGATAAATCTAGACTTTTAGCCACAAAATGAGCTAGTTCTTTTTGTCTGAGTTTAGAATAGCCCCTTAAACCATAACGTCTACAAATTTCTTTAAGTTCTCTAATCGTCAAAGTCTTTAGTAATTTATACTTCTTAGACAAATTGTAACCCCCCGTTTCAGGTCAAAAAAAATTTGAATTGGGATGTTAAAGTCTGTGGTGATGGTAGGGGAGGTTTATATGATCCTATCTATTTTTCAGAGTACGCTTTTGGATAGTGAGTCTGATAAGTAGGTTTGTTATAGAAAATATTTAAATTTGATCCTTATTGATGGAAAGCTGGGATGAAAGCTGATCTCTTATTTTTATTTGTTTAGGAAGCTAAGGCAACATAAATATTTGACATCAGACTATAGAGACATGCTCCCGTTTCAGTAGTCCTATAAGGTGTTGAGAACATCATTGTAGTGTCAACTGTCCCCAGTAGTTTTTCGAGCATGTTTCGCGCCGAAATTCCTGAAATATCATTGGTATAGATGTAGGGATAAAATACTTCTTGACTGATAGTGAAGGAAGACAAATAGAAAATCCAAAACTCTATGAAAAAACCCTTGAGAAAATAAAGATCCTGCAAAAGAATCTTTCAAGGAAAAAGAAAGGTTCAAAAAACTATGAGAAAGCAAGAATAAAACTTGCAAGGGCCCATGAAAAACTTAAAAATCAAAGAGACGACCTTCAAACTCTCAAAATTCTACATCAAATGATATTTATCTGTGTTGAAAACCTGAACATAAAGAACATGGTCAGGAACCGCCGACTTAGCAAGAAGATCCAAGACGCCTCATGGGGAAAATTCCTCCGACATGCTCGCTTACAAAGCTGAAAATGCTGGTAAACGAGTATTGAAGGTGAACCCAAGAGGCACAAGCAAAGGATTAACATACAAAGATCCATATCGGGATTATATATCTGCTAATAGGATACTCGACTCGGGGCTGGGACAGCCCCCAAGCCCACGAGAAACTCCCTACTCAGCATCCCCTGCCGTGGTAGCTGGGCAAGTCTCATCATTGAAACAGGAAGCACCTCCCATCAAGGAGGGGTAGTTCACCTTTTCTGGGGCTTATGGTGCCCTTTCCCTCAGAGTTCTCTAGGATGCAAGGGATTGGATGGTTTTTCAATCATATGTTATCGTTGGAGATTATGTGTACTTTAGAAGATGCGCTTTTGGCAAAATTTTTTGTTAACAAGGGCCATAAAGTGTGTCCTTTATCTTACCGTTATATTTTTATAGGTGCTTTCAAAGAGTATATTATATTTTTGGGGGGGAAATTAGATGGGCTTTGGAATGTTATTTGCAATGATAATTGTTCTTATTATATTTTTGTTGTTAGTGTACTTTGTATATTTATATAATAGCCTTGTGCAGTTTAGAAATAGGGTTGAAAATGCTTGGTCGCAGATAGATGTCCAGCTTAAACGGAGAGCGGATTTAGTACCCAATCTTGTGGAGGCTGTTAAAGGTTATGCAAAGCATGAAAAAAGTGTACTAGAAAATGTTACCAAGGCTAGGAGTGCTCTGATGGATGCTGAGAGTGTTAGGGAGGTTGAAAAGGCCGATAACATGTTGACCAGTGCCTTGAAGAGTTTGTTCGCTGTCGCAGAGGATTATCCTGATCTTAAGGCCAATGAAAACTTCCTGGAATTACAAGGACAACTAGAAGGACTAGAGGATAAGATAGCCTATTCACGCCAATTCTATAATGATACGGTACTAATGTACAATAATAAATGTCAGATGATCCCAAGCAATTTAATCGCTTCTATTTTTAATTTTAAGGAGGCTGAATTCTTCCAAGTAGAAGAAAGTACCCGAGAAGTGCCAGAAGTCAAATTTTAGGGGATATATAATGAAAATAAGGAACCTGATAATAATAACGGCTGCTTTATGCGCAATTATAGTGGCCTTTACATTCATACAAGAGAGGAGTTATTCCATACAAGCAATAGACACAGAACTTTTCCTAAAAGAAGATGGGACAATACATGTTAAAGAAACAATACATTACTCATTCAATGGGACTTGGAATGGAATAACCCGTGAAATACCACTTCGAGGCAGTCAAGCCATCCAAAACTTGAATGTATCCGCTGATGGTGCATACGTAGGATCCTGTGAGGTGGAAAAGGAAAATAACATCCAAAACATCAAAGTCTATTTATATTCAGATCCAAGGTTAACAAAGCCGATCACAGATCAAAGAGTGAATGTTACTTTTGAATATGATGCGATAAACGTACTAAGATTTTACAATGACATAACAGAACTCCATTACAAGATAATCGGTGAAGGATGGAAAGTCCCCATAGGCCAGGTCAACACTAGGATACACCTTCCAAGAAAAGATGGAGTAAAGTATTGGTTAAATCCACCATATTATGTGAAAGATTCTAAATGGCGAGGAAATACACTAGAGGTCACTGCCGACACCATACCGGCTGGTCAGTTCTTTGAAGTTGAAATGGTCATACCGAAAGAATATTTCGCGGCTAATCCAGCCAATGGGACAATCATAAACCAGGATGCATTAGCTATAATAGAGGGCAAACAAGAGAAATACCAGGAAGAACTAGCATTCAAAAACATTTTGTATTCCCTTACCGGGATCTTATTACTCATAGCTAGCTTCACTCCTTTACTGATATACCTAAAGTATGGTAGAGAACCGAAAATAGACTACAGGGCAGATTATGAACATGAGATACCATACGATGACCCGCCAGCGGTAGTAAACGCCATATACACTTCTAAGGTGTTTAAAGGCGTGGGCGAACCTGACATGAATGGATTCAAAGCCACAATAATGGATTTAATAAATAGAAACTATCTTAAAGTAGAAACCAGGACAAAAGGGAAAACTAAAAGAGTATTTTTAAAAATCAACAAGGAAAAGGGTCTAGAAGACTTTGAAATGTATGTGATGAGGTTTCTAAGAAGATTCAAAAAAGGTGACCTAATAGAATTAGATGAAATCCCAAAGAAACTATCAAAAAAACGTCACGCCCGATACTTTAAAGATATCTATGACAAGTGGAAGAATAGCATCAAAACTAAATTTTTAAACAAAGAAAAAATAGGGAGGATATTCATAAACAAAGGTGCAAAATATATGAAAGTCTTTGGTTTCATAGGGGTGGCATTAGCCATTATAGTAGCCTTTTTAACAATACAGGATCCACTTGCAAGATTACCATTTTTCGCGTCAATATTACTAGCGATAACTTCAATAATAGCAATATTGCTACCAGAGGATATACCAGGACATTGGACACGCGAGGGCAGAGAACACATTGAAAAATGGAAAAATTTCAAAAAATACCTTAAAGATTTCAGTTTGATAAAAGAGTACCCCCCAGAGTCCGTTGAAATCTGGAACAAGTATCTAGTCTATGCAACAGCCCTGGGGATAGCGGATAATGTTATAAAAGCCATGAAATTCCAATTACCACAACAAGAACTAGAAGAAAATGACATGTACGTATTCCACGATTATGGGGGATATGCACTGTTGAGCAGTGCTTTAGCCACAGGTATGAGCACAGCGACTGAAATCGAATTTGATGAGACTGTAGGAGATACTGGAGATATTGGAGATATTGGAGGCGGTGACATGGGCGGGGGCGGTGACGCCTTCTGAAAGAAGATCACCTCCCCCATCAAATCTTACATTCCATAGAATCGACTTCACAGTTTTGGGAGGGGGCACTTGTTCTTATTTACGTTGCTATAATCCCCCCACAAAAGAAGGGCGGTCACTTACGCTTCAAAGTTTTATTTGTAAAAAAATATTGAAAAATCACAATATTCAACTATTGGAGACCATTTTATAAGTGAGATTATCTTCTCTGGGGAATGCCATCCTCCACCTTCTTTAAAGGATGCTATAGTCAGTTCCATGATCTGCAATTGCTATACATTGTCCGGCCATTGACGAAAGTTCGCATAACATCATCACTGCGCGTCTTCACAGCCCCCCAGAGGACTAGGATCCCTAAGTAAGAAAATATAAACTTCCAAGGATTTTCTTATGGAATAAAAAAATGGCTTGAGGGATGCAACGACACAAAAATATTTTTATCCGCCCAGCTTCTGGAATATTCTTCAAATTAAAGGGGACTACTAATAACCTTTATTTACAAGAAAACCTTTTATAATGTAGGTTCACGTTCCAGTTTGGAGGCTTTTTAGTATCTTTTCTAATTTTTTCCCGATATTTTCGCTTCTGTATTCTTTGGATTCTCTGAGGCCTTCCACTTTTAATCTTTCATAGAGTTCGTTATCTTCTAGGAGCATTTTTACCTTATCTGCAAGGTCTTCATGATTTTTTGGTTTAAAGAATAATCCGCCTTTACCTTTACTTGCCTCAAGTATTGGGGGTATCCTTGTGGCGACGAATGGCGTTCCACAGCTCATGGATTCTACTATGACGATCCCGAAGCCCTCGACCACACTTGGCAGGCAAAAAACGTGTGATGATGCTATCATCCTGAGCACGTCCTCATGTTTCTTGATGAATCCATGAAATTTAACATGTTTATCGAGGCCTAGGTCGCCTGTGAGTTTCTTGAGATATCCTTCAAGGGGGCCTGTACCCACTATGTTGCACTTGAGGCCTGGAAAGTCATCTATGAGGATTTTAACGGCTTTTATGAGATCTTCTACTCTCTTGTATTTGACGAGTCTTGAAACGCATGTGATGGTTGGTCTTTCATTTTTTTCATGTTCTGGGACTTTAGGGTCTATGATGTTGTGGACTACGCTTATTTTTTCGGCTGGGAAATATTTTTTGAGTTTTTCTCTGGTATATTCTGATACTGCGATTATTTGGTCAAAGTTTCTTGAAAGGTTGTATCTTTCAAGTATCTCGCCGAGTATGCCACCCCAGCCTATATTTTTTATCCATTGACCTATCCAGACGTCGTGGTAGCGTGCAACCGCTGGTATGCCAATTTTTCTCCCTATCTTCCATGCTACGGGGTGTGTTATGAAGTTGTAGCCTATTATAACATCGAGGTCGAGTTTTGAGCCTATATGGTAGGCGTCTGTCATGAACTTTAAACGTTCAAAGAATGAGCCTTTCTGTACATATGGGCGTGGGGGGCCGCATCCTATAACATGGAGATCATCTATGGTATATTCCCTTGGCGTGCCGGTTTCTCTTGATGTTAAAATTGTTATATTATGTCTTCTTTTCAGTGTCCAGGCTTCGTTGAATGCGCAGGCTTCAGCACCCCCTCTGATGTCTAATTTTTGACTTTTGGGGAAGTATTCTGTCACTATGCCTATCCTCATTTCTCCTCTTCTCCTTTCTATCATCTCCCCCAGCAGGTTTTGCCCATTTCAATATTTTCGACCATATTTAGGACATGTTAGGCTCCTATTATTGCAAGTCCACTAGTAGGATTCTTTCTCATGGGGTTGAGTAGCTATGAGCTTGTGGAAGCAAAACTGCAACTAATCCAGGTTCTGTTATTGGAGTAGGAAACCCCCCACACAACTAGGAGGGTGGGGTAGTTGATGAGTTTTAGATGACCTGTTAGGTCTTTAGTTTATATTTTTTTCTGCTGTGGCGGCGCAGGTTGTCATCTTATTTAACATGTTCCTAAGATCCTCTTTTACTTGTTCATTGTCTCCCCTGTTGAAGTCCCTTATAAGTTCCCTGGCCAGTTTGGATGCCTCTTCGAAGTAATCTTTTGCCCAGGTTATCTTGGAGCATATGTTTTTTCCGAGTGTTATCTCCTTTTCGCATCCTTTGAGTATTTCTAGCATGAGTTCTCTACAATTGTTTAACTGTTGGTAGTATTCGAATAAGTGGAATGTTTCTAGGATGAATGCCTTCGCCCGGTCAGCATAATGGAAAGCAAGCAGGCTATCATCCATATGCTTCCACCTCCATATTATAAGTTCATTTCTAATATAATATATTGGAGGTGTTCTTTTTTGATTGTTAAAAATCCAAGGGATTGTTCTTATAGTAGGGTGTTAGATGGTACGCTCCTCTGTGAACTCCTACATCCTAAACGTGAAGGTTTAAAGATGAATTTTAGCTTGGCTCACGCCATCCTCGAACCTGGAGAATCTTCCCTACCACACCGTCTAAAAAAATCTGTAGAAGTCTACTACATCATAAAGGGTCGTGCCATGATGCACGTTGATGATGAGAAGAAGAGTGTGGGGGCGGGTGATGCTATTTTGATCCCAGCGGGGTGTGTGCAGCATATTGAGAATATTGGTGACTCCATACTCTCCTTTTTATGTATAGTCTCACCCCCCTGGCGGAGAGAAGATGAAGAACTGACACCGAAACGCCCAAAAAAAGAGGAAATATAATGTGTCGTCTATTATTGCAAAAATGTCCCTATCATAGAGGCTTGAAAGTGCTCACAATTTAGAAGAGTTCTACTATACTTGGACTTCCACCCTTTTATTGGTTGGCTTTTGTGTGGGGGCTCCCACCTCCCCGAATCCTTTAGGTCCTGTCTCAGGAGATGATCTGGGCACTTCAGTGTGGGGGGTCTTGCGTCCATCGGGGGGCTCGTCTCCTCCGGATATTGAGTGTGGGGATGATTATGACTACTCTGGAAAGATGTTCTTGTTTGTTACCATCTGAAACAGTCCCCCCCATGGAGGTGGTATGTACCAGGATTATTTTATGTTCTCTTTGTGGGGGCCCCCACTTTTTTTATACTATTAGGATACAAAATAATAGTATAGTTTGTAGGGAGGTTTTTTATGAAGAGGTTTTTACCAATCATAATGGTGTTGTTTGTGGCTTTTGCATTTGGCTGCACGGAAACACCTGATAAGACATTTTCTGGGGATGGTATAACGTTCCAATACCCTGGAACTTGGGAGAACTTGTCCGCTGGTGAATTGGAGGCTTCTATTCCTACTTTAGCGTATGGATCAGCTAATGTTATAACATACCTTGGGAATGATACGGAGGAATTCGCGGTGGTAGAGTTAAGAGCAACAAGTGAAGGTTATGTAAGATCACCAAGTGAATGGTTAGAGCGAATGGAATCATCACTTGAAGCTTCACAGATTGTGTCAAAAGACGAAAGTCTAAGTGTGGGGGGTAAAAACGCTGCTCTCATCCAATGGAAAGAAGGGAACCAGTTTATCACAGCAGTACATATAAAAATGGATGAAAGTACAGGATACCACTTATATTACAGCAGTCCACAAAGTGATCTGACCACACTCCAGAAAATAATACAAAGCTTCAAGATATCCTAGTATCTTATGGGGGGCAGCCCCCATAAAATTTTAAAGTTTTTTTTTCTACAAATGAATTTTAGATTTATTATCCCCTATGTGTGGGGGGTGTTACATTTTGAGGGTACCATATAGTGAACTTGAAGATCGTATGAAACGTTTCAGGGCTAGGATGGATGAGAAAGACCCCCAATGGGAGATGGCAGTAATCTTCACCAAGATAAACCAATATTATTTTACCGGGACCATGCAGGATGGCATGCTCCTCATACCATCGGATGACGACCCAATCTTCTGGGTGCGGCGCAGCTACCAACGGGCACTAGAAGAATCCAACTTCAAAGACATAAGACACATGAACAGTTTCCGTGATGCTAGCCAAAGCCTCGATAAAATCCCGGATACAATATACCTTGAAACAAAATCGATACCGTTAGCATTATATGAAAGATTCAGAAAGTACTTCCCCATCAAAGACTGCAAGAGCGCGGATCCTATTATAGGGATGGTAAGAGCCATAAAGAGCAGATACGAGCTTGGGCTAATGAGGAAATCCGGGGAAAAACATCAACACATACTCGAAGACATCGTACCTGAATTGTTATATGAGGGTATGAGCGAAGCCAGACTCGGAGCAGAACTTTTCAAGATAATGATAGACGAAGGATACCATGGTGTCACACGCTTTGGAATGTTCGACACCGAAATGCTACTTGGACACATAGGATTTGGTGAAACTTCAATCTACCCATCATACTTTAACGGGGCCAGTGGAAACCGTGGATTGTCACCGGCAGCACCATTACTTGGAAGCCGCAAGCGCAAACTAAAAAAGGGAGACTTAGTTTACGTGGACATAGGCTTTGGCATGGAAGGTTATCATACAGATAAGACCATGATATACATCTTTGACCAGCAAATCCCAAGGGAAGTGAGAGAAGCCCATAGGCGATGTGTTGAGATCCAAGATGAGATCGCAGATATGCTAAAACCTGGTATAAGCCCTGCGGAAATCTACAGGACTATAATAGGGGGGCTTGACAAAGATTTTAAAAAGAATTTCATGGGCTTTGAGGGTCATCAGGTTAAGTTCCTG
>Ga0116168_1002461_pt1 | contig 11646 bp, 8 predicted proteins | sample AD_UKC129_MetaG_FD_89795 | JGI IMG/M metagenome (GOLD analysis project Ga0116168, IMG submission 89795) | Active sludge microbial communities of municipal wastewater-treating anaerobic digesters from Canada - AD_UKC129_MetaG | ecosystem: Engineered > Bioreactor > Anaerobic > Digestate | place...
ATTCTCGCCACGCCGAGTTAGGCTCCAGAATATCGCTGACGCCGCAAAAATAGACGGCCCGATCTTTGATCGCTACTGTTGGATAACAGACCCGGATCGGTTGAGGCTTTTCATACTCCGCACCGAAGGGAAAGTCCAATTGGCCCTGCGCGGACCACTGACCCTGTTGGTCGAGAAAGGCCCACGCCACGTGGGTATAGCCGACGTTTTGGAAAAGGATCAGCTCCCCACGAAGACCATCAGCGGCGAAGCTGCGGTAAGAGTGCTCGGTGAAGTTTGGCTCACCCATCCAACGCGGTAAGAGGACCTTAGGGGGCTCACTGGGACGGCTGGGGTCGAACTGAAGGATTTCCGGTCGGGCGGGACCTGCCGGGACGTTAGGGTCCTCCACGAGCGTGGGATTGGCCGAGAGAAACACCGGACCACCGGCGAAGGTCACCAAGGGGCAAGGTTCACGCGTCCGACCACTAAGGTCAGCCTGCACCTGTTTCCAGCCCTGTTCAGTGCGATGGAACAAGAGCCAGCGGCAGTTATTCAAAGGCTTTACGTCGGGCAAAGTTTCCAGCCCACTGGCGAATACATCGTCTCCCACCCGCACCAGGCAAGTTGAACCTCTACACCACATGGGACCGGCACCATTGTTAGCCGGGGTGTAGCGATACACCTCCTCCTCGGCTTCGATCTCAACGTGCCAGGGGGTCTCGGCGTCTTCAGATAACAGGGCACACAGGGTAGCCCCCAGCATGAGCATCAACGCCGCAATCACCGACATACGTTGGGTCTCCTGCTAACTAAAAGGTGTTGGCTGCCAACCGGCGGAGACGAGGTTTTATCATTGCACACCATGGTTGATGAAACCAGCCCCTGTGCCGTGTTGTTCACGTTGGGATTGGGTTAGAGAACGAACTGCGGTGTACCACGTTTATCATCGCGGGTAATAAGCTGTAGCATCGGCGCGAGAGCCAATGGAAAGCCGTAAACGTTCTAAGGACTGAGGCCTCAACATGCGATCCCAAGCGACATTCCCGCCGGGCAATTCGTTTGCGTGGTTTCGATGACGTTTATCCTCGGGCCTATTTCGTCAGTGCCGTCACAAAGTGATAAATATGTCTATTTGGCGAAATAGTGAAAGGGAGTATGCGACTAAACAACACCGGACCGATGATTTAACTAGTATGGAATAATAAAGGTGTTTTATTCCGTGGCGGATGATGAACCCAATAACTCGAATGAGACTCCGGCGGACCATCCGCGGCAGGCTAAGCAGACACAGTCTGCATCTAAAAAAATGCGATTCGGAGGACCTGCTTTGCTTCCCCCGCTTCGCTCCCCTCGCAGAACAAGCCTGGTGGACAGGTTGCAAGGGCGTTTTGACCAGTCCCGATAACACATTTCTATTGGTCGGTGACACTCGTCGTGAGCTCGTTGACAGTCTTTTAACCTAAAGTTATACTCGCCCTTGGGAAATGCGTGCGGTGGCCGCAGGTATGGCGGAAGGAAAAGGTTGGGTAATGGAAAAGCTAATTCAAGCTATTCAGGAGATTCAGCAGAAGCTCCCCTCGCTGCGCCGTCAAGGGCTCAAGGAAACCCCAACGCGCACCATCATCATCGATGTCTTGTTGGAAGCCCTCGGCTGGCATGTTCGTGAGCCAGACCAAGTGGAACTGGAGTATCCTACGGTCGATGGCAAGTCGGTGGACTACGCGCTGAAACTCAATAACAGTCCGGTGATACTCGTCGAGGCCAAGGCCCTGGGCGATACTTTGGATGATGTGAAGGCAATCACTCAAGTGGTCGGTTACGCGGCGAACAATGGTATCATCTGGTGTATTCTCACGAATGGAGTCCTGTGGCGGGTGTACCGGAGCGTGGAGAATTGCCCGGCGCCCGAAAAGCTCATTTTTGAGGTCAATATCGACCCAAACGCGCCGGGGGCAATGAGCGTTCAGGAGCTCGCGCGGCGAATGTGGTTTTTCTCGCGCGAGGAAATGGCGCGGGGAACGCTGGACAACCTGGGCAAACAGACAGTCATGGATAGGAGAGTTCGGAAGGCACTTGAGCAACTGATGCTCAATCCACCCACAAAGTTTCTCAAGCTCGTGCGTGACACCATCGGAGATAATACCCTCTCGCTCGCTGGGATCAAGGGCAGCCTCGAGCGGATAATTAAGCAGTCCCCGCAACTCCGTGAAGGAGCGGGCACCTTGATGCCAGCGACTGTGGTTACAAAACCGGCATCCGTGCCCGGAAAAGCAAGGCGCGGGGATAGTCGCTACGACGAAACACATCATCTTGCAGGAAAACCTCAGGAGACCGTTGCCCTTTATCGAGCGATTGAGAAGATTTGCTTGTCGATGGAACCGTCAGCGGTAACCCGGCGTTACCGATGCGAAACCGTCAACTTCGCGTACAACGGAAGGTACTTTTGTAGCGTTCAAGTTCGCAAAAAATTATTGCGGGTGTTTGTCCGGTTAAGATACAAGGACCTGCAAGACCCGCCGGCATTCGCTCGCGACGTGTCACACGTTTATCATTTTGGCGTCGGGGATACCGAACTGCGGATTAGCAGTCAGTCTGAATGCGACCAAGCGGCAGCGATGATTCGTCAATCGTTCGAGGCCGTCAAGGCCAAGACATAGGGTTTTACTCGGACTCACAATGTGTGCGGTATGGGCCGGCGCACTCCGTTGACGTGAATGCGAGCACACACGCCTGCATCGACGATGACCCCTTGCCTTCGTGGTCCCCTTCATCGTTGCATGGTACCTTGCCGAGGTAGCTGACGATAGTCAAAAGGTGCCAGACCAGAGTTTACCCACGTTTGACACCCCAACTTGCCGGGAAACAGTGGCCGATATGGGAATTGTCCAGGCACGCCGCAGTGAAGCCGGATCGATATCTTAATTCCAGTTCGGACAATCGAGGACGGGGAATTGGGCCTGATCGATTTAAGTCGTAGCAAAACCACAAAATATGTAAGGGCTGCATTTTGCCGCGCGAAATCCCCCTTTGAAGCCGACCCTGCTCGCAAGCTTAACCTGGACTACGCCGCGTGGCCGTAAAAAAGTGGGCAAACTCCAGCCGGTGGGTTCTTTTCCCTAATAACACAAATGGCTATCATGATACGCCAAGGCTGTTTTGTTTCTCTTGGAGTATGAAGCCGAGGCATAGCCACCTTTTCAAATGGGAAGGAGTCAAGAGATGGCCTATCAATTACCCACATTGCCCAAACCACCTAAAGCCAAGCGAAAGCAGGTCTATTTGGTAGCCAGCGGGGACCTTCGCCTTTCGGCAAACCAGGTTTGCTGGCCGGCACAGAAGGCCATGGAAGACGCCTTGGCCGATGCCGTTCGCGAGGCTGGGTATGAGCTGGTGCGGGCACATCCCTATAAGGAAGCGGAAGGCCATGGTTTCATCAGCTCGCAAAAGGAAGGCATGGAGGTCTTCGCCAACATCGATCCCAAGGCGCGGCTGATCGTCGCGGAGGCCGTGTGGCAGTATTCGCATCATGTGCTGGCCGGGCTGCTCAGTCACCAGGGGCCTATTTTGACGGTGGCCAATTGGTCGGGGCAATGGCCGGGCTTGGTGGGCATGCTCAACCTCAACGCATGCTTAACGAAAGCTGGCAAGCCGTACTGCACGCTTTGGAGCGAAGACTTTTCTGCCCCAGAGTTTCGCCGAAAGCTGGCAACGTGGTTGGAGAAAGGGGAGATTCGGCATCCGCTCAAGCACGTGACTCCGCTGAAAAAGGTCAAGATTCCCGGGTCCATCAAGCGGTTGGGGCAAGCCTTGGCGGATGAACTCCGCTGGAAAAAGGCCATCATGGGGATTTTTGACGAAGGTTGCATGGGGATGTACAACGCCATCATCCCCGATGAACTATTGATGCCGTTGGGTGTGTTCAAAGAGAGGCTGAGCCAATCCACACTGTACTACGAGACGACCCAGGTAAGCGATGTCGAGGCACGGGAAGTGTACCAGTGGATGCTCGACCGCGGCATGAAGTTTAATCTGGGCAGCAATCCCGAGACGGATTTGACGGAAGATCAAGTCCTCACGCAATGCAAGATGTACATCGCGGCCTTGCGACTCGCGGACGATTTCGGTTGCCACACCATCGGCATTCAATACCAGCAAGGTTTGAAGGACCTCCTTCCTGCCAGTGATTTGGTCGAAGGCATGTTGAACAACGCCGATCGCCCGCCGGTCAAGAGCCGGGATGGTAAACGCATTCTGTACGAAGGCGAGCCCTTGCCGCACTTTAACGAAGTGGATGAGTGCGCGGGTCTGGACGCTTTGATGACCTATCGGATTCACAAGGCCATGGGCCAACCGGTGGAAACCACGCTCCACGATGTTCGTTGGGGCGACTGGGACCGCTCGGGCACCGTTCCCGATTATGTATGGGTCTTCCTTATCAGTGGCTCGGCACCACCGGCTCACTTCATTGGGGGCTGGGCGGGAGCATCCAGCGAACGTCAACCGGCGATGTATTTTCGCCTGGGTGGCGGGACCCTCAAAGGAATTTCCAAGCCGGGGGAAATCGTCTGGTCTCGGGTGTACGTGGACAACGGCCGGCTGTGTATGGACATCGGTCGGGCAGGCGTGGTGGAGCTTCCTCCGGAAGAGACCGAACGCCGCTGGAAAGAGACCACACCCCAGTGGCCGATCATGCATGCCGTCACCTATGGCGTCACGCGGGATCAATTCATGGCCAAGCATAAGGCTAATCACATCCAGGTAGCGTATGCCGAGGATGCCGATGCCGCGGACGCAGCGGCTCTGGCCAAGGCGGCGATGGCCGATGCCTTGGGAATCCGCGTCAATATGTGTGGAACACGCAAAGGTGGAAAACCTTGGTGACTTGCCGTCATCTTTGCTGGTGAGATTCCGGGCCGAGATCGCCGTATAGGAGGCCAATGTGATGTCCGAAGCGCTACAGTGTGTCAAAAAGACGGCCGTTATTACAGGCTGGGATTTTAGCACCGGTGGTGTGAAGTGTTTGGCCTTCGACATTGAAGGCCACGTCTTGGCAGAGGTGCGGTTGCCGACGGATATTTGGTTCGGGGATAGTCCGGCCACGGGCATCCGCGAGTTAAACGTGATGCAATTGGAAGGTCAGGCGTATGCATCCACGCGGGCCATCGCAGCGGAGTTGACGCGACTGGGACGGATCAAGGATTGGGTCGCCGGGGGGATTTCGGCTACCCACCATACGTCAGCCCGCATCGACCGCTTGGGCAATCAAGTTCGCCGGGCAATCTGCTGGAACGACGCCACCCTTGCAGAATATCACGCGAAAGGGCTGGCTCGACTCGGTGGCCAGGAGCGCGTCCGCGAGTTGATTGGCGGGCCTTGGGCTATCCGTTACGGGTTAAGTCACTTGGTCAAGGATGAAGTTCACCTTAGCCCGGCCGATTGGCGCCGAACTTACCGCATCGCCCCGCACGGGGTGCTTGCGGCGGGGTATCTTACGGGCAATTTTGATGTGTGCAGCGTCTCCGTCGGGGCCTCCTCCGGGATCATGGACTTGCGGACGAAAAAGTGGCGCTGGGAAATGCTGGAGGCTATCGAAAACGAAGAGTATCGGCGTCTGGTCAAGAAACAATTGCCCAAGATCATCGATCAGAACACGCCGATCGGGCCGCTCTCGGAGAGCGTGGCGCTTTCGGCCGGCTTGCCGCCGCGCGTTCGACCCTTGATTTTCCCTACCTCAGATGATCAACAGGCAGGGCTTGTTGGCGGCGGTGCTGTCGATGCGGGACAGGTGGCCGTCATCTTGGGAAACTCCGCCGTTGTCAACAGTTCATCGGCCGATCGGCCCCAGCGTGGGCAGCTCGATGTCATGCGGCTCAATTGGGGGCCTTATCTGTGGATGCGGTGCTACAACAATGGCGCGCAATTTTTGGACCAGGTGGTTGGTCCCCAGCCGAATTGGGGTGAACTGGAACAAGCGGCCCGCAATGAACTGCCTGGTTGCGATGGCACCCTCGTTCTGCCTTTTGTCAATCCGGAGCCGTCGCTTGGCATCTCGCAGAAGGATGCCCAACTCCGTTGGATTCCACAAATGCCCGAAACAATGGGACGGCGTTTTCGGGCATCGCTGGAGGCCATTGCCTATCTAATCGCCCTCGCCGTTCGGGAACACGAAGACGCTGGGCAAAAGATTACCCGCATTACGGTCTCCGGTGGGATTGCCCGAAGCAACCTCATGTGTGAGATCCTCGCCACGGTTCTCGGTCGGTCGCTAGTGCGACTGGAGTCGGAAGAGGGACCCGCGTTGGGGGCCGCTGTGACGGCCTTGGCGGCCCTGGAATCCCATCTCCGCAAGGCAAAGGGAATCCGGAAGAAATTCACCGTCGCCGACGCGGTGGCCGCTATGGTCCGCTTCCGCGGGACGGTCGAACCCAATCCAGCGTGGGCGGAGGCCTATCGGATGGGCTTCGAACGCTTTTGTAACGAACTTGCGCGGATCAAGGAGTAACCGTTCGCCCCGATGTGCGTGGCGGTTGCCAAGTGATCCACCGCGCTGATCCCAGAGGAACCGGGGTGGCGTTTGTCACCGGTTTCTAGTAGTCAATGGTGTTTTGCCGCGACACGCCCGCGGGTCCCGTGGCGCAGTGCGGGAATTAGTCCCGCAGTACCGTGTCGTCGTGTTCGTAGCACGGGGCACAGCAACAGAGAAATCGCAGGACGGTGCTACCGGTGTTGGTGATCTGGTGATACGCCCCCGGGGGAATGGCTACTGCGTCGCCCGGGCCAACCTGCCGCTTTTCTTCCCCCACCTGCACAATGGCCTCGCCCTCGAGGATGTAATAGATTTCCTCCGATCGCACGTGATGGTGTCCCTGCGTACTTCGCCCTGGGGGCAGGCGGGCCTCGGCCAAAGATTGGTTGCGAATGCACGAATTCCTATATGAGAGGAGTTCGCGGATTTCCGAGCCATCTTTGGTAATAAACGCGGGAACATGAGCAAGATTCTGAACATCCATCAGCGTTGCTCCTCGACCGAACTCTCTAGCCCATCCGGTATTCGGCGTACCGGTAACAGCCAACTCAAGGATATTATGATAAATAAAGGGCATGTCCAGGGGGTAAGCGGGATAATCGCCCAACAGCCAGTGAGGCTTACGGGCGCACTCGCAAGGATGATTGACTTAGAGCGTATCTTAGAATTCCCTCTCCCTCTGGGAGAGGGTTAGGGTGAGGGCAAGCCATCGTCGGAGCCGATCGGAACACCAGCAGCGATTCGAGCCACCCTCACCCCCAGCCCCTCTCCCGCCGAACGGGCGAGGGGAGGTTGTGGGATAGGCTCTTAACAGGACTGTGACCGAGCCATCGGGATGTTTTCAGTTCAACGTTCGCCTAAGGACTCGCGCCGGTAGCCCTGGATAAAAAGGCAAGATAAAAGGATAAATCACCATGTGGACGCCACTTCATGCCGGATTGGGTGGAACAGACACGCCACAAATCAATGCGGCACCTGAGAATGGAGCAGCGGCGCAATTGGAAGAACTTTTGGCCAGTTTGACATGGTTTGACCGGATCCTTTTGCGGGTGGGCATTCGCTGGCTTCGGCGGATCGCCATCACCATCATCGGCCTGACGGTAGTCTTGGTGGGCATCATTATGATTGTGGCCCCAGGGCCGGCAACGCTCGTCATCCCCATTGGCCTGGCCATCTTGGGTTTGGAATACGCTTGGGCACGACGGCTTCTTAGGCGACTGAGGGGCTATGTGGATGCCGGGATCACCCACGGCTCGGCCTTATTGGGATGGAAAACCCCGCTCGTCCCATCTCCGGCCGGGACAACCCCTGTGCAGCCTCCGAACGAGTCAGCCAACACCTCTCAAACGCCCAACACCTCGACATCACCCGCGACAACGTCCTCTCCATGAGCCGATTCATACAGCAACGCCATCGACAACCCATCACACTGGAACGCCCGCGGGAACTCATCGTGGCCTGCCCGCCGATGAAGAGTAACGTTAATCTTTCCCGCATTGTTCGGGCGGCGGGATGCTGTGGGATTCGTCGTCTCATCTGTTGTGGTAATGCCCGCATCTTGCCGGAGATCGCGCGGGACACCGGGCCAGACCTCCAGATCGAATTTCATCGCTCTCTCCTTCCGGTCCTGAAAAAGCTAAAGGCCGAGGGTTTCCCGCTGATCGGCCTGGAACAGACCACCGGCTCGATATGGATTTATGAGTTTGCATTTCCCCGCCGCTGTGTACTCGTCGTCGGCCATGAACGCCTCGGTATCGAGGACGACATCCTGGCCATCCTGGACCACGTGGTGGAAATCCCCGTTTACGGACTGCCGTTCGCCCATAATGTAGCCACAGCGACGGCAATTGCGCTGTATGAGTATTGTCGTCAGTACCCTAAAGGCTAAAATCAGCGAGGAAGTTTGTAACCGCCCGGGGAATTGAGTCACTGTCCTGTATTAAGAGCCCATCCCAAAATTCCCTCTCCCTCTGGGAGAGGGTTGGGGTGAGGGCAAGCCATCATCGGAGTCGATCGAGAAAACCAGCAGCGATCCGAGCCACCCTCACCCCCGGCCCCTCTCCCGCCGAACGGGAGAGGGGCGGTTGTGCGATAGGCTCTAACACCGTCACCGCTGCGCGAGATAGGTTTCATGCTGTGGGAACGGCATTTCGTGCCAGGTTCCCGGATAAACAGATAAAAGACATCGGTCTCTGATAACGAGAACCCATCCTTTATTCGTATAGTTTGGTATGTCGGAAAGCCGCGAGATTGTCCTTATCAATATGCCGTTTGCCCACCTTCGCTGGCCGAATTTGGGGCTGGGCTTGCTTGCGGGGGCTTTGAAGAGGCGGCATTTGCCGTGTCGTACGCTTTATCTCAATTTTGCTTTGGCGGAAGAAATCGGTTATGACCTGTACGAGTGGATTGCCGACCATTATGCCTTTGTCCTCGGCGGCGAACGCCTCTTCTCCCAACACTATTTCGGACAGTTGCCCACAGATCACCAGGCCTATTACGAGGAGGTGCTTCACCGGGCGGACCGCGATCTCACACGTGAGGAATACGCCGAGTATCTTGCCATCTTCCCCAAGATTGAGCGGTTTATCGACGCAGCCTTCGATGCCTATCCTTGGCAGGACGCGGCACTTGTAGGATTTGCCACCACGTTTCAGCAAACTTTGGCCTCGTTGGCCCTGGCGCAGCGGATCAAGAGGGCGTCTCCCGAGACGGTCATCGTCTTTGGCGGGGCCGCTTGCGAGGACGAGATGGGCGTTGAGCTCCTTCGCCAATTTCCGGAAATCGACTACGTCTTCCTCGGTGAGGCCGACGAGACATTTCCCGAACTGGCCGAGGCCGTGCTAGGTGGCCGAAGACCACCAATTCTTCCCGGCGTCGTGGCCCGAGCGAATATGTTCGGCCCTTCACTCCAGGGCACATCCGAAAGCGAATCCGTCACAGGTCAACCGGCATCTCCGATACTGCCACAATTGCACATTTTGCGAGGACCGCGATCCGTCTTGGTCGAAAACCTTGACGCCCTACCGTACCCGGATTTTGATGACTACTTCGCGACGCTCCAGCGGAGTCCATTGCGGCACGAATTGACCCCGATGCTTTTCTTTGAGATGTCCCGCGGATGCTGGTGGGGTGAAAAACACCACTGCGCGTTTTGTGGGCTAAATGGCCAGTCGTTACGATTTCGCAGTAAATCCCCCCAGCGCGTGATCGATGAATTACGCTATCTCGTCACCCGCTACGATGTCCATCAGGGTTGTGCCGCGGACAACATCCTGGACTTCCGCTACTTTGCCTCGCTATTGCCCGAGTTGGAAAAGGCTCAGCTAGCGTTTTCTTTCGCTTGTGAACTGAAAACCAATCTTAAGCGTTCTCAGATCGAGCAACTTCTACGCGCAGGACTTCGGGCGGCTCAATTGGGTATTGAGACGTTCGATTCGGAGATTCTCAAAAACCTCAACAAAGGCGTCCGTGGATATCAAAATCTTCAGACGCTCAAGTGGTTTGCCGAGGCCCGCATCGCCGCAGAATGGAACATCCTCTATGGCTTTCCCTGGGAAACAGCCGACACGTATCGCCAGCTCGCGTCTTTGGTCACAAAGATTCCGCATTTTCCGTCACCATTAGGCGTTGGTCGGGCACGCATGGATCGCTTTTCGCCTTTCTTCGAAAGTCCTGGGCGCTATGGGATGAAAAACCCTCGTGCTTCTCGCGCGTTTGCCCATGTCTATCCCTTTCCCCAAGATGTCCTCAACCGCTTGGCTTACTACTACGAATTCGACGCCGATTGGGAACCGCAGCTTGAGTTCGCCGAGCCATTTCTAGAGGCCATCCGTCACTGGCAGAACGACTCCGGCAGTGGCGACCTAACAATGCACTGGAAAACCCGTGACGAGTTGGTCATATTTGACACGCGCGGTGGCCGGATGCGGCAACACCGCCTGCGGGGGCTGGAGGCCGAGCTGTACGTCACATGCGATACGGCCCAGACGCTGCAAACGCTTACTCAAGTTGTGGCCACCCGGTCGATAACACCAGAGAACCTGAAGGCCCTTCTCAGCCAGTGGCTGGAAGACGATCTGATGATCTACTGGGATGGTCGTTTCTTGAGTCTCGCCCTCTGGGTACCCGAACAATCGCCTTTATATCAAGCGGCCCAGGCCAACTTAGAGCCTATCCCATAATCCCCCCTCGCCCGTTCGGCGGGAGAGGGGGCAGGGGTGAGGGTCGCTCGTATCGCTCTCGGTTTTCTCAATCGATTCCGACGATCGCTTGCCCTCACCCCAGCCCTCTCCCGGAGGGAGAGGGGGACTTTTTGGGATGGACTCTTAGCGGCGGCGGTCGATGCGAACAATATCCTCCAATAAAAAGGGTTGGGAACACTCCGGGGGATAGGCCACGTTTTGGAGGATCAATTCATTTCCTTCTCGGGCACGAAGCACCGGCTGGCTCCCATCGTTTTTTAAGACAACGCGTTCCAAGGTGATTTTCCCAAATTGTCTGGCCTGAATGACGGGTTGCTGTGCCGAAGCCGGACGAAGGCTGATCGCCACATTCCGCAGGGTCAGATCAAACTGGCGGTCCTTATCCCCGAGAATATTCAATGGAAAGGCGATTCCCTCGGCCTGGATATTCTCGAATACTAGCCGTTTGGCCGGTTGACCTGTCTGCCAAACACCCTTTTCAAAGTCATAAGAGTAAACGCGGTCAACATTTGTCATCGTACAATTGCGGACAAGCCAGTCATCGCTGGGCAGTTTTGGATTACGATCCGTCGGTGCAAAATGCACAAAGGCCGACAGCATGTTTGTCCGCGGCTTGCCCTGCCGAACCGTAATGCGGTGAGGATATTCCCCCGGCCCCCAGAATCGGCAATTCTCCACTAAAAGATGGACACATCCCAACCGAAAACCATTACACGAAGAATTGATTTGACAATTTCGGATAACAAAATGCTCATTGTCACATCCGGCAATACAATCATCGCCAGTACGGAAATCGCAGGCTTCGATCACAAAGTTCTGACAGGCCTGGGCATGGACGCCGTCGTGGCCTCCGCGAAATGTCACACCTTTGACCTGCACATCGCGGCATTCCCAGCAAATGATCGCGTAATTTCCTGCCCGTTTGATCGTCACATC
>Ga0116168_1002467_pt1 | contig 11623 bp, 14 predicted proteins | sample AD_UKC129_MetaG_FD_89795 | JGI IMG/M metagenome (GOLD analysis project Ga0116168, IMG submission 89795) | Active sludge microbial communities of municipal wastewater-treating anaerobic digesters from Canada - AD_UKC129_MetaG | ecosystem: Engineered > Bioreactor > Anaerobic > Digestate | place...
AAATGTTGCCGACCCCCTTGGCATTCATGTATGGACATACACTATAATGACATCGTCACTCAACCAGCGGAGCCCACACCATGAAGACCATCCTGTCCTTCCTCGCCCTCGGCCTCTTCGGCATCAACATGGCTTTTGCCGCCGTCAACCTCAACACCGCCACCGCCAGTGACCTGGACGGCATCAAGGGCATCGGCCCGTCCAAGGCCAAGGCGATCATCGATTACCGCAGCAAGAACGGCTCCTTCAAGAGCGTCGAAGACCTCAAGAACGTCAAGGGTTTCGGCGAAAAGAGCATCGCCAAGCTGAAGGGCGAACTGACCGTCAGTGGCGGGGAAAGCGTCAAGAAGTAAGCCGCCGGATCAAGCGTCTCGCCCATCCCCCCACGGCGCACGGCCACGCGGGGGCACCTGACGAGAAACGCAAACGGCGCTAAGGTTGCATTGCCAGCAGGCCCGCCTCCGAGCCTCTCACTCAGGCTCTGGCGGGCCCCATCCCGTTAACCAGCCTGACGGAGTAGACCATGACGCGCCATCACCATCGCATTTCCGTACTGCCCACGGCCTTGCTGCTCGCCCTGCTCTTGTCCCTGTCGGCCTGCGGCCTCGGCGACAGCGGCGGCGCAGCTGTCACCGCCGCCAAGCTCAAGGCCCACGAGGCCGAGGGCGCCCGGGCGACGAAGGAACAACTGGAACGACAGCTGGCCGACAGCCAGGAACAGGCCGCCCAGCGCCAGAAGGAAATTGAGGCCGCCACCCGCTGAAAGCAGCTCAAGCCGGGCCGGCTCGCCTTGCCTGCAGGGCCCCCGCAGCGATGCAGGCGGATCGACGTCCCGGCTTCATCAGCCTTTTTTAACCATAAAAAACAAAGGCTTGCCAAAAAAAGCGGTTTTTCTGGCAGCAAGGCACTCGATCTTCTGCGTCAATGCGGAAGACCAAGGGCTGGCAGAAATTCCTTCAAGCTGGAAACGTCCGGTGCCCGCGCACCGATGGTTCCTCCGGGCGGAGACTGACGCAGGGCAGCAACGCCAGCCCTGCGACCCGCAAAACCGATACGGCGGTTTCAGCCCTTGATCACCGTCTCGAGGGCCGACAGGCACAGCGCGACGTTGGCCGGGCGGCTCGAATGCCCCATCAGGCCGATCCGCCACACCTTGCCAGCCAAGGCCCCGAGGCCGGCACCGATCTCCAGGCCGAATTCCTGCAGCAGACGCGTCCGCGCCGCCGCTTCATCGACACCTTCAGGCACCCACACCGAATTCAGCTGCGGCAGGCGGGCTTCCTCGCTCACCACAAAACGCATCCCCAGCACTTCCAGGCCGGCGCGCAGGCGCAGATGGTTGTCCCGATGGCGCGCCCAGGCGGCCTCCAGGCCCTCCTCCGCAAGAATCACCAGGGATTCGTGGAGGCCATACAGCGGATTCACCGGCGCCGTGTGGTGGTATGTGCGCTTCGCGCCGCTCCAGTAGCCCAGCACCAGGCCGAGATCCTGGAACCAGCTCGGGCAGGCACCCTGACGGCCCTTGATGCGCGCCACTGCAGCCTCCGAAAAACTCACCGGGGACAGGCCAGGGGTACACGACAGACATTTCTGGCTGCCCGAGTAGGCCGCATCGATCCCCCACTCGTCCAGCAGAACCGGCACACCGCCGAGGGACGTCACGCAGTCCATGATGGTCAGGGCACCGTGGCGCCGGGCGATCGCCGCCAGCGCCGCGGCGTCGGACAGCGCGCCGGTGGAGGTTTCTGCGTGCACGAAGGCCAGCAGTGCCGCGTCGGGGTTCGCTGCAAACGCCTCTTCGACCTTGGCCGGATCAACCGGCGCCCCCCACGGGTCTTCCACGACGACCGCCACGCCACCGAGGCGGCGGACGTTTTCGGCCATCCGTCCGCCGAAGACGCCGTTCACGCAGACGATGACCTTGTCGCCCGGGCTCACCAGATTGACGAAGCAGGTCTCCATGCCCAGGGAGCCAGGGCCCGAAACCGGAAAAGTCAGCTCGTTGCGGGTCTGGAAAGCGTAGCGGAGAAGGGTCTTGAGCTCATCCATCATCCCGACGAAAGCCGGATCCAGGTGGCCGACGGTGGGCCGGGCCAGCGCCGACAGCACCCGCGGCGGCACATCGGAAGGCCCGGGCCCCATCAGGGTTCGCACAGGCGGCTGAAAGGATCGGATCTCGGGTCTGTCGATGCTCATGAATTCTCCTGATTATCTGTTTTGCCCCTGCGACGGGCGCTATTGCGGCCGGCCAGTGGTGGCGATCATGCGGATGACCCGCACGGTATCCAGGTCCGAGGCACGGTAGGCCGATTTGACGAACTCGGACACCTGGACGCCTTCTTCCTCCGCCATGCCTTCGGACAGCGTGGTTTCGTAGGTGAAACGCAGGAACAGCCGTTCACCGTCGGGCTGTTCGAGGCTGATCTTCAGGCGCCCGCCTGCATGCTCGGGCGTCGCCGCGGATTCGAAGCACACCCACTCCTGGTGCCTGAAGGTCACGTTGTCGAGGATGCGCGCGTTGCCGAAGTGAAGTTCACGGCTCACCCGGTTCGGCGATTCTTCCCTCACCACGCAGCGGTCAAGACCGGGCAGGAACACCGTCGGTTCGTGCACCCGGTACATCAGGCCTGTCCAGACTTGTTCGAGGCCCAGGGTCTCGGCAAGGGGATCGGCGGGGTCGTTGATCTCGACGAGATGTTCGAAATACAAGGCTTGCTCCGGAAGTAAGCAGCGCAGTGTATCGGTTCTTGCTGCCCGCCGTCAGCCCTTGCTTCGTCGGATGTCACGGGAGCACTTGAAAACAAGTCTGCCGACCGGCCCTGGCCGGGGAAACCAAAGAGCTGCACTACGGTTTGTTGTTCTTGTTTTTCTTTAAATATATAAGACAACGTTAACTATGTTCCCCACTTTTCTGTGGATAACAATGTAAACGTCTTTTAAATCAAAAAGATGAGATATGTAGAAAGCTCTGGAAAGATGGCTCTGGAAGACCGGGACAAATTGGGGACGAAATTTTCAGTTTGGCGGTATCGGCCGCTTGTCCACATTTTGTGCCCGGTCAACCTGACAGTTTGTGCACAGCTCGATCACTGCATGTGGGGTATCGGGTATTTCCGCGAAAAGTAGGCATAGGTCTTGCGGAGACTGCGTTCACGGGAGATTTCGTACGCGGCGGCGGCCTCGGCGATCTGATCCTTGAACATTTCATGGAGCAGGTAGATGCCGCGGTGAGTTCGCAGAAGCTCCGAGGCCATCGCTGTGGCTTCGGCCTCTGGCAGCTGAGTCGCGTCGTTGACGATCTGGACGGTTTCCCTGTCCAGGTCGATGAAATCCAGCAGGTCAGTGATCGATAGCATCGCTGTTTCCTCGGGCTCAGGTGGGCAGGTGAGAGTGGGCGAACCGGTTTCAGGTTTGCAGAGGTTTGTTACTGGTTTTTTTATTTATATAAATAATGTTTACGTTTACGCTCTCGAAGTTTCTGTGGATAACACATAAAAACTCATATTTATCATTGGCTTGATTGATTCAAAAAGCTGTCGACAAGCGACGGGAGGACGTGTGTGGCGATTGTTGATGAAATTCCGCCTCGCCTTGAAAGAGCGCTTTGTGCACAATCTGTGCAGGTTTTCTTCCGTGTTTGTCCCCAAACTTGACGTCGAGTTCGCATCGCCCGAGCCCTGCCCTGCCCCCGCCGGCGCACTGGGACCTGTTCTGCTCCGTGGTGGACAACTTCGGTGACATCGGCGTGTGCTGGCGGTTGGCGCGCCAACTGGCAGCCGAGCACGCGATCTCCGTGCGTCTGTGGGTGGACGATCTGCGCAGCGCCGAGCGTCTGGTGCCCGCGCTGGATGCCGGACAGGCTTCCCAGCGGGTCGATGGCGTGGAGATCCGTCGCTGGGAAGCGCCATTTTTGGCGCTGGAGCCGGGGCAGGTTGTGGTGGCAGCCTTTGCCTGCCGGCTTCCCGAGGTCTTTGTCGAGGCCATGGCACGCCGCCAGCCGAGGCCGGTGTGGATAAATCTCGAGTACCTCAGCGCCGAGGGCTGGGTGGCGGACTGCCACGCACTGCCATCTCCCCACCCGCGGCTGCCCCTTGTGGAACACTTTTTCTTCCCGGGTTTCGATGGACGGACCGGTGGTGTCCTGCGCGAGGCCGATTACGCGGTGCGTCGGGCGGCCTTTTCAGAGGAGGGCTTCCGGGCCTCCGTCGGGCTCCCGGCGCGTACACCGGGTGAGTTGTGCGTTTCGCTGTTTTCCTATGAAAACGCCGGGCTTGCCGACTTGCTCGACTGCTGGAGCCGTGCAGAGCATCCCGTCACCTGCCTGGTTCCGGAAGGCAGGGTGCTGGCCAGCCTGGGCAAGGCTTTCGGTGTCGGGCACCTGGAGGCGGGCGAGCGGCTGCGCCGTGGTGCGCTGTCGGTGCAGGTGTTGCCCTTCGTCGAACAGCGCCGTTACGACGCGCTGTTGTGGGCTTGCGACCTGAACTTCGTGCGGGGGGAGGATTCCTTCGTGCGGGCCCAGTGGGCCGAGCGGCCCTTCGTCTGGCACATTTACCCCCAGGACGAGGATGCCCATCTGGTGAAGCTGGATGCCTTTCTGGAGCGCTTCGGCGCGGGTCTGGACGCTGGATCGGGCTCTGCCCTCGCCGATTTCTGGCACGCCTGGAACCGGGAGCAAGGGGTGGCTGAAGCGTGGCCGGCGTTCGAGGCCGCGCTGCCGGCATTGTCGGAACACGCTGAACGCTGGGCAGCGCAGTTGGAGGCGGCCGGGGAGCTTGCCTCAAAGCTGGTGCAATTCTGCAAACTTAAGATAGAATAATAGGTTACGTATTCTCCGTGGCACGTGCCGCGCAAACTTCAGCTCAGCAGGAAACAGCATGAAAACCGCAATGGAACTTCGCTCTGGCAACGTGATCATGGTGGGCAGCGACGCCCTCGTGGTGCAGAAGGCCGAGTACAACAAGTCTGGTCGCAATGCCGCCGTCGTCAAGATGAAGCTCAAGAACCTGCTGACGGGCGCCCCGTCGGAGTCGGTTTACAAGGCTGACGACAAGTTCGAGATCGTCGTCCTCGATCGCAAGGAAGTGACCTACTCCTACTTTGCCGACCCGATGTACGTGTTCATGGATGCCGACTACGAGCAGTACGAAGTCGAAGCCGAGAACATGACCGACGCCCTCAAGTACCTGGTCGACGGCATGCCCTGCGAAGTGGTTTTCTACAACGGCAAGGCGATCTCCGTGGAGCTCCCCACCACCGTCGTCCGTGAAGTCGAATACACCGAACCCGCTGTCAAGGGCGATACCTCCGGCAAGGTGCTGAAGCCTGCCCGCATCGCACCGAGCGGCTTCGAGCTGTCCGTCCCGGCCTTCGTGGAAATCGGCGACAAGATCGAAATCGACACCCGCAGCGACGAGTACCGCAACCGGGTCAAGTAGCCCGCGCTGCACAAAACCCCGGAAGATCCCCGCCCAGGCTGCTTTGCCGGGTGGGGATTTTTCTTTTAAAGGGGGATCTCAGAACATGGGTGTGGCTTTTTTTGATCGCCGAGTCATCTTGCGGCCGTCCTGCTGCGTTAGGATGGTACGCACATGCTTCACGGACGCTTCCGGTCCGCCAGAAAACCCGTTTTCACTTTCCTGCTGGAGATCTTCCGATGAATACCCGTTCCCTGCTTCTCGCCACCCTGATTGCCGTTGGTCTCGCCGCCTGTTCCAAGAAGGAAGAGCCGGCGCCCGCTCCTGCGCCCGCGCCGGTCGTCGATGCCGCCAAGGAAGCCGCCCAGAAGGCTGAAGAGGCTGCCAAGCAGGCCGCCGATGCCGCCAAGGATGCAGCGGGTGCCGCCAAGGAAGCGGGCAAGGAAGCTGTCGACGCCACCAAGGAAGCCGGTAAAGAGGCTGTCGATGCAACCAAGGACGCTGCCAAGGATGCCGTGGCTGCCGCCAAGGAGGCTGCTGGCGCCGCCAAGGAAGCGGGCAAGGAGGCTGTTGCGGCAACCGCCGATGCCACCAAGGAAGCCGCCGACAAGGCCAAGGCTGCGGTCGGCAAGTAAGCCCTTCCGGTATTTGCTGCAAACCGGGCCCTGTGTGGCCCGGTTTTTCTTTTTGCGTTCCGTTGCTGCCATGGCCCTCAAATCCACAATCTTCCGAGCCACCCTCAACGTCTCCGACCTGGATCGTGGTTACTTTGCCGAACATGCCCTGACCCTGGCCCGGCATCCGTCCGAGACCGACGAGCGGATGATGGTCCGCATCCTTGCCTTTGCCCTCCACGGTGATGAACGCCTGCAGTTCGGACGTGGCATCTCCACCGACGACGAACCGGCCCTGTGGCTCAAGGATGACTCCGGTCAGATCGTCCGCTGGATCGAGGTGGGCCTGCCCGATGAGCGCCTGCTCCGCCGTGCCTGCGGCAAGGCTGACGAAGTGATCGTGCTGGCCTACGGTGGCCGCGCCGTTGATGTGTGGTGGCAGAAGGACGCGGCGACCCTGTCGCGCCTGCCGAAACTCCGCGTGCTCGCCCTGGCCCAGGAAGATTCCCGCGCCCTCGCCGGGCTGGCTGAACGCAACATGGAACTCAGCTGCACGGTCCAGGATGGGCAGATCTGGTTTTCGTCTGGCGACACTACTCTCAGTATCACGCTGCGCTCCGTCTTTCCCGTCTGACGGACTTTTATCTTCATTCAACGCCCATTCCGGGCGCTTTGATGCCCACTCCGGGTACTTAATTGCCCATTCCGGGCGGTTGGAAATTCATCACTCTCATATTGTGAAGTGCGTCACAAGAGGAGCCGCTTTGAATAGCGGCTTTTCCCCGGGTATTTAGCATAATCTGACAATCTATTTGTCAGATTATATTTCTAAGGTCTGACCCAAAACGGGTATGCGCGGTTTGTGTATTCACGCGCCTATGTCGACCGATTGAAATGTGCACCGGGATTTAAGATGACGACAGCAATTCTGTTCGTTACCAATGATGCCGCCATCGTTCCGCCAGGTCTGGCCAAGGTGGCCAAGGTGACCAATTCGGCGGACGAGGCCCTGAGCCTGTGTGCCGCGTTCAGGTACGGCGCGGTGTTTTGCGACGCGGCGCCGCTGGCCAACGGTGGCAGCGGGTTCCGGCTGGGGCGCCAGATGCGCCGGCACGGGATCTCCACTCCCTTGTTCCTGATGACCAGCTCGATCATGTCGGGCATGGAGGGGGTGGCGACGGCCTCCGGCGCAACGGCATCGATCAGCCGCACGGCGACGGCCATTCTGGATGCGCTCAAATCGGTCGGCAATGCGGTGACGAGTTCAGGGCCGGCGGGGTCGCTGGATCGGCCTCTTCCCGAAATAGACATCGTCATAGAGCGGGCCCGGGTGATCCTGAAGAAATACGCCGGGCCGGTGGCCAGCATGATGGTCGATGACGTGCTGGACGATCTCTATCCTCAATACCCTTCTGGAATTGAAGTGGAGGTATTTGCCCACGCCGTTGCCGCCCACGTGAGTGGCGACAAGGCCCGCGACGATTTCCTTTCCGAACTGCTGGTTTGATTCCTATTCATATGACCGCCTTCAAGAAGCTTTCCCTGTCATTTCAGTTCATCGTGCTGCTTATCGGCCTGGCATGTATTGCAGCCGTCGCCAGCTATTTGGTCGGATCGTCCGTCTATGTGAGCGAGACCCGTAATCAGGCGCGCACCGTGGCCGACATGGTGGATAACTTCGGGCAGTGGGCGACCCGCTACCGGGGCGTGTGGGTGAAGGACGACCCCCGCGATCCGAAACTCGAGGTCGGCAGCTTCCTCGAGCGGGAGCTCTCGACGGCCTCGGGGGCAAACGACTCCACCACTGCGCCGAACGCGGCGGCTTTCCACCGCAAGAATCCGGCGCTGGTGCAGCGGGAGCTGTCGGACATCACCATCGCCTCGCCGGCGAGGGCGAAGTTCCGCATGACCTCCGACCGCTACATGAACCCCAACAACGCGCCGAGTGATTTCGACAAGGTGGCGATGAACGCGATCCGGGAATCGGGCGCCTCCGAATACAGCGAAGTGCGCGGCGGTCAGCTGCTGTATGCCCGCCGGCTGGTTGCCGACAAGGGCTGCATGCGCTGCCACGGTACCCCCGCAGCGGCCCCGGCGGCCGTCACCGCGCTGTATCCCGGGCCCCAGGGCTATGGCTACGAGGAAGGCAAGCTGGCCGGCGTGATCAGCGTGGCGATCCCGCTGGAGTTCAGCCTGGCCGATTTCGTGCAGCGCTTCGACAACCAGGTGTGGCTGGCCCTCGCGGCGATGGGCGTGGGTGTCGCCGGCCTGCTGGTGTTCATCCGCCAGCAGGTGATCGTTCCGGTACGTCGGGTGCGCGAGTTTGCGCTGGCCGCGGCAAACGCCGAACCGGGTGCGCGCGTCGATCAAGTGGATTTCATCGAGGGCGAGCATGCCTCGCGCAACGAAATCCATGAGCTCAACACCGCCGTGAAGGCGATGCACACCTCCATCGACTATCTCTACCGCCGTCTGAACAAACGCTGAGGACCATCATGGAAAACCCCGACTTTCTCACCATTGCCAGGATGCTGGCCATCTATCTGCATGTGCTGGCCCTGGCCATTGCGGCTGTGGCGGTGGCCTTTGGTGACTTCGCCATCTTTGCGCGGGATCGCATCGACATGAAAATGCTGGGCAAGGCCGCCTCGGTGGCCACCCTGGCCCTGGTTGTGCTGTGGATCACCGGACTGGGGGTGATTGCCATGGACACGGGTTTCGATACCGAACTGCTGGCCACCAAGCCCAAGCTGCTGGCCAAGCTGAGCGTGGTGACGGTCCTCACGGTCAATAGCCTGGCGCTTCATCTGCTTGCCTTTCCGCGTATGGCGGTGCCCCAGGCCGACCCCCAGCAGGCGGCGGTGTTACCGGTCGTATTTGGTGCGATCAGTGCGACTTCGTGGCTCTACGCCGCCTTCGTCGGCATCGCCAAACCGGTTGCCGCGATGCTGGGTTACATGGGCTTCATGGGCATGTTCGCGGGGCTGACGCTGGCCGCCATCGGGTTTGCGCTGCTGACGGTCCGGCCACGGCTCGCCGCACGTCTCGAGCGCGCCAACGCTTCGCTGGGGGCCTTCAGCCCGGGCTGAACAGGGCTTACTTCCAGTCGCCCCGCAGCTGGGCCACCTGCAGCTGCAGGCCGGGCAGGCAGACGCGTTCCGGCGGCAGGGCTGGGCCGGCGACCAGCTCGATGCGGCTGAACAGGCCGCGTCGCAGCGGGCGGCTCAGCGCCGGGCCGTCCTTGCGCGAGAACATGCTGCCCCACATCCCGCGCAGCGCCATGGGTATGACAGGGACCGGGTTGGCTTCCAGGATGCGCGTGATGCCCGGCCGGAACGGCGAAATCTCGCCGTCGAAGGTGATCCGCCCTTCCGGGAACAGGCCGACCAGCTCACCGGCAGCCAGCGCCCTGGAGACTTCGGCGAAGGCCGCCTCCATCATCGCCGCGTCCTCCCTGGCGGGGGCGATGGGGATGGCGCCGCTGTGGCGGAACACGAAGGACAGCACCGGCCAGCGGAAGATCCGGTGATCCATCACGAAGCGGATCGGCCGCCGGCACGCGGCCGAGATCACCAGGGCGTCGACGAAACTCACGTGGTTGCAGACCAGCACCGCCGGGCCGTCCTCGGGGATGTGCTCGAGGCCGCGGGCGCGCAGGCGATACACCGTGTGGATCAGCATCCAGACGATGAAGCGCAGCAGGAACTCCGGCACCAGCCGGTAGATATACACCGCCACTGCCGCGTTCATCACCGCCGCCACACCGAACAGGGCCGGGATCGACAGCCCGGCGCCGAGCAGACTGCCCGCAGCCAGGGCGCCGGCCACCATGAACAGGGCGTTCATGATGTTGTTGGCAGCGATCACCCGGGCCCGGTGGGCCGCCGCCGAGCGGCTCTGCATCATTGCGTAGAGCGGCACGATGAAGAGGCCGCCGAACACCCCCAGCATCAGCAGCGCAAACAGCACGCGGAGGGTGCCCGGCTGGCCCAGCACCTCGGCGACGGCCAGAGGTGCGCCCACCGGCAGGCCGGCCGGCGACGCAAGGGCCAGGTCCAGCCCGAAAATGGTCAGGCCGATGGAGCCGAACGGCACGAGGCCGATCTCGATGTGCCCGCCCGAGAGCTTCTCGCACAACAGCGAGCCGATGCCGATGCCCACCGTGAAAGTGGCGAGCAGCAGTGTCACCGTGCCTTCGTTGCCTCCGAGAACGCTCTTGGCATAGGCCGGAAACTGGGCCAGGAACAGCGCGCCGTAGAGCCAGAACCACGAGATGCCGAGGATCGCCAGAAACACTGGCTGGTTCTCCCGGGCGAAGCCGATGTTGCGCCAGGTTTCGGTGAGCGGGTTGGGATTGACCGTGAGGCCGGGCTCCGGCGCGGGGGCCGACGGCACGCCGCGGCTCGTGAGATAGCCGGCGATGGCCACCACCAGGCCGGCGGCGGCGATCCACCGCTCGCCGTGTTCGACGGCTGCGAGCATTCCGCCGGCCAGCGTGCCGAGCAGGATCGCCACGAAGGTGCCGGCTTCCACCAGCGCGTTGCCGCCCACCAGTTCGTCCTCGTGGAGATGCTGGGGCAGCAGCGCGTACTTGACCGGCCCGAACAGGGTCGAGTGGCAGCCCAGCAGGAACAGCGCCCCCAGCAGCACCGCCAGGCTGTGGAGCACGAAGCCCGCCAGCGCGACCAGCATGATGGCCACCTCCAGCACCTTCACTAGGCGGGTCAGGCGCGCCTTGTCGTATTTGTCTGCGAGCTGGCCCGCGGTGGCCGAGAACAGAAAGAAGGGCAGGATGAAGATGCCCGCCGCCAGGTTGGCCAGCAGCGCCGGCGCGATCGTCGTCCAGCTCGCGGCCTGGAAGGTGAGCAGCACGACCAGCGCGTTCTTGAACAGGTTGTCGTTGAAGGCGCCGAGGAACTGGGTCAGGAAGAAGGGCCGGAAGCGTTGTTCGCGGAGAAGGCGGAATTGGCTCATGCGGGTTTCCGATCGGAGAAGCGGCGGGTCTCGAAGAGGCTCGAGGCGTGGAGCTGGCGCCTGCGCACGCGCTCTGAGAGCTGGGGATTGTGTTCGCGCAATGTTTCGAGCACCGGTACTGCGGCCTCGGGGAGCATTTTTCTGGTGGCCAGCCGGCGGAGCGAAACCCGGGGCAGGCTGCCGGGGAGCGGGCGATCGGTGCCGAACAGGCGGCCCTCGTCGCGTGCCTTGCCCATCCGCTGGCCGAACAGGGCTGGGCTGCGCGGATTCCCGAGCGGCTGGCAGGCGCACATGCTGCCGCCGAAGGCGAGACGACGGCGCTTCATTGTGTTGATCGCCTCTGCAGCCTGAAGGCAACGGCCAGCGCGATGCCGATCAGCAGGCCGCCGAGGTGGGCCGCCCAGGTGACCTCGGTGCCCGCCGGCAACAGCGCCGACGTGCTGCCGGTGGCAGCGTCGAAAACCAGCTTGCCGAGATAGGCGACACCGAGCAGCCGGCCGGGCGTGCCACCTTCGAGCACCGCGCCGGCCACCAGCACGCCGACCAGCCCCGACAGCCCGCGGTAGCTGTCCAGCCCGGGCACCGCGACCAGCAGAAAGACCGACAGCAGCGGGGCCGCCA
>Ga0116168_1002470_pt1 | contig 11612 bp, 10 predicted proteins | sample AD_UKC129_MetaG_FD_89795 | JGI IMG/M metagenome (GOLD analysis project Ga0116168, IMG submission 89795) | Active sludge microbial communities of municipal wastewater-treating anaerobic digesters from Canada - AD_UKC129_MetaG | ecosystem: Engineered > Bioreactor > Anaerobic > Digestate | place...
CCCGATCACCTCCTTAGAAAAAGACCCTTTTTATGACCTTAACTTTAGAACCTTCTGCCGTAACTTCCACGCTTTTACCCTGGTAAGCCTGTGCAAACTGCCTGGGCGTCATCTCCTGGCCGTCTGCTCCGATGAAAAGCGTCTCGTCGACAGCCCACGTGAACTTCTTTAGCCCCTGCGCCTCTGCAGTGGACAGAAAAACGTATGGCGGGTCTAATTGAAGCTTAGACAGCATGCCGTAGTAAATATCCGTTTCGCAAAAACCCGGCTTTGCCAGGGGCACGACGACAAAAAGAAAGGCTGCGAAGAAAAGCAGGAAAAACTTTGACATCCTCACGGTATCCACCTCCTCCAGTATGAGGGCACCATGACGCCGCTCGGGTAGGCAGAATCCCACTCTGCCACCTCGGGCGGGACGTCGAAGGCAAGCAGGCCGTTTTGGATGACGGCAGGCTCATCTCCGACCTTCAGGTCGTCCGGAATGGTAGTCTGTACCTGCGGGTATTTTGTTACACCGGCATAAACACGTCCCTCGGAAATCACTATGCCCGAGACCTTTGCGCCCGCTAATTCCACATATTTATTATCTCCAGTCCATGCCCCCTTGCCTGTAGTTGCATTTAAGACGTAAAGACGGCTCTTTCCCACGCTGCAGGGGTCTTGCGACTTTATGTAAGTGGAAAAGAAGATGTGGCCGTTGTAGTAAACGGGGGGTGTCGTGGCGTATTCAAGCGCATCAAGCTCCATATACCATCCACTCATGCCAGCAGCGACCATTTTGTAGGTTATTTGTTCAAGGTCGTTTGTGCTTTTCGATCCTGCAGAGACGTTTGCAGCTATGATGTAATTTCTTTCATCTTCTGATCTCGTCAAGCTTTCGCAATCTCCCGCAAGGACGAAAAGCCACTTGCTGCGATTGATGTATGCGGCGTCTAACATATAGGAAATGCGGGGATGTACTATATCGTTATCAACTGTTATAGTGAAGACGTTGTTCACCGACCATTTCCCAGGTTCCGAACCGGTTAAATCTCCCTCGTGTATCGTGCCGCTGTCGCCTCCTACGTAAAAATACTTGACTTGATGATTAGAGCCGGCCCAAAGTATGGTTACGGGCGTCGCAATTTGTTTCATTGAAGGATCCTTCAGCACCTTAAGCAGCTTGCCATTTTCTATGCTTATGACGTAAATACTGGACACGGAATTATCATCACCTTCAATTCCCATCGTAAAGCCATTTCCCATAATTGCTACCCAGTGCGTCTTCAAGGGTTGGCCTTGCCCTTGATCCAACATCACATAACCAATTCCGGGCGTGCTTTGAGTAAATCGCAAGTCCTTGTAGTCCAAGTCGCTGTCATCCGATATCTCTTTCTTGCCATGGGGCTTATCCATACGTGTAACGGTACCCCCACTTCTCGCCCAATAGGATACAAAGAAATCTTTATTATTTTCGTTCGGAAGCAGTTTGTCTCCCTTGCGGTTGTATATAGCGTTTTCCACGGCCCACATAAATTGCGGGTCGCCAGGGTTGGTGACGTCTAAGGCATAAAATCCTGGCCCCGCGCAACCTAAAAGCCCGAGCAAAACAGTATGATATTCCCCGTCACTCAGCAGGACATCTTCTGCCGTTATCGCACCGTCTAGCAGATACCTCGGGTTTGATTTCGCCTTATCCAGCCATGTCACAGTGATTGTACCCCCGCTTTTCGCTAAATCCTGCTTCATGCCCGTCATTCGCCCCTCAGCCAGGACATTTGGAGGGATGAAGGCCCACTTTTCCTCTCCCGTATCGTCTACTATCTTGCCCTCTGCGTTTTTCTTACCTGCTTTGAAAGCATGAAGCATTCCGTCATTGGCCTGAACGTAGACCAGCTTTTCCCTGCCGGCATGGGTTTCCTTAAATGTCCAGTAATCCCCGTGAGGGTTGCTTCCCCTTGGGGGTCCGATCTCCACCAAGCCGCTGTGGTATATGTCTCCCAGCTTGTATCTCTCGGATCCCGTGGCTTCGTCCCATTCGTCGCTGCCCAGGGCCCATTTTATGAACTTGGAGGCCTGGTCTTGGGTAAGCCCAAGCATCGGGGCCAAAGTCGAAGCATTGCTTTCTTTGAAGTCAAGCTTCCAGTTTCCGCCTTTCCAGTTCACGGTAAACACGTTTCGAGCGCTGTAAGATTTTGTATTAAGCTTTGCAGCGGCATCCCACACCGGAAGCTCAGACATGATTCCATCCGTATCGAGTTTATATTTGTATAAATGACCAGTCCACTGCCTTTCTATGTGGGGCACGAAGTTAGGGACGTAAACCCCACCTTCCTGGCCTCCAATGGGCGGGCTCACCAGCGGAGCGCTTGCAGTCGATTTGAAGCTCTGTATTTGTTTGAATATATCCTTAAAGGCCTGCATAAGTTCATCCACATCGGTGGCAAAGTAGGCATGGCTTGAGGTGTTTTCCTTACCGTCGTCTCCCATGTCCGCCATGCGGTTCAATGTTTTTTTCAATTCCGAAACCCCTGATGCATTTGGGTTTATGAGGCCGATGACCATGGTCTTGACGGGCTGGGCTTTGTTGACATAAAAAGAAGGCCATTTATCTTGCGGATTATCTTTTGCCTTGTAAAGATTTTGTACAGCCGTTACGGGATTACCCCCTAAAGTATCCCTCCCATCTGTAAGCACAATCAGCCAGTTCTGCTGACACCAGGCGTTTATCGCCCCATCCATGAGAAAGAAGTCTCTTGCATCGCCCCTGTACGGATTATCCTTGTCAGGATGAGCATCCGCGCCGTAAATAGATGCCGCAAGAGGCGTGGCGCCGTGAGCGCGCAGCTCCGGGTTGTCGAAAGTCTCTATGCCGTCAACCCACTTTGCTATCTCCTCAATGCTTCCCGGCTCGTCGGTGGACCTGAAAAACCTCCTAAGCAATGCCCTGTCCCAACTGCTGCTGCCCTCCCATGAAAGCGCCTGTCGTGATCCATCTTCTGTAGGTAGCCATCGGTAATACACACCAACACTTGGAACTTGTGGAGATTCATATCCTTCCTGATAATACGTGGCCAGCCCCATCCGCAACCCCGAAACAAGGCCGGGGCCGTTTAAAATCTCCCACAGCACCAGTTTTAATTTGTACATTCGGCTGTCGTTGGGATATAGGTACCGATTGCCGTATTTGGCAAAGTATGCTTCGCGGTATCCTTGGCTTATGCCTGTTAAATCCGCGTCATCGATGTATGCGAGATTAGGGTGGTAATTATAGGGGCCATCAGGGTTGTTGTTCGAGCTATCGAGATCTCGCCCAAAATATCTGTATATTTTATCACCGTACTTATAAGGCTTACTCCCGTCTCCATAAGTGGATGTATCGCTTGCGCTCCTAAAGGTCATCGACCCGCTGGTGTCCAAAAGAAGCAATACATTTGGCTGGACGAATTGGGCGTAGCCTTCGGGCAAGGGCTTGTTGCAACTTGGCAGGACAGGAGCTTCGCCAGCCGCCTGAGGCAAAACGCCAAGCGGGACGAAGGCAATGACGGCCAAAGCCGCCACCATAACAAAGACGCGTTTGATAACATTAATATTTGATAAAAACTTTTTCATGAGGTTACACCCCTGTTTGCGGTTTCTAAAACCGCATGGCGACCGCCTGTTCGGCGGTGCTCGATCTGTCTTTGTAGGTAGCGGTGCATCGAATTAGGTAAACGCCTATGTCCGTGCCCGGCGCGCCTTCCCCCGTTGACCCTCCGCCCCTTCCGGCCACGGCGTAGCTTGGCCTTACAACATAGCTTCCCTCTTCAAGCTGGGGACGAATTCGTGGAGGAAAACCCTTCTCGTAGTCATCCGTCAAATCCGGGTGGGGTTCGTAGGCCGAGTCGTAAACGACGATGTCCAAACTTATTCCGTCTTCCGTGGAGGTAGTCCATTTTCCTTTAACTGGAAATGTATCACCAGTCCCGACCCTGGCAATGAGAGCCTCGTAGATTTTTGCGTCAGAATTGGGCCTGTCTGCCTCAGAAAGCATGCCGTCGCCGTTTTTATCTTTCCAGCGCGGAACCCTTCCCGATTTTATGTTTTTATATATCCACCCTTTGCCTCCCTCGACGCCGCTCGCGGCGGCGTTGTAGAGGCGAGTGTTGGTAACGGTCTGCTTGGCGCTGGAATAGTAATTTTCAGTTATGCAAAAGGCCGCCGCCACTAAAGCACCTCCAACGAGCACTATCACCAACACCAGAGGCAGTGCTATAGCCTTTCTTTTTTTTCTCATCAGTTCCTCACCCTCCAGGAGGCCGACATGGCGACAAGCCTGTAATGCCTGTCCTCATCAGAAATAGCGGCTGGCCAACCAGGTACACTAGAAGTCACCTGCCCGGGAAATCTTCGGTTTCCTCTCACGAGCAAATGGACCGTAAAAAGGTTGCTGTTCTCATTGAATGAAAAAAGCACCTGAGACACGCCCTCCATGACGGGCTGGGCGGGGCCTCGCGTAACGTCTTGAATGTAAAATTGTGGTGACGTACCGCCAGGAGAGATAACGTAAGCGCACATAGCCCGCAAGTATTGAAGCTCGGCAAAAAAGGGGATCAGGTCTCTATTCGAGGCCATTACGCCAAGCTGTTTGCGATCATTGCTAATTTCCCTTACAACAAATGGTGTCTGGCAGCCCGAAAAGGTAACCCAACCGTCGGTTGTCGACGCTGCCATTGCCACCTTTACCTGGTTATCGGGGCAAGCCGCCGATAATTTAAGCACAATGGGGTCATTGTCAGCTACCTCGTGTCCCTCCTCCAATACGCCTATGCCGGAGCCAAGGCAGTAAACGAGGCCCATTTTTTTGAAGTAAGTAGTCGTCCCGACGGTGCCGGCAACCTCGCACAAATACACGGGCTTGTTCCACCCGCTGATCACATTCCTCAAAGGCGTAAGCAAGTTAATTTGGGGTGATGTGCCCACGACGAAAACCCCTTCAAAGTCGGCAGTCCTGTTGGGCATGGAAAGCCCCGCCTGAAGGACGGCCGTCTCCAGACGGGCCAATGTCATCTCTCCCCGCTGGCGGGCAGTTGTGAGGTCGGTAGACTGCTCAAAGTGCTTTGTAAAAGCGAAAAAGAGCCCCTCGGCCGCAATGCTCACTATAGACAAGATGACCACGGCGATGAGGACTTCCACGAGCGAAAAGCCTTTACGGAATTTAAGTTGACGTCCTGTGCGCACCGGCGCTCACCTGCCTGGTAACTTCGAACTTGCTTTTTCCGTCGTTCCACGTAACGCTGACCCTTACTTCCTTTTGTTGGTCCACCGCTTCCCCGACGATCCAAACCATTTTATAACCGCCAATAGTTTGAGACCCTCCCGACAGGTCATTAAACTTCTTCGACTCGAGCTCGTCCAACTTTTGCACGGCAAGCAGCGCGGCCTGCTCTCTGGCGGCCGAGGCCATGTAAAGCCTGCTTGCGGCCACAGGAAGGGCCGCCATGGGTATGAGCGCCACTAAGAGTAGCATCAGCGCCACCAGAGCCTCTATCAGGGAGAAGCCGCGCCGCTTCACGTCAGATCACCTGCGTTATTGGATGACTATGTAAACTACTGAATCGGTATCCTTGAAATATCCTGGGTTATCGGCAGTCATATCAATATCTTTTTTCCCATACAAACCAACAGATTCAGCCTGCTTAGCCAAATTGTTCTTTACGCCGCCTCTAACTTTGGTGTATGCAGGAGGAGTTCCTGTACTATCACCTAGATCATACCCTAAGAACCAGACGGTTGCTTTTACATCTTCCGCACTCCCTTCAACGGTTTGCGTTCCTACAACTACCTTATCTTCCGTTTCAAATTTAAAGCGATGCTGGCCTGCAACCAATGGCTTATCTAGATACTTATTCAGCGGTGTCGGGTCAGTTTTTAGAGTTGTCCAGTCGGTTTTAGTCCATCCGGCTGGATTTTCGGTCAACCACATTAATGCTGCCACCTTTACGGACCTGAGGTCGCTTATTATCCTTGACGCTTCAGCAATATCCCTGCTCCTTCCAGCCACCAAAGTCATCCCACCAGCTAATATTCCAATTATTATTATGACGATTAAAACTTCAACTAACGTAAAGCCTTTTCTTGCATTTTTTGTTTGCAATCTTCCTATGATCTCATTAATCAATTGAATCATCCCTTCTTAAAAATTGTCCTGTTCATCCATATATTAGGATTTAAATTGCGACTACCAGTAAATTCCTAATTTCAGTTATAAATAGTCTTTTAATGTGCAAACAAAAACCAGCACCGCAAGATGAAGCACAAGTTCGCGGTGCTGGTTGCACAACTAGCCCCTCGATCTTTTTAGCTCTTACCATTCTAACGATGACAATTATATTTTTCCATATAAATCATTACATCTATAAGTATAAAGCGTAATACAGCAGGCAGGCTGTTTTGCATATCTTTTCTCCGCTTCTGCGGTTAAAATTCTATCAAATCATAATCCACTTAGCAAACCCTGTACGGATACAATGATTGGCGTAAATACGGCAAATACGACAAGGGCCACCACCCCGCCCACGAAGACTATTAGCACGGGCTCAAGTATGGAGGTAAGGCGTTTGATCTTTTCGTCCAGCTCAAATTCGAACCAGTCGGCCACTTTGTCCACCATCTCTTCAAGCCTGCCCGTTTGCTCTCCTATGGTGATCATGTGAGCCGCCAACGGGGGGATCACCATGATCCTTTTTGCCGTCTCGCCCAAGGAAGCTCCCCTTTTTGCCTGGTCTGACATTTGAATGAAGGCATCTTCGATTAAGGAATTTCCCGAGACGTCTGTCGTCATCTCAAGGGCAGAAAGTATGGGAACGCCCGCCTGGACAAGGGCGGCAAAGGTCCGAAATGTCCTGGCAAGGACCGACTTCTTCGATATGTCGCCGAACAAGGGAAGTTTCAGCTTCAAGGCATCGAGCCTTTTTTTGGTCCCCTTATTTTTTGACAGGGCATAAATTCCTAAAATTAACAATAAGACCAGCCCTACGGGCAAATACCAGTGGTGGCTTAACCACACGGAAACCGTGAACAAAAGCCTCGTCACCAGGGGAAGCTCTACGCCTATGTCGGTGAACACGTCTGCAAAGCGGGGCATTATCACCGTCACCAAAAGAAACACAACGAGCAGGGCAAAGCTCATGACCACGGCGGGGTAGGTCGAAGCTGACACGATCTTTTTCCTCAGTTCGTCCTGCCGCTCGAGGAAGGTGGCAAGACGGTCCAGGCTCGACTCCAAGACACCTCCTTCTTCTCCTGCCCTGGTTATTGCCACCATGAGCTTTGAAAACTCGCTTTTAGTCGCCATGGCGGCGCTCAAAGAGGTGCCCCTGTCCACCATTGTCTTTACTTCCCTTATGGCCCCGGCAAAGCGCTTGTTTTCCGTCTGTTCGGCAAGCATGTCCAGGGCACTGCCCAAGATGATGCCAGCCTCGAGCATCGTGGCCAGCTGTCTGAAGAAAACGGCCTTGTCCTTTAGCTTTATGGTGGAGACGGTTTCCAGCCTTTCCTTCAGGGACTTAGCGGCGCGCTCCTTTGTCTCCTCAACTTCTATGGGATAAAGGGACCTTTCCCGGAGCCACTGAAGGACCTGGGCGTTGGATTGCGCCTGCTGACTGCCGTAAACTATCCTGCCGTCGCTTGACCTTGCCTTGTAGCGATAAAGCATTTACCGCTCACCTCCTCCCCATGACCCCTTCGCCCGCAAAGGCAGACGTGCCCTCGCCGAAGACCATCCTGTCCAGGTCCTTAATGTCGAAGGCATAAGAGGCGGCCAGTTCGTAGGGCAGTTTGCCCTCTTTTATCAAGCGGGCCAAATCCTGGTCCATGGTGTGCATACCCTGGTCCAGCCCGGTTTGGATGATGCTTTTCAATCCGTGGATTTTTCTTTCCCTTATGCAGTTTCGCACGGCCGGCACGGCCCACATGAGCTCCGTGGCGACCATCCTGCCTCCACCGGGAAGGGGCAAGAGCTGCTGTGAACATATGCCTATCAGGACGTTTGCAAGCTGGAGCTTGACCTGGTCCTGTTGATGGGGAGGAAAGACGTCTAAGATCCGATCGATGCTTTGAGGAGCGTCGGGCGTATGAAGCGTCGCCAAAACCAGGTGTCCCGTTTCGGCCGCCGTAAGGGCAGCGCGCACCGTCTCCAAATCCCTCATCTCGCCTATCATTATCACGTCGGGGTCCTGACGAAGTACCCTTTTTAGTGCCTCGGCAAAGCTCGTGGTGTCGATGCCTATCTCGCGCTGGTGTATCATCGACCTGTCCGAGTGAAACAAATACTCTATGGGGTCTTCGATGGTGACGATGTGGCAGCTCCTCGATATATTAATTTCCTGTATTATGGCGGCCAGGGTGGTAGATTTTCCGTGGCCCGTGGGCCCCGTCACCAAAAAAAGGCCCTGACGTCTTCTTGCGACATCGTGGAGCTGTTTGGGGAGGATGAGGTGTTCTATGAGGCGTATCGTTTTAGGTATGACCCTGAATGCCATGGCCATGTTGCCCCGCTCGAAGAAACAGTTACCCCTTAAGCGAACGCTCATGCCATCGCTTGAGATGGGGTAATGTAAACTGAAGTCCAGCTCTTTTTTAGTCAGGTAACTTTCCAATTGCTCTTCCGTGAGCAGGGTAGTTATTATGTCCCTCACGTCCGCCGGATCAAGAGGGGGATGTTTAAGAGGGTACAGTTTTTCGTCCACGCGCAGGACGGGAGGAATGCCAACCGAGATGTGAACGTCGCTGGCATTCCTTTTTACCGCCTCACCGAACAACTCCCTGAGACTGACTTGCAATGCCATAAGTTCCTCACCTCTCAGATATCAAAGCGTCACCGACAGGACTTCGTCGGCGCTGGTTATTCCCTCCGTCACCTTTTTGGCTCCCGAGACCCGAAGGGTCCTCATGCCCTGATTTATGGCCATGGTTCGAAGATCATCGGAAGTTGCTCCCGTCATCACTGCCCTTCTTAGTTCCTCGGACATGGGCATGATCTCGAAAATTGCCGTCCTCCCCCTGTAACCTGTTCCGCGGCATTTGTCACAGCCTAGGGGCTTATAAACCTTCGTAAAACCGTTCAGCCCCAGGCTTTCAGCAACGTCCAAGGGCAATTCGTAGGGCACCTTGCAGTGAGGACAAAGTTTTCTTACCAACCTCTGGGCCATCACGGCTACCACCGATGAAGACACCAGGAAGGGAGGTATCCCCATATCGATCATCCTTACGATGGAACTTGGGGCGTCGTTGGTGTGGAGGGTAGACAGCACCAAATGTCCCGTTAGGGCTGCCCTGACGGCAAGTTGGGCCGTCTCGGTATCGCGCATCTCGCCCACCAGTATTATGTCTGGATCCTGGCGCAGGATGGACCTCAAGACCGTGTCGAAGGTAAGTCCCGCCCTTTCGTTTATCTGCACCTGATTTACCCCGGCTATGGTGTACTCCACCGGGTCTTCTACAGTCGTTATGTTGACCTCGTAGGAGTTAAGGTTTTGGATGACGGAATAAAGAGTCGTCGATTTTCCGCTTCCCGTGGGCCCCGTGACCAATATGATGCCGTAAGGAACTTCTATGACTTTATCCAGGGTAGTCCTTTCGTCGGGGTCCAGTCCGAGCCTTTCCAATCCAACCATGGCGGTGGCCTGATCGAGCAAGCGCATGACCAGCTTTTCGCCGTAAATGGCGGGCAAACTCGAGACCCTTATGTCTATGCGTCTGCCGGCCACGCGAAGGAGTATCCTGCCGTCCTGGGGGTGGCGCTTTTCGGCAATGTCCATGCCTGACATTATCTTTATTCGCGATGACACGGGGGGGTGAAGGTGCTTTGGGAAGGTGAGCATGTCAAATAAGACGCCGTCGATCCTGTATCTGACGCGGGTTTCCGTCTCGAAGGGCTCAACGTGCACGTCTGAGGCGCTGCTGTCGACGGCTTGTCCCAATATGGTGTTTACGAGCTTGACAACGGGAGCGTCGTCTATGGAGACGGCCTCTTCTCCCTTTGATAAGTCAAATTCCCCTCTTTCTTCTTCCACAACCTCAACCAGCGCTTCGTCAATGGTTGACCTGATGCTGTAAAAGGTCTCTATGGCGCGTTTGATATCGGAAAGAGTGGCTATAACGATTTCCACGTCCTTGCCTGTTATCATTCTGATCTCATCAAGGGCCAAAATATTGAAGGGATCGGAGACGGCTACGGTCAGCTTATTCGAGTTTTCATTGATCGAAAGGGGCACAACCTCAAGCCTTCTGGACATATTTTCGGGGATGGCATCTATGGCTTCTTCCATGGGACGAAACATGGACAGGGACACGAAGGGCAGATTTGCCTGCTTTGAAATGGCTTCGGCCAAGTCCTTCTCGCTGATCCACCCGTTTTTGACCAGGGTTTCGCCGATGCGCAAGTTCGTTGCAGTTTGCTCCTTTAAGGCCAAATTCAGCTGTTCGGGCAGGATATAGCCCTGCTCGACGAGTATCTGGCCCAGTAGCGGCTTTCTTTCATACTGCATTTCCCTGTTATTCATACAAGACCCTCCAAAGTGGTCATTAACAAAATTCTATCAAAAACTAGACATTATGATAGGCAAAATATTCAAAATAATAAAAATTTTTCTGCCTGAAAAAATTACACGCATTTCTGCCGGAAACGCACAATCGGGTCACCTGACGCACCACCCCGGGACACGTGGTGACCCGCACCGGGACGCCTGGTGACCCAACCCGGGACACGTGGTGACCCCATAACTATATCCAATATAACTAGATCCATATAACTAGATCCAGGGGAACTATATGTGTCCACCACGTGTCCTTTATCTGTGAACATTTTATTTTAATAAAATTATTTTAATAAAACATAAAAGCGCCTGTTCCTCGGCCCGTCGAACTCACAGAAAAATATACCTTGCCACGTGCCGAGCACGAGGCGGCCTTCGTGAATGGGTATGATTTGCGAGACACCAAGCAGGCTTGATTTTATGTGGGCATCGGAATTGCCCTCCCCGTGGGAATAATTGCCGTCGCGGGGGACTAGAACTTTGAGCTGCCTCAGTACGTCTTCTTTGACGCTTGGGTCGGCATCTTCGTTTATCGTCACGGCCGCCGTGGTATGGGGAACGTAAACCACGCAAAGGCCTTCTTTTAAGCCTGACGACCTGACGTCTTCTTCTATCGTTCGCGTTATGTCCACGAACTCCTCGCGAGCCTTCGTGCGCAATTCGTGGCTTATAAACATAAACTACACCTCCCGCCAATAAGGTCGCAGAAGAGAAAGTTTACTTGAGATCAAAGACAATTTTTAAGGCTTCGTCGATTTTTAACAATACGTCTTCTTCAAGCTCCCCCCGCACCTTGACGAAGCGCTTGCCGTAATCCACGGGCCTTGTCTGCAGGCAATCGGCTACGGATTTTTTAGTCAGTCCGTTTTGGGAAGTGGGATTTATTTCGACATTTGTGATGATCCTGGCCTTTTTTTCGTTCCATGACGTTACGGGCACCACCTGAACTACCGGAACGCGCTCGTTATAAACATCGTTCGTAACGACCACACAGGGTCGTATTTTTCCAGTTTCGGAACCTTTTGTGGGATCCAGGTCGATATCGATCACCATTCC